>FWPV01004945.1_pt1 | contig 27349 bp, 43 predicted proteins | sample 2228371 | NCBI WGS metagenome assembly FWPV01 (sample SAMEA103939776, study PRJEB20133) | metagenome
CGCGCCGCGCGCCCGCACCCCTTCAGGAGGCTCGGAGCTCGCTCGCCAGGCGGAGGAGCTCCTCGTGGACCGCGGGAGAGCCCGCCAGGATGTCCCCGCTCAACCACCCGTCCCCGCCGGCCCAGTCCGTCACCACGCCGCCGGCCTCCTGCACGAGGAGGCCCCCGGCGGCGACGTCCCACGGCGCCAGCCCGAGCTCGAAGAACCCCTCGAAGACCCCCGAGGCCACCCAGGCCAGGTCCAGCGATGCCGCGCCCGGGCGGCGGAGGTCCTCGAAGCGTTCCAGCGCCGCTCGGAACATCGCGACGTACCGATCCAGCAGCTGCTTGCGGCGGAAGGGGAAGCCGGTGGCGACGATGGCGCGGGCGGGGGGAAGGTCGGAGACCCGCACCCGTCGGCCAGGGCCCGGCTCCGCCCCCGGCCGGCTCGGCTCGCCGCCCGCCACCCGGCGGTGGAAGCAGCCCTCGCCGGCCGCGGCGCTCCAGGTCTCGCCCAGGAAGGGCGCGCAGATCGCCCCCGCCACCGGCCGGCCGTGCTCCAGGAGGGCCACCGAGACCCCCACGGCCGCGAACCCGTGCACGAAGTTCGTGGTCCCGTCCAGGGGGTCCACGATCCAGGCTCGCCCCCGTGCTTCCGCCCCGCCGGCTCCACCGAGGTCGGTGCCCTCCTCGCCGAGCACCGGGATCCCGGTCTCCTCGAGCAGGAACGAGGCCACGACCCGCTCGCTCTCGCGGTCCACGGCCGTGACGTAGTCCCCGGCCCTGCCCTTGAGGTCGGGACCCTCGAAGCCCTCGAGACCAGCCTGGCGGACGACCTCGCCCCCCAGGATGGCGGCTCGCTCGGCGATCGCTCGCGCGTCCACGGGCGGCCACGGTAGCAGGCGCGGACGAGCCCGAGCCCCCAGCCGAGGCCCGCCGCGGGGGCCCGCGCCTCGTTGACACCCCAGGCACGGGCCTAGTAGCGTTAACGCTCGCGCCGGGCGGGCGGGTGTGCCCGGTCGCCACCCTGCGTGCCTCCCAGGGGGACCACCATGGGCCCGGACCGTGCCCTGGCGACGGCCCCTGGGGGAGATACCCGCGGCTCGGCTGCCCGCTCGACGGGCGGACGGGCCCCCGGTCGGATAGCTCGAGTGGATGTAGACGGGGATCGCATGCCCACGATCCAGCAACTGATCCGGAAGGGACGCAAGCGCCCGAAGGAGAAGACGAAGGCGCCGGCGCTCAAGGGCGCGCCGCAGCGTCGTGGGACGTGCACGCGTGTCTACACGACCACCCCGAAGAAGCCGAACTCGGCGCTGCGCAAGGTGGCCCGCGTCCGGCTCTCGAGCGGGGTGGAGGTCACCGCCTACATCCCCGGCGTCGGCCACAACCTGCAGGAGCACTCCATCGTGCTCGTGCGGGCCGGGCGTGTCCGGGACCTGCCGGGGGTCCGCTACAAGGTGATCCGGGGGACCCTGGACACCGCCGGGGTCAAGGGCCGTAAGCAGGCCCGCTCCCGCTACGGGGCGAAGAAGGGCGAGGAGTAAGCCATGCCGCGCAAGGGACCCGCCGAGCGACGGGAGATCGCGCCCGACCCCGTGTACCAGAACGTGCTCGTCACGCAGCTCATCAACAAGGTGCTGCGGGACGGGAAGAAGTCGCTCGCCGAGCGCATCGTCTACAAGGCGCTCGAGATGATCAGCGAGCGGACGGCGAACGACCCGGTGATCACCCTGAAGAAGGCCGTGGAGAACGCGCGGCCGCTGCTCGAGGTGCGCTCGCGGCGGGTCGGCGGCGCCAACTACCAGGTGCCGGTCGAGGTACGCCCGGCCCGGGGGACGACCCTCGCGCTGCGCTGGATCGTGAACAACGCCCGCCAGCGCAAGGAGCACACGATGGCCGAGCGCCTGGTCGGCGAGATCATGGACGCGGCGCAGGGCCAGGGCGCCTCGGTGAAGCGGCGCGAGGACATGCACAAGATGGCGGAGGCGAACAAGGCGTTCGCGCACTACCGATGGTGATCGAGGGGAAGCTCGTGGCCGGGTCCGTGCAGGACCCGGCTTCCCGTGGAGGGGGTGTTCGGTGATGGCCACCCCCGTGGAGAAGATGAACGTGGCGGAGACGGTCGAGAAGGTCGAGGGACGGCAGCGCGGAGGGGCCGGCAAGGGCCTCGTCCTCCGCGAGTACCCGCTCGCCCGCACCCGGAACATCGGGATCATGGCCCACATCGACGCGGGCAAGACGACCACGACCGAGCGGATCCTCTACTACACGGGGAAGGCCTACAAGATCGGCGAGGTCCACGAGGGCACCGCCCAGATGGACTGGATGGTCCAGGAGCGGGAGCGGGGCATCACGATCACCTCGGCCGCCACCACGTGCAAGTGGAGGGACCACTGGATCAACATCATCGACACGCCCGGCCACGTGGACTTCACCGTCGAGGTCGAGCGCTCCCTGCGCGTCCTGGACGGCGCCATCGCCGTGTTCGACGCCGTGGCGGGGGTCGAGCCCCAGACCGAGACGGTGTGGCGGCAGGCCGACCGCTACCGCGTGCCGCGGATCGGCTTCGTGAACAAGATGGACCGCACCGGCGCCGACTTCCGGCGGACGGTGGAGATGATGGTCGAGCGCCTCCACGCGCGCCCCCTCGTCGTCCAGCTCCCCATCGGGGTCGAGTCGAGCTTCACGGGCGTGGTGGACCTCGTCGAGATGAAGGCCCTGTACTGGCTCACCGAGATGGGCGAGGAGTGGGAGGTCCGCGAGATCCCGGCCGAGCTCCTCGAGGCGGCCCAGGAGGCCCACCACGAGCTGTTCGAGCAGCTCGCGGACCACGACGAGGCCCTCATGGAGAAGTTCGTCCACGAGGAGGAGCCCACGCCCGAGGAGCTCCGGCGGGCGATCCGGCGCGCCACCCTGGCCGGGGAGGGCGTCCCCGTGCTCTGCGGCAGCGCCTTCAAGAACAAGGCGATCCAGCCGCTGCTCGACGCCATCGTCTACTACCTCCCGGCGCCGACCGACGTGCCGGCCATCCAGGGCCACACGCCGAGCGGGGAGCCGGCCGAGCGCCACCCCGACGACGCCGAGCCCTTCTGCGGCCTCGTCTTCAAGATCATGTCCGACCCGTACGTCGGCCGGCTCTCCTACGTCCGGGTCTACTCGGGCGTGCTGCAGGCGGGCTCCCACGTGGAGAACACCACGAAGGGCCGCAAGGAGCGGGTGGGGCGGATCCTCCAGATGCACGCGAACCACCGCGAGGACAAGGAGGCCGCCTTCACCGGGGACATCGTCGCGGTCGTCGGCCTCAAGCACTCCACGACCGGCGACACGCTCTCCGACGCCTCGGCGCCGATCATCCTCGAGTCCATGAGCTTCCCGACGCCGGTGATCTCGGTGGCGGTGGAGCCGAAGACGAAGGCCGACTCCGACAAGCTCTCGGCGGGCCTCAGCAGGCTCGCCGACGAGGACCCCACCTTCGTCGTGAAGTTCGACGAGGAGACGGGGCAGACGGTGATCTCCGGGATGGGCGAGCTCCACCTGGACATCATCGTGGACCGTCTGCGGCGGGAGTTCGGGGTCGAGGCCAACGTCGGCAAGCCCCAGGTCGCCTACCGCGAGACGATCCGCAAGCCCGTCCAGCGCGTCGAGGGGCGCTTCGTCCGGCAGACCGGCGGGGGCGGGCAGTACGGGCACGTGGTCATCGACCTCGAGCCCACGGGGCCGGGCGGCGGCTACGAGTTCGTGAACAAGATCGTGGGGGGCGCCATCCCGCGCGAGTACATCCCCGCGGTGGACCAGGGGATCCAGGAGGCGCTGGAGACCGGCGTCCTCGCGGGCTACCCCCTCGTGGACGTGCGCGCCACCCTCGTGGACGGCAGCTACCACGAGGTGGACTCGAGCGAGATGGCCTTCAAGATCGCCGGCTCCATGGCGCTGAAGGAGGCCGCGCGCCGCGCGGACCCGGTGCTGCTGGAGCCGATCATGGAGTTCGAGGTCGTGACCCCCGAGGGGTTCCTCGGCGACGTCATGGGGGACATCACGGCGCGCCGCGGCCGGATCGAGCGGATCGACGACCGCGGCGGGATGAAGGCCGTGCGGGTGCTCGTCCCGCTCGCCGAGCTGTTCGGCTACGCGACGGACCTGCGCTCCCGCACCCAGGGCCGGGCGTCCCACACCCCGATGCAGCTGCACTCCTACCAGGAGGTCCCGGCCAACATCGCCCGGGAGATCGTGGCCCGCGTACGCGGCGAGTGACGGAGGAGCACGAGAGATGGCCAAGCAGAGGTTCGAGCGCACGAAGCCCCACGTGAACATCGGCACGATCGGGCACATCGACCACGGCAAGACCACCCTCACGGCGGCGATCACGAAGGTCCTGGCCGAGAAGGGCCTGGCCGACTACACCCCCTTCGAGCAGATCGACAAGGCCCCCGAGGAGCGGGAGCGGGGCATCACGATCTCCATCGCCCACGTCGAGTACCAGACCGAGCGCCGCCACTACGCCCACGTGGACTGCCCCGGCCACGCCGACTACATCAAGAACATGATCACCGGGGCGGCCCAGATGGACGGGGCCATCCTCGTGGTCTCCGCCGCCGACGGCCCCATGCCCCAGACCCGGGAGCACGTGCTGCTCGCCCGGCAGGTGAACGTCCCCTACATCGTCGTGGCCCTGAACAAGGTGGACATGGTCGATGACCCCGAGCTCCTGGACCTCGTGGAGCTCGAGGTCCGGGAGCTCCTCTCGGCCTACGAGTTCCCCGGCGATGAGGTCCCGGTGGTGCGGGTCTCGGCCCTCAAGGCCCTGGAGGGCGACGAGCAGGCCAAGGCCCAGATCCTGGAGCTCATGGAGGCCGTCGACACCTACATCCCCGAGCCGGTCCGGGACATCGACAAGCCCTTCCTCATGCCGATCGAGGACGTGTTCTCCATCACCGGCCGGGGCACCGTGGTGACCGGCCGGGTCGAGCGCGGGGTGCTGCGCAAGATGGAGGAGGTCGAGATCGTCGGGATCCGGCCCACCCGCAAGACCGTGGCCACGGACCTGGAGATGTTCCGCAAGCTCCTGGACGAGGTCCGGGCCGGGGACAACGTCGGCGTGCTGCTGCGGGGGATCGACAAGGACGAGGTGGAGCGGGGCCAGGTGCTCGCCAAGCCCGGCACCATCACCCCCCACACGGAGTTCGTGGGCCAGGTCTACGTGCTCTCCAAGGAGGAGGGCGGCCGCCACACCCCGTTCTTCAACGGCTACCGCCCCCAGTTCTACTTCCGCACCACCGACGTCACCGGGACCCTGCACCTGCCCGAGGGCGTGGAGATGGTGATGCCCGGGGACAACGTCGAGATCACGGTGGAGCTCATCGCCCCCATCGCCATGGAGGAGGGCCTGCGCTTCGCGATCCGCGAGGGCGGCCGCACCGTGGGCGCCGGGCGCGTGACGAAGGTCATCAAGTAGGGAGCGAGCGGTGGCGGGACAGCGGATCAGGATCAAGCTCCGGGCCTACGACCACCGGATGCTCGACGTCGCGGCGCGCGAGATCGTCGAGCACGTGACGCGCACCGGCGCGAAGGTCGTCGGCCCGGTCCCGCTGCCCACCGAGCGCCGGATCTTCACGGTGATCCGCTCGCCCCACAAGTACAAGGACTCGCGCGAGCACTTCCAGATGCTCACGCACAAACGGCTCATCGACATCGTGGACGCTACCTCCAAGACGGTCCAGGAGCTCCAGCGCCTGAACCTGTCGGCGGGGGTCGACATCGAGATCAAGCTGTGATGGCCGAGGTCAAGGGGATCCTGGGGACGAAGCTGGGGATGACCCAGATCTTCGAGGACACGCGGGCCGTGCCGGTCACGGTCATCAAGGCCGGCCCGTGCTACGTCGGTCAGGTCAAGACGCCCGAGCGCGACGGGTACTCGGCGATCCAGCTCGTCTTCGGCGAGATCCCCGAGCGGAAGCTGAACCGGCCTATGCGCGGGCACTTCGAGGCCCACGGGGGGCACCCCGGGCGGTACGTCGTGGAGCTGCGGACCGACGACGCCGCCTCCTACCAGCCGGGGCAGGAGATCCGCGCCGACATCTTCCGGCCGGGGGACCGGGCGGACGTGATCGGCGTGAGCAAGGGCAAGGGCTTCGCCGGCGTCATGAAGCGGCACGGGTTCGGCGGGCTCAGCGCGAGCCACGGGACCGAGCGCAAGCACCGCTCGCCCGGGGCGATCGGCGCGTGCGCCACCCCGAGCCGGGTGTTCAAGGGGACCCGGATGGCCGGCCACATGGGCAACGAGCGGGTCACCGTGCTGAACCTGCTCGTCGTCCAGGCCGATCCCGAGCGCAACCTCCTGCTCGTGCGCGGGGCGGTGCCGGGGCCCCGCGGCGGGCTCGTCATGGTGCGCTCGGCCGTGAAGGCGCCCGCGGGGAGGACGCACTGATGCCTACGGTCCCCGTCCTCGACGAGACCGGCGCCGCGGTGGGCGAGCGCGAGCTCTCGCCGGCCATCTTCGAGGCCAAGGTCTCGGTGCCCCTCATGCACCAGGTCGTCGTGGCCGGGCTCGCCTCGCTCCGGCGGGGGACGCACAGCACGAAGACCCGGGGGGAGGTCTCCGGCGGCGGCCGCAAGCCGTGGCGCCAGAAGGGGACCGGGCGGGCCCGCCAGGGCTCGATCCGCGCCCCCCAGTGGACCGGCGGGGGCGTCGTGCACGGCCCGAAGCCGCGCGACCACTCCCTGCGGGTGAACAAGAAGATGAAGCGGGGGGCGCTGCGCTCGGCCCTCACCGACGCCCTGCGGAGCGGCAAGCTCGCGGTCGTGCGGGAGCTCGCCTTCGAGGAGCCGAAGACGCGGCGCGCCGTCCAGGTGCTCGAGGCCCTGGGCCTGGAGGGGAAGATCCTCCTCGTCCTCCCCGGGCCGACCGAGGACGGGGCGGTGGAGAGGTCCTTCCGCAACCTGCCGAACGTGCGGATCGCCTACGCGCCGAGCCTGGGGACCTACGAGGTGCTCGCGGCGGACCGCGTGCTCTTCACGCAGGCCGCGCTCGACGTCGTCGAGGGAGGTGCGGGGTCGTGAAGTCGCCGCGCGACGTGATCATCCGTCCCATCGTGAGCGAGAAGTCCTACGCGGGGATCGAGCGGAACGCGTACACGTTCCTCGTGGACCCCCGGGCGAACAAGACCGAGATCAAGGAGGCGGTCCAGCGGATCTGGGGCGTCCGGGTGGTCTCGGTGAGCACGCTCCGCCGGCGCGGGAAGGTCAAGCGCCGGGGGTGGACGAAGGGCAAGCGTCCGGACGAGAAGCGGGCCGTCGTCACCCTCGCGCCGGGCGACTCGATCGAGATCTTCGAGACGGGGAAGTGACGATGGGCATCCGCAAGTACAAGCCGACGACGCCGGGCCGACGGGGCGCGAGCGTCTCCACCTTCGAGGAGATCACGCGCGGGCGTCCCGAGCGGTCCCTGCTCGCCAAGGGGCGCAAGCGCGCCGGCCGGAACGTGTACGGGCGCATCACCGCCCGCCACCAGGGCGGCGGGAACAAGCGCCGGTACCGCATCATCGACTTCCGCCGTGACAAGGACGGGATCCCGGCCAAGGTGGCGCACATCGAGTACGACCCGAACCGCACGGCGCGCATCGCGCTCCTGCACTACGCGGACGGGGAGAAGCGCTACATCCTGGCCCCGAACGGCCTGCGCCAGGGCGACCGGGTGATGTCCGGCGAGGGCGCGGAGATCCGGACGGGCAACGCGCTGCCGCTGCGGAACATCCCGGTTGGGACCACGGTCCACGCGGTGGAGCTCAAGCCCGGCGCGGGGGCGAAGCTCGCGCGCTCGGCGGGTACGAGCGTCCAGGTCATGGCCAAGGAGGGGGCCTACGCGACGCTGCGGCTCCCCTCCGGCGAGATGCGGATGGTGCTCGCGGCCTGCAAGGCGACCATCGGAGAGGTCGGCAACGCCGAGCACGAGCTCATCCAGCTCGGCAAGGCGGGTCGGAGCCGCTGGCTCGGCCGCCGCCCCTCCGTCCGCGGGGTGGCCATGAACCCCGTGGACCACCCCCTCGGGGGCGGCGAGGGCAAGAGCTCGGGCGGCCGCCACCCGACCTCCCCGTGGGGCAAGAAGGAGGGCCGCACGAGGAAGCGGAAGAAGGCGTCGGACAAGCTCATCATCCGGCGCCGCGGGAAGGGGCGTGGCTGAGGTGCCGCGGTCGATCAAGAAGGGTCCGTTCGTGGACGACCACCTCATGGCCAAGATCCTCGAGATGAACCGGCGCGGGGAGAAGAAGGTCATCCGGACCTGGTCGCGCCGGTCGACGATCGTGCCCGAGATGGTGGGGCACACGATCGCGGTCCACGACGGCCGCAAGCACGTCCCCGTGTACATCTCCGAGGCGATGGTCGGTCACAAGCTCGGCGAGTTCGCGCCGACGCGGACGTTCCGCTCCCACACGAAGTCGGAGCGGCGGAGCTCGGCGAGGTAGCGGGATGGAGGCGAAGGCGACGGTGCGGTACGTGCGGATCGCCCCGGCGAAGGCGCGGCGGGCGATCGACCTGATCCGGGGCCGCCAGGTGGACGAGGCCCGGCGGATCCTGCGGTTCTCGGGCCTCGGCGCCGCTCGGACCATCGAGAAGGCGCTGAACTCCGCCGTGGCCAACGCCGAGCAGAACCCGGGCGTCGTGGCCCAGAACCTCGTCGTCGAGCGGGCCTGGGTGGACGAGGGCCCGACCCTGAAGCGCTGGCGCCCCCGCGCGTACGGGCGGGCCACGCGGATCCGCAAGCGCACGTCCCACATCACCCTCGTGGTCCGGACCCTGGAGGAGGCGTAGCCATGGGTCAGAAGGTCGATCCGTACGGGCTCCGGCTGGGGATCATCTACCCCTGGAAGTCCAACTGGTACGCCGGCCGGGACTACGCCGAGCACCTCCACGAGGACGTCTGGATCCGCAAGCACATCCGGCAGCGGCTGGCCCGCGCCGGGATCTCCTCGATCGACATCGAGCGCAAGGGCGACCAGATCTGGGTGTACATCCGGACGGCGCGCCCGGGCATCGTGATCGGCCGCAAGGGGGCCGAGGTGGACCGGCTCCGGCGGGACATCGAGCGGGTGACGAAGAAGCGCGTGGACGTGAAGGTGGAGGACATGAACTCGGCGGCCTCCGAGGCCCGGCCCGAGACCGACGCGACCCTGCTCGCGCAGGGCGTCGCGGAGCAGCTCGCCGGCCGCGTGTCCTTCCGACGGGCGATGCGGCGGGCGGTGCAGACGGCGATGCGGGCCGGCGCCCTGGGGGTGCGGGTGCAGTGCGCCGGGCGGCTCGGCGGGGCCGAGATGTCCCGGCGCGAGTGGTACCGCGAGGGCCGGGTGCCGCTCCACACGCTCCGCGCGAAGATCGACTTCGGCAAGGCCGAGGCGAAGACGACCTTCGGGGTGATCGGCGTGAAGGTGTGGGTGTACCACGGCGACGAGATCCCCGCCGCCGAGCAGGAGACCGAGCGCCTGCGGGCCCGGGCCCTCGCTCAGGCCACGAGCGCCGCGGGGGCCTCGACGGGCGCCCTCATCGACAACCCGGTCGAGGCCGAGGAGCTCGAGGCCGAGGCCGAGCCCATCGTCCCGGTCGTGCCGGTCGAGGCGGCGGCCGAGGCCGAGCCCGAGGAGGCCGAGCCCGAGGAGGCCGCGCCGAGCGAGGGGGGTGAGGCCTGATGCTCGCGCCGAAGAAGGTGAAGCACCGCAAGGTCCACCGCGGCCGCATGAAGGGCCGCGCGAAGGGCGGGACCGAGGTGCACTTCGGGGACTACGGGCTCGTCGCGCTGGAGCCGGCCTGGATCACGAACCGCCAGATCGAGGCGGCCCGCGTGGCCATCACCCGCCACATCCGCCGCGGCGGGAAGGTGTGGATCAACATCTTCCCCGACAAGCCCTACACGAAGAAGCCGGCGGAGACCCGGATGGGCTCGGGCAAGGGGAACCCCGAGGGCTGGGTCGCGGTCGTGAAGCCCGGGCGCGTCATGTTCGAGCTCTCGGGCGTGGCCGAGCCCGTGGCGCGCGAGGCGATGCGGCGCGCCGCCCACAAGCTGCCCATCAAGTGCAAGTTCATCACGAGAGCCGGAGGCACGCCGTAGTGGTGAAGATCCGCGAGATCCGCGAGCTGTCGGACGCCGAGCTCCGCGAGCGGGTGGAGTCGCTCAAGGAGGAGCTGTTCAACCTGCGCTTCCAGCTCGCCACGGCCCAGCTCGAGAACCCCATGCGGATCAAGCAGGTCCGCCACGAGATCGCGCGGATCCTCACGGTGCTGCGCGAGCGGGAGCTCGCGGCGGAGGCTGAGGCGGCCGGGACCGAGGAGGAGCGGTGAGCGAGCAGGGGACCGAGCGGGGCCGCCGGAAGGTCCGCGTCGGGGTGGTCGTCTCCGACGCGATGGACAAGACCGTGGTCGTGCGCGTGGACCGGAAGATGCGGCACCCGCTGTACAAGAAGACGGTGCTGCGGAGCAAGAAGTTCGCGGCGCACGACGAGCGCAACGAGGCGCACGTCGGCGACGTGGTCCGGATCATGGAGACCCGGCCGCTGTCGAAGACGAAGCGCTGGCGCGTGGTGGAGATCGTCGAGCGGGCGAAGTGAGGGAGCGGTGATCCAGCAGGAGACGCGCTGCAAGGTGGCGGACAACACCGGGGCCAAGGAGGTCCTGTGCATCCGCGTGCTCGGCGGCAGCCACAAGCGGTACGCGCGCGTCGGCGACATCATCGTCGGCTCGGTGAAGGACGCGCTGCCGGGGGGCGCCGTGAAGAAGGGCGACGTCGTCCGCGCCGTCGTGGTCCGCACGAAGAAGGAGCGGCGCCGACCCGACGGCTCCTACATCCGGTTCGACGACAACGCCGTCGTGCTCATCAACGAGCAGCGCAACCCGCGCGGGACCCGCATCTTCGGGCCCGTGGCGCGCGAGCTGCGCGAGAAGCGGTTCATGAAGATCATCTCCCTCGCACCGGAGGTGCTCTGATGCCGGGCGTGGACATCCGCAAGGACGACACGGTCCGCGTCATCGCGGGCAAGGACCGCGGCCACACCGGGCGGGTGATCCGGGTGCTCCCGCGCGAGGGGAAGGTGATGGTGGATGGCGCCGCCCGCGCGAAGAAGCACCAGCGGGCCACGGGGAAGCGCTCCCGCTCCGGGCAGCAGCTCCAGCAGGGCGGGATCATCGACACCGAGCTGTTCATCGACATCTCCAACGTGCAGCTCGTCTGCTCGGCGTGCGGGCGGCCCACCCGCGTCGGCCACCACGTGAACCCCGAGGGCAAGAAGGTCCGGATCTGCAGGCGATGCGAGGCGGAGCTGTGAGCGGGTACGTGCCGAGGCTGAAGGCCTGGTACCGGCAGGAGGTGGTCCCCCGCCTCCAGCGGGAGCTCGGGCTGCGGAACCCGATGCAGGTCCCGCGCCTGGAGAAGGTGGTCGTGAACATGGGCGTCGGGGACGCCCTGAAGGACGGCCGCCTGCTCGAGGCCGCCGTGGCGGACCTCGCGACGATCACCGGCCAGAAGCCCATCGTCACGAAGGCCCGACGGTCCATCGCCGGGTTCAAGGTCCGCCAGGGCATGCCGATCGGCGTGAAGGTCACGCTCCGCGGGGACCGGATGTGGGAGTTCCTCGACCGGCTCATCACGATCGCGATCCCGCGGATCCGGGACTTCCGGGGCCTGGACCCGGACGCCTTCGACGGGCACGGCAACTACACGCTCGGGATCACCGAGCAGCTCATCTTCCCGGAGATCGACTACGACAAGGTGGTGAAGGTCCGGGGGATGGACATCACGATCGTGACGACGGCGAAGACCGACGAGGAAGGCAGGGCGCTCCTCGCCGCGCTCGGGTTCCCGTTCCGCGGGATCCCGGTCGTGGCGGTGGCCTCCTGAGGGGTAGCGACATGGCGAAGAAGGCGCTCATCGAGAAGCAGCGGCGGGGCAGCAGGTTCAAGGTCCGTGAGTACACGCGGTGCCGGCGGTGCGGCCGACCGCGCGCCGTGTACCGGAGGTTCCTGCTGTGCCGGATCTGCTTCCGCGAGCTGGCGCACGCCGGCGAGCTCCCGGGGGTGACGAAGGCATCATGGTGAGGCTCGCGACCCACGTCTCGGATCCCATCGGCGACCTGCTGACGAGGATCCGCAACGCCAACATGGCCTACAAGGAGGAGCTCCTCGTCCCGGTCTCCAGGATGAACGAGGCGATCCTCCGTATCCTGGACGCCGAGGGCTTCATCGCCGGCTTCGCCCCCGAGGGCGAGGGGGTGGAGCGGGTCTTCCGGGTGCGGCTCCGCTACGGGCCGAAGCGCGAGCGGGCCATCACTGGCCTGCGGCGCGTGAGCAAGCCCGGACGGCGGATCTACGTGCGGCGCAAGGCGCTGCCGCGGGTGCTCGGCGGGCTCGGCGTCGCCATCGTGTCCACCTCGCAGGGGGTCATGACCGATCGCGAGGCCGCCCGCCGGGGGATCGGCGGCGAGGTCCTCGCCTACGTGTGGTGATGGGATGAGCAGGATCGGCAAGCAGCCCGTCGAGATCCCCGCCGGCGTCGAGGTGACGATCGGCGAGGACGCGACCGTGACCGTGACCGGGCCGCGCGGCACCCTCCGCCGGCGGCTCCACCCCGACATGCGCATCGTCCGCGAGGACGGTCGGATCCGGGTGGAGCGCCCGAGCGACGACGGGTTCCACCGCGGTCTGCACGGGCTCACCCGGACCCTCATCGCGAACATGGTCGAGGGCGTGACGAAGGGGTACGAGAAGCGCCTGGCCATCGTGGGGGTCGGGTACCGGGCCGCGATGAAGGGGCGGGACCTGGAGCTCCAGGTCGGCTACTCCCACCCCGTGGTGGTGAGCCCGCCCGAGGGGATCGAGTTCGAGACCCCCAGCCCCACGCAGATCGTGGTGCGGGGCAACGACAAGGAGCTCGTGGGCGAGGTGGCGGCGCGGATCCGCAAGATCCGCAAGCCCGAGCCCTACAAGGGCAAGGGGATCCGCTACGAGGACGAGTACGTGCGGCGCAAGGCCGGCAAGGCCGCGAAGGGTGGTGGATGATGGACCCGAAGCGCAAGCGCGAGGCGCGGATCCGTCGCCACGTCCGGGTGCGGAAGAAGATCTCGGGCACCCCGGAGCGGCCGCGCCTGTCGGTGTTCCGGTCGAACCGGCACATCTACGCCCAGCTCATCGACGACCTCGCCGGTCGCACGATCGTCGCGGCCTCAGACCTGGAGGTCGGGCCCGACGGGACGAAGACCGAGCGCGCCCGCGCGGTCGGCCGGCTCATCGCCGAGCGCGCGAAGCGGGCCGGGATCGAGCGCGCGGTCTTCGACCGCGGGGGCCGCCTGTACCACGGGCGGGTCGCGGCGGTCGCCGAGGGCGCCAGGGAGGAAGGACTCAGGATCTGATGCGCAGGTACGACACCCAGGGCGAGAAGAGCATCTACGAGGAGCGCGTGATCTCCATCAACCGCGTCGCCAAGGTCGTGAAGGGCGGTCGGCGCTTCTCGTTCGCTGCGCTCGTCGTCGTGGGGGACGGGGCGGGCCGGGTCGGCATCGGCTACGGCAAGGCCAAGGAGGTGCCGGCTGCGATCGCCAAGGGTGTCGAGGAGGCCAAGCGGAAGATGATCGAGGTGCCGATGATGGGCACCACGATCCCCCACGAGGTGATCGGCGAGGACGGCGCCGGGGTCGTGCTCCTCAAGCCCGCCGCGCCCGGCACCGGGGTGATCGCCGGCGGGCCCGTCCGGGCCCTCGTGGAGTGCGCGGGGATCAAGGACATCCTGAGCAAGTCCCTGGGCTCCTCGAACGCCATCAACATCGTGAAGGCGGCCATGGACGGCCTGCGGCAGCTGAAGCGGCCGGAGGACGTGGCCCGCGTGCGCGGCCGGGACGTCCACGAGGTGGCCCCGAAGCCCATGCTCGAGGCCGTGGCGGCGGCGCGCGAGCGCCTGGCGGCTGCCCGAGCGGCGAAGCTCGAGGAGGTCTACGCCGACCAGGCCGAGCGCGAGGAGGCGGGCGACCGGCGGGAGCGGCAGGGCGCGAGGCGAGGAGGTCGGCGGTGAGCCGGAAGCTGAAGGTCACCCAGGTCCGCAGCGTCATCGACCGTCCGCGGGACCAGAAGGACACGGTGCGACGGCTCGGCCTCCACCGGATCAACGACACCGTGATCAAGGAGGACCGGCCCGAGATCCGGGGCATGATCGCGAAGGTCCGGCACCTCGTCCGCGTGGAGGAGGTCGAGGAGGCATGAAGCTCCACCACCTGAGGCCCGCGCCAGGGGCCAAGCGGGACCGCAAGCGCGTCGGCCGCGGCCGCGCGGGGGTCCGGGGCAAGACGGCCGGCCGCGGGACGAAGGGCTACCTGGCCCGGCACGACCCGAAGCTCGGCTTCGAGGGCGGCCAGATGCCGCTCCAGCGCCGCGTGCCGAAGCTCAAGGGCTTCTCGAACCCGAACCGCGTCGAGTACGCGGTCGTGAACGTGGAGGCCCTCGGGCGGGTCTTCGCCGAGGGTGGCGAGGTGGACCCGGCCGCCCTGCTCGCGCACGGCCTGGTCCGCAAGGGCCGGCCGGTGAAGGTCCTCGGCCGCGGCGAGCTCACGGTCCCCCTCGTCGTACGGGCCCACGCGTTCTCGGAGACGGCGAGGCGCAAGATCGAGGAGGCCGGCGGACGCGTGGAGGTCGTCGCGGGGTAGGATAGGGGCCCGTGCTCAGAGCCTTCGTCAACGCGTTCAAGGTCCCCGATCTCCGCAAGAAGATCCTCTTCACGCTCGGCATCATCGCCCTGTACCGGTTCGGCTCGCACGTGCCGGTCCCGGTGGTGGACATCGGGATCCTGCGGCGGGAGATGGAGCGCCAGGGCGCGACGGGGTTCCTGGCCTTCATCGACCTCTTCTCGGGCGGCGCCCTCACCCGGATGGCCGTCTTCGGGCTCGGGATCATGCCCTACATCACGAGCTCCATCATCATGCAGCTGCTCACCGTGGTGATCCCGAAGCTCGAGCGCTGGCAGAAGCAGGGCGAGCAGGGGATCAAGAAGATCAACCAGTGGACCCGCTACGTGACCGTGGTCCTCGCCCTGCTGCAGTCCACGGGCCTCGTGTTCCTGTTCCACTCGGCCACCGCGCAGCAGGGGCTCGGCGTGGACATCTTCCCGCCCGGGACCTTCACGCCGGCCAACGTCTCGCTCATCGTCCTCATCATGACCGCGGGCACCGCGATGATCATGTGGATGGGCGAGCTCATCACGCAGCGCGGGATCGGCAACGGGATGTCCCTGCTCATCTTCGCGAGCGTGATCTCCCGCCTCCCGCAGGAGGGCCGGGCGATCTACGTATCCGGCGGCGGGGTCCGCTTCGCCCTCGTGATGCTCATGGGCCTCGCCCTCATCGTCGCGGTGATCTTCCTCGAGCAGGGCCAGCGCCGGATCCCGGTGCAGTACGCGAAGCGGATCGTCGGCCGTCGGATGACGACCGGCGGGAGCACCTACATCCCGCTGAAGGTGAACCAGGCCGGCGTGATCCCGATCATCTTCGCGAGCTCGCTCCTGTACTTCCCGACGCTCGTCGCGAGCATCTACCACGCCGCCTGGTTCCAGAACCTCGTCACGAACTACGTGATGAACGAGCGCTCCATCGTCTACATGACGATCTACGGGCTGCTCGTCGTGTTCTTCGCGTACTTCTACACGGCGATCGCGTTCAACCCGGTGGACACCGCGGACAACCTGCGCAAGTACGGAGGGTTCGTCCCGGGGATCCGGCCGGGCCCGCCGACCGCCGAGTACCTGTCCTACGTCCTCACCCGCATCACGCTGCCGGGCTCGCTGTACCTCGCCGCGATCGCGCTGCTGCCGTCCATCGTGTTCGCCTTCTGGGTGATCCAGCAGTTCCCCTTCGGCGGGACCTCGCTGCTCATCACCGTCGGCGTGGCCCTGGAGACGATGAAGCAGCTCGAGTCCCAGCTGCTCATGCGCCACTACGAGGGGTTCCTGAAGTAGGTCGCCATGCGCATCGTGCTGCTCGGACCGCCGGGGGCAGGCAAGGGGACGCAGGCCAAGCGCCTGGCCGAGCGGTACGGGCTCCCGGTGATCGGGACCGGCGACATCTTCCGCGACCACGTCGCCCGCGGGACGCCGCTCGGCCTGCGGGCCAAGGAGTACATGGACCGGGGCGACTACGTCCCCGACGAGATCGCGGTCTCGATGGTGCTCGGCCGCCTGAAGGAGCCGGACTGCCGCGTCGGCTTCATCCTCGACGGCTTCCCCCGCACGGTGCCCCAGGCCCAGGCCCTCGAGCGGGAGCTCACCCAAGCCGGCACGCCGCTCGACGCCGTCCTCAACTTCAAGGTGAGCGACGAGATGGTCGTGAAGCGCCTCACGAACCGCCTCGTGTGCTCGTCCTGCGCCCGTCCGTACAACCTCGCCTTCAAGCCGCCCCGGGTCGAGGGCGTCTGCGACGTCTGCGGGGGGCGCCTCGTCCTGCGCTCCGACGACGACGAGGCGACGATCCTGCGTCGCCTCGAGGTCTACCGGCGCGAGACCGAGCCCCTCGTCCTGTACTTCTGGGAGCGCGGGCTCCTGCGGGACATCGACGCCGAGGCTCCCGAGCAGGTGGTGTTCGACCGGACCGTGGAGGCCCTCTCGGACCTCCTGGACGTGGACGGGTGATCGTCTACAAGTCCCCGGCCGAGATCGAGAAGATGCGCCGCGCCGGGCGGATCGTCGCGGGCACGATCGAGGCGGTGGTGCGGGCCGTGGCGCCCGGGCGCACCACGAAGGACCTCGACCGCGTGGCCGAGGCCTACATCCGGGAGCGGGGGGCGATCCCGTCCTTCCTGGGGTACGGCAAGCCACCGTTCCCGGCCTCGATCTGCACCTCGCTGAACGACGAGATCGTCCACGGGATCCCCTCGACGAAGCGGGTCCTGCGCGAGGGGGACCTCCTGTCCCTCGACTTCGGGGCGATCTGGGACGGGTACCACGCCGACGCCGCGGTCACGGTCTTCGTCGGCGACCCCCCCTCGGATGAGGCCGAGAAGCTGGTGCGGGTCACCCGGGAGGCCCTGGAGGCGGGGATCGCCCAGATCCGGCCCGGGGGTCGCCTGTCGGACATCTCCCACGCCATCGAGCAGACCGCCCTCGGGGCGGGCTTCCAGGTGGTCCGGGAGTACGTGGGACACGGGATCGGCCGCCGGCTCCACGAGGACCCGCAGGTCCCGAACTACGGGCCCCCGGGGCGGGGTCCGGAGCTCCGGCCCGGCCTCGTGATCGCCGTCGAGCCGATGGTCAACATGGGCGGCTGGGAGACGGTCCTGCGGGCCGACCGGTGGACCGTGGCGACGGCGGACGGCTCGCTCTCGGCCCACTTCGAGCACACGATCGCCGTCACCGAGGACGGCCACGAGGTCCTCACCCGGCCCGACTGAACCCAGGGGGCGTGACGGCCGCCCGGACCGCGCCTATACTGGCGTTCCGCCTCCAGCCGGGGGCGGGTTCGGCTCGTCCGAGGGCGGGTCGAGCGTGTCCGAGGAAGGCGAGATCCGGGAGTTGCCCAAGAAGGACGCGATCGAGGTCGAGGGAACGGTCACCGAGCCGCTCCCGAACGCCATGTTCCGGGTCGAGCTCGACAACGGACACAAGGTGCTCGCGCACATCTCGGGGAAGATGCGGATGCACTACATCCGGATCCTCCCCGGGGACCGGGTGCTGGTGGAGCTGTCGCCGTACGACCTCACGCGCGGCAGGATCGTCTACCGGTACAAGTGAACGGGCCGGGTGGTCCGGGAGGGGACGGAGAGCGATGAAGGTCCGACCGTCGGTGAAGAAGATCTGCGACCGGTGCAAGGTCATCCGCCGGCGCGGTCAGATCCGCGTCATCTGCTCGAACCCCCGGCACAAGCAGCGGCAGGGCTAGGAGGAGCACGATGGCACGGATCGCCGGCGTCGACCTGCCCCGCGAGAAGCGGGTGGACATCGCGCTCCGCTACATCTACGGGATCGGCCCCACCCGGGCGAGCCACATCGTGACCACCCTGGGCATCGACCCCGCCACGCGGGTCCGGGACCTCTCCGAGGAGGAGGTCAGCCGGATCCGGGAGTTCATCGACCGTGAGTACAAGGTCGAGGGGGACCTGCGGCGCGAGGTGGCCCAGGACATCAAGCGGAAGATCGAGATCGGCTGCTACCAGGGGATCCGGCACCGCCGCAGCCTGCCGGTGCGCGGCCAGCGCACGCACACGAACGCGCGAACCCGCAAGGGGCCGCGGAAGACGGTGGCGGGCAAGAAGAAGGCCGGGAAGAAGTAGGGGAGCCATGGCGAAGCCGAAGGCGAAGAAGGTCCGCAAGAAGGAGAAGAAGAACGTCGTCCACGGGCAGGCCCACATCAAGTCGACGTTCAACAACACGATCGTCACGATCACGGACCTGCAGGGCAACACGATCGCGTGGGCGAGCGCCGGCAACGTGGGCTTCAAGGGCTCGCGGAAGTCGACCCCCTTCGCGGCCCAGCTCGCCGCGGAGGCGGCGGCCAGGCGGGCCCAGGAGCACGGCCTGCAGAAGGTGGACGTGTTCGTGAAGGGGCCGGGCGCGGGTCGCGAGACCGCGATCCGTTCGCTCGCGGCCTCCGGCCTGGAGGTGCTGGGGATCCAGGACGTCACGCCGGTGCCCCACAACGGGTGCCGGCCGAAGAAGCGTCGGCGCGTCTGAGCGCCGATGGGCCCGCCGAGGTGGCGGGCCCGCGATCGGTGGGGTAGGGGTGGATGATCCCCCACCGGAGGAGGGTGCCGTGTTCATCGTCGCGAGACCGCAGATCACCGAGGAGCCCGTCTCCCCGACGCGCTCCCGCTTCATCGTGGAGCCGCTCGAGCCGGGCTTCGGCTACACGATCGGCAACGCGCTCCGTCGCACGCTGCTGTCCTCGATCCCGGGGGCGGCGATCAGCTCCGTGCGGATCGAGGGCGTGTTGCACGAGTTCTCCACGATCCCGAAGGTGACCGAGGACGTCACCGACATCATCCTGAACCTCAAGGAGCTCGTGATCCGCAGCGAGGTGGACGAGCCCGTGACCATGTACCTGAAGGCGAAGGGCCCGGGCGAGGTCACGGCCGGGGACATCGCCCCGCCCGCGGGGGTGGAGATCCTCAACCCGGACCTCCACATCGCCACGATCGGCAAGGGCGGGACCCTCGAGATGGAGATGGTCGTCGAGCGGGGCGTCGGCTACCGGATGGCGGACAAGAACAAGAAGCCCCGCGACCCGATCGGCGTGATCCCGGTGGACTCGATCTTCTCGCCGGTGCGCAAGGTGAGCTACGCCGTCGAGAACACCCGGGTCGAGCAGATGACCGACCGGGACAAGCTGATCCTCGACGTCGAGACGGACGGCTCGATCAGCCCCCGGGAGGCCGTCGCCTCCGCGGGCGGGACCCTGCTCGAGCTCGTGCAGCTGTTCAGCGAGCTCGCCGAGGCGCCCTCGATGCAGGTCGGGCCGGCCGAGGAGGAGGCCGTCCCCTCCGACTACCAGATCACGGTGGAGGAGCTGAACCTCTCGGTCCGCTCCTACAACTGCCTGAAGCGCGAGGGCATCAACACCGTCGGCGACCTCGTCCAGAAGACCGAGGCGGAGCTCATGGACATCCGCAACTTCGGGCAGAAGTCCATCGACGAGGTCAAGGCCAAGCTCGCGGAGCTCGGCCTGTCGCTGCGGGAGGAGTGACCGGATGCCCAAGCCGAAGAAGGGCCCGCGCCTCGGCTCCGGCCCCGCCCACCAGCGGCTCCTGCTGAACACGCTCGCGGCGCAGCTGTTCACGCACGAGCGGATCAACACGACCGAGGCCAAGGCGAAGGCGCTCCGCCCCCTCGCCGAACGGATGATCACGTTCGCCAAGCGGGGGGACCTCGCCGCCCGCCGCGAGGTGCTGAAGGACATCCCCGACCGGGACGTCGTGCACAAGCTGTTCGCCGAGATCGCGCCGCGGTACGCGAACCGCCAGGGCGGGTACACCCGCATCGTGAAGGTGGGGCCGCGGCGCGGCGACGGCGCGCCGATGGCGATCATCGAGCTCGTCGAGGCGGAGTAGCGGAACCCGCTCGCCCCGCGCCACCGTCCGATGGGTATGGTGCGGCGTGCGATCCTCGTGGCCCTCGCCGCGGCCCTCCTCGCCGCGGGCGCGTGCTCGCGGCCGGGGACCGCCCCCGCGCCGGCCGACCCCCTCGACGGTCGGTCCTTCGTCTCCACGGCGGTCCTGGAGGGGGGCGCCGAGCGTGAGCTCGTGCCCGGCACCCGGATCGAGCTCTCCTTCGCCGACGGGCGCCTGTCGGCCCGGGCGGGGTGCAACCTCCTCGGCGCCCGGTACCGCCTGGCGGGCGGGGTCCTCGAGATCGTGGGAGGCGTGAGCACGACCGAGATGGGGTGCGATCCCGAGCGCCACGAGCAGGACGCCTGGCTCTCCGCGTTCCTCGGGGCCTCGCCGCGGGTGCGGCTCGAGGGCCCCGACCTCGTCCTCGCCCGCGGCGGGACCGAGATCAGGTTCCTCGACCGCGAGGTGGCCGAGCCCGACCTCCCCTTGGAGGGCACGGCGTGGCGGCTGGAGACCCTCGTGGAGGGCGAGGTGGCCTCGAGCGTGCCGAGGGGGCTCCGCGCGACCCTCCTGGTGCGGGAGGGGCGGATCGGCGGGTTCGACGGGTGCAACGAGTGGGGCGCCCGGCTCCGCTCCGCCGAGGGCGGCGAGCTCGAGATCGGTCCGATCGCGACGACGCTCGTCGGCTGCCGGGGCGCGGCGGCCGCGCTCGAGCGCGACGTCCTCGCCGTGATGCGGGCGGGGCGGATCGCCTACGAGGTCGACGGCTCGACCCTCGTCCTGCGGGCCGGGGACCGCGAGCTGTGGTTCCGGGGCGAGCCGGAGCCGCGATACTAGGCCGCGTGACGCGGACCATCCGGCTCACCCTCGCCTACGACGGGACGGGCTTCCGGGGCTTCGCCCGGCAGCGGGACCAGCGGACGGTCCAGGGGGTGCTCGAGGCGGCCCTGGAGCGGGTGCTCGGCCACGTGCCGCGCCTGTCCGTCGCCGGGCGGACCGACGCGGGGGTCCACGCGCGGGGCCAGGTCGTCTCGTTCCGCACCGACCTCGATCCGACCCGGCTCCAACGGGCCCTGAACGCCCTCCTCTCGCCCGAGGTCGTCGTGTGGGACGCGCGGTGGGCGCCGGAGGGGTTCGACGCCCGGCGCTCCGCCTCCGCCCGCGAGTACCGGTACCGGATCGACCTCGCCCCCTGGCCAGACCCCTTCACCGCCCGGTACGTCTGGCACCGACCGGGGGAGCTCGCGCTCGGGCCGATGAGGGAGGCCGCCCGGGAGCTCCTCGGGGAGCACGACTTCGCCTCCTTCGGCCGGCCCCACCGGCCGGGCGGGCCCACGGTCCGCCGCCTGGAGCGCCTGGCGATCTCCCGCCGGGGGGACCGGCTGGAGATCGCCGTGCGGGGCAACGCCTTCCTGCACCAGATGGTCCGCTCCATCGCGGGGACGCTCGTGCGGGTGGGGGAGGGGCGGATGACGCCGGAGGCCGTGGCGGCCGCCCTCGAGGCCCGGGACCGGTCGGCGGCCGGGCCGGTGGCCCCGCCCCACGGGCTCACCCTGGAGCGCGTCGTCTACGGCCGGCGCGAGCTTTGACGGTGGAGCGGAGCCCCAGGTAGCATGGGTCGCCGGCCGCATCGGCCGGCGCTTTCCACGCCATGAGGACCTACTCGCCGAAGCCGCAGGACATCGAGCGGCGCTGGTACGTGATCGACGCGTCCGGCGCCGTCCTCGGACGCCTCGCGTCCGAGGTCGCGGCCATCCTGCGCGGCAAGCACAAGCCGATCTTCGCGCCGCACATGGACACCGGGGATCACGTGATCGTGGTGAACGCCCGCGGGGTGCGGCTGACCGGGGACAAGGCCGCGAAGAAGTTCGCCTACCGGCACTCGGGGTACCCGGGCGGCCTCACGGCCACCCAGTACGCGGAGCTCCTCGCCGAGCGGCCCGAGTACGCCGTGGAGAAGGCGATCAAGGGGATGTTGCCGAAGAACCGGCTCGGCAGGGCGATGGCGCGCAAGCTCAAGGTGTACGCGGGGCCCGATCACCCCCACGCCGCCCAGCAGCCCGAGCCCCTGCGCCTCGGCGAGGTGCCGCGGTGGACGGGTCTGCCGGAGCGACCGTCGGAGAAGGCCGGCCGCCGGGCGAAGAGGGGGGAGTCGTAGGTGACCAAGCTCGCGACGGGACGTCGGAAGGAGGCCGTGGCCCGGGTGCGCCTCGTGCCCGGGACGGGCGCGTTCGTGCTGAACGGTCGCCCCCTGGAGGACCACTTCCCGACGCGGGCGCAGCGGCTCGTGGTCTCCGCCCCGCTGCGGGCGGTCGGCCGGGAGAAGGACCTCGACGTGATCGCCACCCTGCGAGGCGGCGGTGTGAGCGGCCAGGCCGGCGCGCTCCGCCTCGGGATCGCCCGGGCCCTCATCGAGCTCGACCCGTCGCTGCGACCGGTGCTGAAGCGGGAGGGCTTCCTCACCCGCGACGCCCGCGAGAAGGAGCGCCGCAAGTACGGGCTGAAGAAGGCCCGCAAGGCGCCCCAGTACTCCAAGCGCTGAGCTACGGGGCCGCGTCCCCCTCGCCCGTGCCCGGCTCGAGCTCCTCCGGCTCCTCCGCGGACTCGGCGAGCGCCGCGAGCTCCTCCTCGGAGATCCCGGGCGGGGACTCGAGGATCAGCCGCGCCTGGGGCTCGAGCTCCTCGGGGACCCACAGGTCCATGCCGCCCAGGCGGTAGGGCCCGCCGGCCTCGCCCTTGACGAGGACGGGGATCCCCTCCGCCTCGAGCCTGGCCCGGGCGAGCTCGCCCTCGGGGGCGGAGGCGGTGGACCACACGCGCACGAACCGTCGCTCCCCCACGGAGCCATCCTCGCAGGCGCGGGTCGGAACCCCAAGGAGCCCGTAGGCTGGAGGCGACGACGACGAGGGGGTGGGCGCGATGGGTGAGGGGCTGCGCGAGGAGGTCCGCCATCGGTACGCGAGCGCCGCGCTCGAGGTGCTCGAGCAAGGGGGGTGCGGATGCGGCCCCTCGTGCTGCGGGTCGGAGGGTGGCGGCTTCGGGGCGGGCGCGTACGACGCGGCGACGCTCGCCGAGGTGCCGGGGGCGGCGGCCCTGGCCAGCCTGGGGTGCGGGAACCCGATCGCCGTGGCGGAGCTCGCCGAGGGCGAGGTCGTGCTCGACCTCGGCTCGGGCGGAGGGATCGACGTGATCCTGTCGGCCAGGCGCGTGGGTCCCACGGGGAAGGCCTACGGCCTGGACATGACCGAGGAGATGCTGGAGCTCGCTCGCCGCAACGCCGCGGAGGCGGGCGTCGCGAACGTGGAGTTCCTGCGCGGCTACATCGAGGACGTCCCGCTGCCCGATGGGAGCGTGGACGTCGTCATCTCGAACTGCGTGGTGAACCTGTCCACGGACAAGCCGCGGGTCTTCGCCGAGATGCACCGCGTCCTGCGGCCGGGCGGGCGGATCGGGATCGCCGACGTGGTGGCCGACGACGCCCTCTCGCCGCGGGAGCGGGCCGAGCGGGGGAGCTACGTCGAGTGCATCGCCGGCGCGCTCTCGTCGGCCGAGTACCGGGCCGGGCTCGAGGCCGCCGGCTTCGTGGACGTGCGGATCGAGCCGACGCACGAGGTGGCCGACGGGATGCGCTCGGCGATCGTGCGGGCGCGCAAGCCCTGAGTCAGACCACCCCGAGCTCGCGCAGGAGCTCGCGGACGCGGCGGCCGATCTCGTCCCGGATGGGGCGGACCTGCTCGAGCGACAGGCCCGCGGGGTCCGGGAGCTCCCAGTCGAGCATCCGCGCGCCCGGGACGACCGGGCAGGCCTCGCCGCAGCCCATCGTGACGATGACGTCGGCGCGCCGGAGGGTCTCCTCGGTCCATCGCGCGGGGCGCTGCCCGGCGATGTCGATCCCGACCTCGGCCATGGCCGCGACCGCGGCTGGGTCCACCTCCGCGGCCGGATCCGAGCCCCCCGAGGCGACCTCGACCCGGTCGCCGGCGAGGTGCCGCGCCCACCCCGCGGCCATCTGCGAGCGCCCGGCGTTGTGGACGCACAGGAACACGACGACCGGCCGCTCGCCCATCGGACGCATGCTAGCGGGGGAACGCAGAGCCTGGGTCCGGTAGCCTTGACCCCCGGGATGGGGCGTCTGTTCGGGACCGACGGGGTCCGCGGTGTGTACGGGCGCGAGCTCACCGACGAGCTCGCCTTCGCCCTCGGACGGGCGCTCGTGACCGTGCTCGCGCGGAGCGGGGACCGCCGGGCGATCGTGATCGGGCGGGACACCCGGGCCTCCGGCGAGCCCCTGGAGCGGGCCCTCGCCGCGGGGATCCGGGCCGCGGGCGCCGACGTGATCCTCGCCGGCGTCGTGCCGACCCCCGCCGTCGCCTTCCTCACGGTGGACCTGGGGGCGGGCGCCGGGGCGGTGATCAGCGCCTCCCACAACCCGCCGGAGGACAACGGCATCAAGTTCTTCGGCCCCTTCGGCTACAAGCTCTCCGACGAGCTCGAGGCGGAGATCGAGGCCGAGGTCGAGCGCGGGGCGCCGGCGGCGGTCGGGGGCGAGGGGACGGTGCGCGAGGCCCCGGGGGCGCTGGAGCGCTACGTGGGGCACCTCATGGGGGCCGCGGAGGCGCGCCTGGACGGGATGCGGGTCGTCGTGGACTGCGCGAACGGGGCCGCCTCGGCCGTGGCGCCGGAGGTCCTGCGTCGGCTGGGCGCCGAGGTCTACCCGATCTTCGACGCCCCGGACGGTCGGAACATCAACGTCGGCTGCGGAGCCCTCCACCCCGAGGTCGTGGCGAACGCGGTGCGGACGGCCGGGGCCGACGCGGGCGTCGCCCACGACGGCGACGCCGACCGCGCCCTGTTCGCCGACGCGCAGGGGCGCGTGATCGACGGCGATCAGGTGCTCGCGGCGTGCGCCCTCGCGATGAAGCAGGAGGGGCGCCTGCCCCGGGACCTCGTCGTCACCACCGTCATGGCCAACCTCGGCCTGCGCCGGGCGATGGAGGCCGCCGGGATCGAGGTGGTCCAGACGCGCGTGGGGGACCGGTACGTGCTCGAGGAGATGCTCGCCCGCGGCGCGGCCCTCGGGGGCGAGCAGTCCGGCCACGTCGTCTTCGCCGAGCACGCGACGACCGGGGATGGGATCCTCACGGCCGTGCGGTTCCTCTCCCTCGCCGCCCGCACCGGGCGCTCGGTGGCGGAGCTCGCGGCCGCGATGCCCCGGTACCCCCAGGTCCTGGAGAACGTGCGCGTGGCGCACAAGGAGGGCCTGGAGGGGTCCGAGGAGGTCCGGGCGGCGGTGGCCGAGGCGGAGCGCTCCCTCGACGGGCGGGGCCGGGTGCTCGTGCGCGCCTCCGGGACCGAGCCCCTCGTGCGGGTCATGGTGGAGGCCGAGAGCGAGGACCGGGCGCGGGCCATCGCCCGGGGGCTCGCCGAGGTCGTGGCGCGGGCCCTCGCCTGAGCGCCCCCGGCCGGAAGGGTCCTCGCGGGGGCGGGCGCCCGGGGGTGTTAGGCTCGGTGGCCTGATGTGCGGGATCGTCGGCTACGTGGGCCGCGACGAGGCGCTCCCCATCGTCCTCGAGGGCCTTCGTCGCCTGGAGTACCGTGGGTACGACTCCGCGGGGGTGGCCCTCCTGGACGGCGGCATCGCCGTCGTGAAGCGGGCCGGGAAGCTCGAGGAGCTGGAGCGCGAGCTCGCGGCGGTGGGGGCGCCGCCGGGCCGGGTGGGCATGGGGCACACGCGATGGGCGACCCACGGGGAGCCGAGCGATCGCAACGCCCACCCCCACCTCGACTGCCGGGGCCGGGTCGCCGTCGTCCACAACGGGATCATCGAGAACTTCCACGAGCTGCGCGCCGAGCTGGAGAAGCGCGGCCACCGGCTCGCCTCGGAGACCGACACCGAGGTCGTCGCGCACCTGCTCGAGGAGCAGGACGGCTCGTTGCCCGACGCCGTCCGGGCCGTGGTCCGGCGCCTGCGCGGCGCCTACGCGCTCGTCGCGCTCTCGGCGGACGACCCGGACGTGATCGTGGGGGTGCGCGTGTCCTCGCCCCTCGTCGTCGGCCTCGGTGAGGGCGAGGCCATCCTCGCCTCCGACATCCCCGCCCTGCTCCAGCGCACCCGGACGGTCCTGCCGGTGGAGGAGGGCGAGGTCGTGGAGGTTCGCGCGGAGGGCGTGCGGATCACCGACCTCGGGGGAGCCGAGCGCACGCGCGCGCCGATGCGGGTGGACTGGGACGTGGCCCGGGCCCAGAAGGGCGGCTACGAGGACTTCATGCTGAAGGAGATCCACGAGCAGCCGGCGGCGATCCGCGACACCCTCGTCGGGCGCGTGGACGCCCGCGGCATGCTCGCGCTGGACGAGCTGCGCCTGCCCACCGAGGTCCTCCGCGAGGTCGGCAAGGTCTTCGTGGTGGCCTGCGGGACGGCCTTCCACTCGGGCCTCGTGGCGAAGTACGCGATCGAGCACTGGACCCGCCTGCCGGTGGAGATCGAGATCGCCTCGGAGTTCCGCTACCGGGACCCGGTGCTCGGCCCCGACACGCTCACGCTCGCCGTCTCCCAGTCGGGGGAGACCATCGACACGCTCGAGGCGGCCCGGCACGCGGCGCGGCAGGGCTCGCGGGTGCTCGCGGTGACGAACACCGTGGGGTCCTCCCTCGCCCGGGAGGCCGACGGCGTGCTCTACACCCACGCCGGGCCCGAGATCGGGGTCGCCGCGACGAAGACCTTCGCCACCCAGATGGTGGCCCAGCACCTCGTGGCGCTGTACCTGGCGCAGGTGCGGGGCACGATGTTCCCCGCCGAGATCCAGGCCGTCGTGGAGGAGCTGCGGGCGCTGCCGGGGGCGGTGGAGCGGGCCCTCGCGCTCGAGCCGGAGGTGGCGCGGTTGGCCGCGACCTACCGCGACGTGCGCGACGTCCTGTTCATCGGACGCCACACCGGCTACCCGGCGGCCCTCGAGGGGGCCCTGAAGCTGAAGGAGATCTCCTACGTCCACGCCGAGGGCTACCCGGCGGGCGAGCTCAAGCACGGGCCCATCGCGCTCGTGGAGCCGGGGGTGCCCGTGGTGGCCGTGGCGACGGAGTGCCACGTCTACCCGAAGATGGTCTCCAACATCCAGGAGGTCCGGGCCCGCGGCGCCGACGTGATCGCCGTCGTGACCGAGGGCGACCGCACGGTGCGCGAGCTCGCGACCCACGTCCTCGAGGTGCCCCGCACCCCGGAGCTCCTCTCGCCGGTCGTGGTCTCGGTGCCGCTGCAGCTGTTCGCCTACCACGTCGCGAAGCTGCGGGGCTGCGACGTGGACCGGCCCCGGAACCTG
>FWPV01004947.1_pt1 | contig 27342 bp, 17 predicted proteins | sample 2228371 | NCBI WGS metagenome assembly FWPV01 (sample SAMEA103939776, study PRJEB20133) | metagenome
CCACAATTTCTGGAGGCGGGGGTGGGCTACGGGGGGTCGTGCTTTCCGAAGGACGTAATGGCGCTGCACCATATGGCGGCCTCGGCGGGGTGCCATCCGCAGTTGTTGCAGGCGGTGATGGACATCAATCAGAGCGCCCGCGATCGCTTCATTGATAAACTGCGCGATATTCTCGGCGGCTTCGAGGGTATGTTGATCGGCGTGCTGGGGTTGTCGTTCAAGCCGAACACCGACGATATGCGCGAGGCGCCCAGTGTGGACATCATCAATGCCCTGCAGCGCGAGGGGGCGCGGGTCAAGGCCTACGACCCGGTGGCGATGGAGGTTGCCGGTGAGATCCTGCCCCGGGTAACGTACTGCGCCACGGCGCTCGATGTGGCCAAGGAGGCCGACGCGCTGTTGATCATCACCGAATGGAACGAGTTCAAGCAGTTGCCCTTTGAAAAGATCAAGCAGTACATGCGACGCCCGATCATCCTCGATGGACGCAATATCTATGACCCGGCGGAGATGGCCGCGAAGGGTTTTGTCTATCGTGGGGTGGGCCGGTAGAGGCGCGGCCCCGCCGCGCCTCTACACCCGAACCATCCTGCCAGGGAGGGGGGTGGGGAAACCCGGTTTCCCCATTCCTCAACCGCCGTTGGGAGCGGCCAGCGCCCCACCGGCAGGGGTGCGGTTCGACAGGCTCACCGCAGGTGGGGAAACCCGGTTTCCCCATACGCTCACCTCAGCCGTCCACGCGGCTGCGCTGCACACTGGCGGGATGAACACGGCAAGAGGGTCGCCGGGGAGGCGTGGCTATGGCGGACCCTCGCGCTACGCTTCGTTGCTCGCGGAAGGAGCTATGATCTGTCACGGCGTTGACATTATCGAAGTGGCGCGCATTCGGCGCGCTGCCGAACGCTGGGGGACACGCTTTCTCGAGCGTGTCTTCACGCCAACAGAACTGGCTGACTGTGGGGTGGGGGGACCAGCGCCGCGCTATGAGTCGCTGGCGGCGCGCTGGGCGGCCAAAGAAGCCACGGCCAAGGCTCTCGGTGCGGGCCTGCATGGTCTGGGCGGCGGCGCAACGGGTCTGCGGTTTCGTGAGATCGAAGTGATCCGCGGGCCGAATGGGCGCCCCGAACTGCGCCTCTCCGGCACGGCGGCGGCAGCGGCGGCGCGGGTGGGGCTTGGCTCCCTCGCGCTGAGTCTCTCACATACGTATGACCACGCCATCGCCAGTGTCATCGGTTTGCGGTGAGAAGAGGGGGGACTTTCAGGTGGAGGGGTTGTAGCGGATGGCGTCCGGATGCGCTGGTTGATCCTCACCCCTGGCCCCCTTCGGCTCCGCTCAGGGCAAGCCTCTCCCTGAGCGGGCTATGCATGACCCACAAGTTGGGAGGGTGAGGACAAAGCCGCCTGAGTTACCCTCAACCGCTCCGTGGGTCCGTAGGATTGCTGGCGCGCAGGGACGGGCAGGTCCTCACCCCCCATCCCCAGGGGTATCCAGGGAGGCGACGCTCGTCCCTTCTCGGCGCTCAGGGGTGGGCAGGTCCTCACCCCCCATCCCCCCTCTCCACCGTCGGTGGAGAGGGGGGCGGGAGCAGCCTGCTCCCCCCGCTCCAGCTCGGTTTAGAGCGGGGGGCAGGGGGGAGATCCTCCCCCTCTCTCCGTCAAGCTTATGCATTGCCCACAACGTTGCCGATGGCTTCCTCATGGGGTACAACGCAGACGCGGTGTTGCCCCCGAGGTGAGGGGCTTCCCGCGGGCCAGGGCTGGTTACCGCATTGGGACGCGTTCCGCGACATTCGATTGCATGACGCAGTGCGACATGTGGGTAATACCATTTTGGATTTTAGATTTTGGATTGTGGATTGCCACGCTGGGCAGCACAACGCCTGAAATCGCTTCAGGCAATGCGGCATCATCAACGGTAATTGGTATAATGTATTAGCCTGCCAAGGAAGAGGGGGGTATGTGGTTGGCGTTGCGATGCGCCGGCTCCGCTGAGGTACCGCAATGCCAGATTCTGACCCCCTCCTCTGGTCGGGTTCAGGGGCGGACAGAACGTATGAGCGCCAACGGGCGGTATGCGGTGGAAGCCACGTTGGCTCGCATGTTCTGTCCGCCCTTAAAGCAGGGGAGGGGGGAAGGGGTGGCCGCTATGTGGCCCCCTGGCCGGTCGTTGCGGTGTCCTGTCATACCCCCGGGCACAGGCGACCGCTGTGCATGCGCATGGTAGAATACCCGGAGAGATGAAGCGGGGTGAAGCATGCGCCTGGTAACCACCGCCCAGATGCGCGCTCTGGAGCAGGCCGCCGTGGATGCCGGGGCGACCTGGGATGGCTTGATGGAGCAGGCCGGGTGGGGTGTGGCCCAGGAGGCCCTGGGCCTGCTCGGTCCGGTCGCGGGCCGACACGTGCTGATCCTCGTCGGCCCCGGTAACAATGGCGGCGATGGACTGGTTGTTGCGCGCCATCTCCACGATGCCGGCGCGCAGGTGACGCTGTACCTCTGGCGTCGCCGCGGTCCGGAGGGCGATGCGAACTGGCAGCGTTGTCGCGCGCGCCATATCCGCGAGGTGTTCGCCGCAGACGATCCATGCCAGGAGACCCTGCGTGACCTGACACATCAGGCTGACCTGGTGGTGGATGCGCTGCTGGGGATGGGCATCAGCCGGCCCCTGGAGGGGGAGCTGGCCGCGATTGTCGAGACGGTCAATGCGGTACGCGCCGCGCGCCCGCTCGATCTGCGGGTCCTGGCGATTGATTTGCCGACGGGGGTCAACTCGGACACGGGGGCGGTGGGCAGCACGGCGATCCGCGCCGATGTGACGGTGGCAACCGGGTTGCCCAAACGTGGCCTGCTGCTGTTCCCGGGGCGGGCCTGTGCGGGCCGGCTGGTCCTGGCAGAAATCGGCATTCCGGCGCAGGCCCTGGAGGGGATCATGAGCGCGATGCTGACGGCAGAAGAGGCGCGGCGCCTGGCACCCGCCCGTCCCGCCGATGCTCACAAGGGCAGCTTTGGCAGGGTGCTGGTGGTGGCCGGGTCGCTCAACTACCCCGGCGCGGCGTCGCTGGCCTGCGCCGGGGCAGCGCGGGTGGGCGCGGGGCTGGTGACGCTGGCTGCCGGGCGCACGGTGCTGCTGGCGGGTGGGCGACCGCTGGAGGTGACGCTGCTGCCGCTGGCGGAGGGCGAGTGGGGAGCGATTGGCCCGAATGCGGTGGAGGAGCTTGAGGAGCATCTGGGGGGCTACACGGCGCTGCTGCTGGGTCCTGGCCTCGGCGCAGCCGGGTGCACCCGCGAGTTTGTGCAGCGCCTCTTCGGCCTGGAACGCCCCCGGCCAAAGGCGCGGGTTGGCTTTCTGGCCGGCGTGGTCGCCGATGAGCAGGCGGTGGCGACGAAGCTGGAGCACCTGCCGCCCACGGTGCTCGATGCCGATGGGCTGAACACGCTGGCCACCGTTGAAGGGTGGCACGAGCGCCTGCCCCGCGAGCGTTTCGTGTTGACCCCGCACCCGGGCGAGATGCGGCGCTTGCTGAAGGTGGAAACGCTGCCGGGTGATCCGCTGGAGGTGGCGACGGAGGCAGCCGCGCGCTGGGGCCAGGTGGTGGTGCTGAAAGGCGCGACGACGGTGATTGCTGCGCCTGATGGCCGCAGCCTGGTTTATAGTCAGCCGAACCCGGCGCTGGCCACTGCCGGCGCCGGCGATGTGCTGGCCGGGGCGATTGCCGGCTTGCTTGCCCAGGGCCTGACGCTCTTCGATGCGGCGGCGCTGGGGGTCTATCTGCACGGCGCGGCGGCGGCGCGGGTGCGCGAGGAACTGGGCGACGCCGGCGCGCTGGCCGGCGATCTGTTGATGGAACTGCCTCGAGCGCTCAAGGCGCTCAAGTCATCCTCGTAGCCAGAGAGGGTTGCCGGGAAAGCTCCGCCCGCCCGAACCTTCCCCCTCAGGGCCGTGAAGTGAGCCGCCTATGCGCGCGGTAGAGTTGATCGCCAAAAAGCGCGATGGGCACGCGCTCAGCAGCGCGGAGATTGCCTGGCTGATCGAGCAGTACGTCGCCGGGGCCATCCCCGACTATCAAATGAGCGCCTGGGCGATGGCGGTGGTGTTGCGGGGCATGGACGAACGCGAGACTGCCGATCTGACCATGGCCATGGCCCGCAGCGGCAGTATGCTCGACCTGCACGACGTGGCGCCGATCACGGTGGATAAGCACTCTACCGGGGGGATCGGCGACAAGACGACGCTGGTGGTGGCCCCGCTGGTGGCCGCGGTGGGGTTGCCGGTGGCCAAAATGAGTGGTCGCGCCCTCGGGTTCACCGGCGGCACGGTGGATAAACTGGAGAGTATTCCAGGATTGCGCACCTCGCTGGACGCCGCGGAGTTTCGCCGCCTGGTGCGCGAGGTGGGCCTGGTGGTGGCCGCGCAGAGCGAGGATCTGGCCCCGGCTGATAAGAAGCTCTACGCGCTGCGTGATGTAACCGCCACGGTCGAGTCGATTCCGCTCATTGCCGCCAGTGTGATGAGCAAGAAACTCGCCGCCGGGGCGGATTGTCTTGTTCTTGACGTAAAATACGGGCGTGGCGCCTTTATGCGCACCCTCGAGGAGGCCCGGGAGCTGGCCCGGCGCATGGTGGCGATTGGCCGCCACGCTGGTCGCCGTGTGGCGGCGGTGATCAGCTCGATGCAACAGCCCCTCGGCTACCATATCGGCAACGCCCTGGAGGTGCGCGAGGCCATCGCCGCGCTGCACGGTCACGGCCCGGCGGACCTGCTGGAACTCAGCCTGGTCCTCGGCGCGCAACTGGTGCAACTGGCCGGTCTGCGTGAGGATGAAGCGGCGGCGCGGGCGTTGCTGAGCGAGGCGCTGGCGAGTGGCGCGGCGTGGGCCAGGTTCCGCCAGATGGTAGCGGCCCAGGGCGGCGATGTGGGCTACGTTGATGCCCCCGAGCGGCTGCCTTCCGCCCCGGTGCGCCGTGAGGCGCTGGCGCCGCGCAGCGGCTATGTGACGGCGATTGACGGCGTGGCGCTGGGCCTGGCCGTGCGAACCCTCGGTGGCGGGCGCTCGCGCAAGGACGAGCCGATTGACCCGGCGGCGGGTCTGGTGTTGCACGCGAGGATCGGCGATGCTGTGACGGCGGGCGCGCCGCTGTTGACCGTTCACGCCGCCAGCGCCGCCGATGCGGAGGAAGTGTTGCCCGGGCTGATCGCCGCCTTTACGCTTGACGACGCGCCGGTGGCGCCGCCTGCGCTGGTGGAGGAGATCATCAAGGAGGTTTGAAGCGTCTATGCCGATCTACGAATATCTCTGCCCGGAGTGCAACGGCAAGTTCCAGAAACTCGTGCGCGGCTTCGCCGATCCGCCGGGTCTGGCCTGCCCGCGCTGCGGCAGTGCCGAGGTGCGTCGGGCGGTCTCGCGCTTTGCCACCCTCAAGTCGGAGGATGACCGGATCGAGGCCCTGGCCGATCCTGCTAATCTCGCCGGGCTTGATGAGAGCGATCCGCGCTCGATCGCCCGCTGGGCCAAACGCCTGGGCAAGGAGCTGGGCGAGGATGCCGGCGAGGATTGGGACGAAATGGTGGATCAGATGCTCGAGGAGGAGCTTGAGGGTGAAGGCGCCGAAGAGGGCGAAGAGCGGCCCCGAAGCGCGCCCGGGCGTGTTGATGATCTGGGATGGGCCTGAGGTGAACATACGGGGAAACCGGGTTGCCCCATGCCCCTGCCTGTGGGGGCGCCAGCCGCTCCCACCAGCGGTTGGGAGGTGGGGAAACCGGGTTTCCCCATTCCCCCTCCCTGAGGAGAGGGTTTGGGAGGGCTGCGCCCTCACGCGCCCTCCCGCCAGGGAGCGGCACGGCGAAACCCGGTTTCCCCTATTTTCACCTCGGCTTATTGAATAGCCAGGCACATGTGAAAGGATATATCTAAACGCATGTTCAAACGACTATTCGGGCGTGGTCAGGATGCGCCGCGCACGGAAGAAGAGGCCCGGCGCGAGGAAGAGCAGGTCGTCCAGAGCCTGGAGAAGTCGCGCCAGGGCATCTTCGGGCGCATCGCGCAGATGTTTCAGAGTGATGATCCCATCACCGACGAGCTGTGGGATGAGCTGGAAGAGGCGCTGATCCAGGGCGATGTGGGCCTGGAGACGACGCAGTACCTGGTCAACCGGACAATCGACCGGGTGAACCGCTTTGGCACCAAGCGCGCCCGCGAGGCCCGCGATATGCTCAAGGCGGAAATGGTGCGCGTGTTCCAGGAGCAGGTCAAGCCGGCGCCGGCCACGACCCCGAAGCCCTATGTGGTGCTGGTGGTGGGGGTGAACGGCGCCGGTAAAACGACCCTGATCGCCAAGCTGGCCCATCGCTATAAGAACCGCTTCGGCAAGCGTGTGCTGCTGGCGGCGGGTGATACCTTCCGCGCTGCCGCCACCGAGCAACTCGAGACGTGGGCCGAGCGCGCCGGGGTGCCCTGTGTGAGCCTCGGTCAGGGCGCCGATGCGGCGGCGGTGGTCTACAAGGCGATTGATGCTGCTCTGGAACAGGACGTGGATGTACTGATCGTTGATACGGCCGGGCGCCTCCAGGCCAAGTACAATCTCATGCAGGAACTGGAGAAGATCCGCAACATTATTGCCCGCAAGTTGCCCGGCGCGCCCCACGAGGTCATTCTGGTGATTGATGCCACGACCGGCCAGAATGGCGTGTTGCAGGCCAAGGCCTTTCTCAAGTCGGCCGGTGTCACCGATGTGGCGGTGACAAAGATGGACGGGACGGCCAAGGGGGGAATCGCGTTCGCCATCGCCCAGGATATCGAGCGGCCCATCCGTTACCTGGGCACCGGCGAGAAGCTCGACGATCTGGCCTTATTTGACGCGCAGGCGTTTGTTGATGCGCTCTTTGCTGAGAGTAGGAGCTAACCTGAACATATGGGGAAACCGGGTTTCCCCAACCTCCTCCCTGCGGGGAGGCGCCCGGTTCCCTCCCCCAGCGGGGGAGGGTCAGTGAGGCTTTCGGGGGTAGGTATTTCATGGAATGGCGTCCTGATGGAGCAAACCGCCGCCGAAGGAGGCAGCGCAGGGGGGCGTTTCCCCAGCGCGCGGTGGCGGCGTGGTGGGCCAGGGGTCGGGACGCAACTGCTGGGGCAGCGGCAGCGGCGCCTGCTGGATCAGTTGGACGAGCAGCCACAGCCAGCCCAGGCGAACCAGCCGCATGTGGCGCATACGGCCCTGGCGTACGCCACCGAGCAGTGGGCGGAGATCCGGCAGATCGGGGCATGCGGCTGGGGGGCCAGCTTCCAGATCGGTGCCGATGGTCACCATCCAGAACATGGCAAGCGCGAGGGCGAGCCACAGCCGCGCGGCGCGGTCGGGGTCGGTCATCTGGGTCAGTTGCCACTGCCAGCCGCCGCGTTTGGTGCATTTGAAGCCCTGTTCGCACCACGCACGCAGCCCATACCAGGCGATGTCGGACGCACCGGGGGCCAGATCCGTGAGAACGAACCACGGATCGGTATATTGGTCGTCGTACCAGACGAGGAGCGTGCAGGAGAGGTGGCTGGCCGGGTCTTTGAAACAGGTGCCGTGGAACTGCTGTGGTCGCCCATCGGCAGACAGGAGGTCGCGCAGCCAATACCACTGCGCCTGCCCGACAGGACGAAACTTCGCACCGGTGTTGATGCGCAAAAACGGATGCCAGCCCAGTCGGACAATCCGCCGAAATAACCAACGGGCATATAACCCGCGGTCGGCCAGCACGAGCACCGTCCAGTCCCGAGGTATGGCCGGGCGCAGGAGCCGGAGCATCCGCACCCATTCGCGCCGCCACGCCTGTTTGCGTCCCGCGTGGAGCACCGTCCACGCCACCGGAATGCCCATCCCGTGATAGACGACGGAGATGGTGAGCACGACGAAACGGTCGCTCAGGGTCGTCGCATCGAGCGTGAGTGCGATCTGGTTCCCGTGCCACACCCGCACGATCCAGGCGAGGAAGGGAACGAAACAGGTGGTCACATCGAGCGTCTGCCGCTGCGTGCCGGCTTTGCGTGGAGCCTCGATACACCATTCGTATAACCGTTGTTCGACGGTCGCGACTTTGCGGGTGAGCAAGAGCGCCAGAAAGGTGGCCACGGTCAAGCGGCCACACGACCGCGTGACCGCGATGCCGAAACTCCACCACGCCAGCACCGTCGCCTGCGGTTTCGTGAGGTGGGGCAGCTTGCTTGACACGCATGTCGTCCATTCCGATAATGCCTGCTGGTGAGTCATGCCCGTCCTCCCATATCACGGCTGTAGGGATACATCCATGATACGGTTGCGCGTGACTCACCTCACATACCTACCCCCAAAAGGGTCAGGGAGGGGGCGGCCCTCCCAGAGATACCCCATGGTCATCGCGGCGTTGCGCGCCCCGCGCATGGGGCCTGAGGTGAAAATAGCCCGCCCGCGGGGAGGGTGTGGGAGGGTGAAACCCTTCAAAGGGTCTCACCTGTTCTGGAATGGGCTTTCTGGGACGCCGAGGGGAAATGGGCCAACGAATGGGAAACGAATAAACGAATGCGAGCGGCGTGGCTGACTCTGAGGTGAACATAGCCCACCCGCGGGGAGGGTGTGGGAGGGCTTGCCGTCCCCTGCCGGCAGGGGCGTGGGGAAACCCGGTTTCCCCACGCCCCCTCCAGAGAGACGTGGGAGGGCACAGCCCTCCCAAAACCCTCCCGTCGGAGAGGAGTGCGGGGAACCGCATAGCCGCGAACGAGTTGAGGAGTTGATCCCCGCCGCCACTCTCTGCGATAATAGGGGTGTCCTGCGCGTATCGAATCGGCGTGAAGCAGCAGAAGGAGCCCCGCCTATGGCAGCCCATCCGCTTGCCGGCCAGCCGGCCCCCCGGGAGTTGCTCGTGAACGTGCCGCGCCTCGTTTCGGCCTACTATACCCTCTCCCCCGATCCCGCCGTTGCAGAGCAGCAAGTGGCCTTTGGCACCTCGGGCCACCGCGGTTCGTCGTTGCAGCATTCCTTCAATGAGGAGCATATTCTGGCGATCTGCCAGGCCCTCTGCGAGTGGCGAAGCGCCCAGCGTATCAGCGGGCCGCTCTATCTGGGGATGGACACCCACGCCCTCTCTGAGCCGGCCCTGGCGACCGCAATCGAGGTCTTCGCCGCCAATGGCGTCGAACTCCGTGTGCAGACCGGTCTGGGTTATACCCCTACGCCGGCCGTGTCGCACGCTATTCTCACCTACAACCGTGATCGCCGCGAGGGCCTGGCCGACGGCGTGGTGATCACCCCCTCACACAACCCGCCTGACGATGGTGGCTTCAAGTACAACCCGCCTACGGGCGGCCCCGCTGACACCAGCACGACCAGGTGGGTGCAGGATCGGGCCAACCAGTTGCTGCGCGACGGCCTGAAGGAGGTGCGGCGCATCCCCTTCGCGCGGGCGATTGCTGCCGACACGACCCACATGCACGACTACATCGGCCCGTACGTGGCCGACCTGGGTAACGTGGTTGATATGGAGGCCATCCGCGCCGCCGGTCTCAAGCTGGGCGTGGACCCGATGGGCGGCGCTTCGCTGCCCTACTGGGCGCCAATCGCCGAACGCTACGGCCTCGACCTCACCGTGGTCAACCAGACCATTGACCCGACCTTCGCCTTCATGCGCGTGGATAAGGACGGCAAGATCCGCATGGACTGCTCCTCGCCCGCGGCGATGGCCGGCCTGATTGAACTGAAGGACCGCTTCGATGTAGCCTTTGGCAACGACCCTGACGCCGACCGGCACGGCATCGTCACCCGCAGTGCTGGCCTGATGAACCCGAATCACTACCTGGCCGTAGCGATCTGGTACCTGTTCCAGCACCGCCCGGACTGGCGGGCCGACGCCGCCATCGGCAAAACCCTGGTCTCCAGTTCGATGATAGACCGCGTCGCTGCGCATCTGGGGCGCCCGCTGGCCGAAGTGCCGGTGGGCTTCAAATGGTTCGTGGATGGCCTGGTGGAGGGCGCCTACGGCTTCGGCGGCGAGGAGAGCGCTGGCGCATCGTTCCTGCGCCGCGACGGCACGGTGTGGACTACCGACAAGGACGGGATCATTATGGACCTGCTGGCGGCTGAAATCACCGCCGTGACGGGCCGCGATCCGGGCGAGCACTACCGGGAACTGGAGGAGCGCTTTGGCCGCTCGGTCTACGCCCGCAGCGACGTGCCGGCCACTCCGGCGCAAAAAGCTGTGCTGGGCAACCTCTCCCCCGAACTGGTGGCGGCCACAGAACTGGCCGGCGAGCCGATCCTCGCCCGGCTCACCCGCGCCCCGGCCAACGACGCGCCCATCGGCGGGCTGAAGATCGTTACGGCCAACGGCTGGTTCGCGGCGCGACCTTCGGGCACCGAGAACATCTACAAGGTCTACGCGGAAAGCTTCAAGGGTGAGGAGCACCTGGCCGCCATCCAGGCCGAGGCCCAGACGATCATCAACGCGGCCCTGCAGGGAGCGGGCGTGTAGGACGATTTCAGCTTTCGATGCGCTCTAGCCGTTGCGCGCATGGGGAAACCCGTTTTCCCCTCACCCTTCTTCGGAGGAAGATCCCATGAAAATCTTCGATCTGAGTGTGCCCACCGAGAGCGGCCCGAGCGAGCCGCTGCCGGTGCTGGTCGAGCACGAGAGCCATCAGCAGAGCGCGCCGTTCATGGCTAGCTTCTTTGGCGCGCAGGTAGAAGATCTGCCTGAGGGCAACGGCTGGGCCAACGACAAAGTGACCATGAGCAGCCACGCCGGCACCCACGTTGATGCGCCCTGGCACTACTACCCGACCTGCGGCGGCCAGCGCGCCCGCACGATTGATGAGATGCCCCTGGAGTGGTTCTTCGGCAACGGCGTGGTGCTGGATATGCGTCACATCCCCCGCGGCGGGGTGATCAGCGCCGCCGACGTGCAGGCTGCTCTGGCGCGGATCAACTACACCCTCGCGCCCGGGGACATTGTGCTCATCCAGACCGGGGCAGACAAACTGTGGGGCCAGGCCGAGTACTTCCACGCCGGCGCGGGGATGAGCGCCGAAGCGACCCGCTGGCTGATCGCCCAGGGCATCCGGGTGATGGGAATAGACGCCTGGGGCTGGGATCAGCCGTTCTGGGCTATGAAGGAGCGCTTCCAGCAGACCGGCGATCCCGCGGTGATCTGGGAGGCGCACCGGGTAGGACGTGACCTGGAGTACTGTCACATCGAAAAACTCGCCAATCTCGACGCGCTACCGCGCCCCACGGGGTTCAAGGTGGCCTGCTTTCCGGTCAGGCTCACCGGCGGCAGCGCCGGTTGGACGCGGGTGGTGGCAATGTTCGAGGATCTGTAATCTCCTATCGGAAGGGGATGGAGAATCCGGGTTCCCCACCGCGCCCTTGAGAGCGCCGTGGGAGGGCACAGCCCTCCCAGACCCTCCCGCTGGGGGAGGGCTTGCCACCCCGGCAGACAGGGGGCGGGGAAACCCGGTTTCCCCACGCCCTTTCGAGCGCGGCGTGGGAGGGCTGCGCCCTCCCAAACCCTCCCCTGGGCAGAGGTATGGGGAAACCCGGTTTCCCCACACCCCAACTACGGTTGGGGTCGCCTGGCATCCTGGTGGACACAAGCGGAGGGAACCTCGGGTTCCCTATTTTCACCTCAGGAGGAGTCATGGAACCGTTGATCGTCACAGCCGCGCTGACCGGCGCGGTAACGGTGCCAACCCAGACCCCGTACCTGCCCTACACCATCGAACACCTGGCCGAGGATGCTGAGCGTTGCGCCCGCGCCGGCGCGGCGATCATCCACATTCACGCCCGAAACCCCGAGAATGGCGCGCCATCGTCGGATATGGACCTGTTTGGAGCGATCCTCAAGGCGATCAAAGCTCGCACCGACGCGGTGATCTGCACCACCACCGGCGGCGGGGTGGGAATGGCCCCGGCCGAGCGGGTGCGTGTAGTGCCAACCTGGCAGCCGGAGCTGGCAACGTGCAACATGGGCTCGATGAACTTCTCGGTCCATCCGGTTGCGCGACGCTTTAAAGATAGCGACTACCGCTTTCCCTGGGAGGCTCAGTGGCTCAAAGGAAGCGAGGATTTCATCTTCCCCAACACCTTCGCCAGCATCAGGCACTTCCTTGAAGAGATGCGCAAAACCGATACCCGACCAGAGTTCGAGATTTACGACGTCGGCCATCTCTACAACCTTGAGTTTATGCTCAGCGAGGGCCTGGTGGAAAAGCCGATCTGGCTACAGTTTGTGATGGGCGTGCTGGGAGGCATCCGCGCGACGCTTTACGACCTGACCCACTTGCTCGACACGGCGACCCGCCTTTTCGGCGCCGACGGCTACCGCTGGTCGGTAATCGGCGCAGGCTACCCCCAGCAGTTTCATATGTGCACCGCGGCGATTATGCTTGGCGGGCACGCCCGGGTGGGGTTGGAGGATAACATCTTCGTGCGTCGGGGCGTGCTGGGCCGGAACCACGAACTGGTGGAGAAGATCGTGCGGATTGCCGGAGAGTTCGACCGGCCGATTGCCACACCCGCCGAGGTGCGGAGTCTGCTGAACCTTAAGGGACAGGAGCGTGTGGGCTTCTGAGACCTGAGGCGCGGTTCAATGGCGGACGTTTCGCACCTGTTCAGACTTCTCCTGGGATCGCGGACACAGACGTAGCGACGTTGCATTGCAACGTCGCTACAGGTGTCTGGACGACATTCCTTTTCCCCAACTCTGAACAGGTACGACGTTTCTCTGTTACCGTCGCTCCACATCTCCACAGCTCCACTCCTCCACCCAACCGGCTTGTAGGGCTGTCGAGGCGTAGAGATGAAGGCCGGATGGTCAAGCGGATCTGAAGCACGCCTCAGGGAGAGGGTATGAGATCAGGCGGCGCCTGGTTCGCCGCGCAGGGCGGCGCGCAGGGCCAGCAGGCCAGGCTCCAGGCCTGCGCGATCATCGGTGTGGCAGAGACGCAGGCGGAGCGGGGGAAGCGGCGCGGCGCAGCGGGCAGCCCCTTGCTGGACGCTCTCAAAGCGGGCCATCAGCGCCGCGGTGGCCGCGGCGACGGCCTCACGCGGGCCGACGAGGGCCACCTGCGGGTCGAAGCCGAGGTGCGCAACGAACACCTCTGGCCCGGCAACTGCGCGTACAAGGGCGCACAGACGGGCCTGCACCCCTTCGGCCACCGGGCGGCCACAGCGTCGTACCAGTGCCGCGAAACCGCCAATGCTCACGCTTGTGGCTGCCCAGCCCGGCCGACCGGTGAGTGTGGGCAGGGCGCTCGACAGAGTGTGCAGGCAGGGCAGACCGGTGACCGGGTGGAAGTGCTCGTAGCACGCGAAGCGTTGCGCCCGCGCCACCAGTTGATCGTGGGCCACCGCGCCTAATGGCAGCAGGGCAGTCACACGGTAGAGCAGCGCCTCAAAGGTGAAGGGCTTGAGGAAGTAGTCGTCCAGTGGACCGCTTCCGGCCAGACGCGGATCGCTCATCGGGTCCATGGTTGAGACGGTCAGCACGGGAATGTGGGCAGTAGCCGGATTGGCGCGGAGCATGTCCCGCAGGCGATGACCATCGAAGCCCGGCTTGTGGACATCGGTGATCAGCAAGTGGGGCCGCACGCGGGCCGCCAGTTCGAGTGTCGCCGGGCCAGCGCCCGCAGGCGCGCCGATGTACTCGAAGCCGTGGCTGGTCAGTAGCAGGGCGTAAATCTGGCGGATGTCCGGATCATCGTCGCTTACCAGCACGCGGGCCAGCGGGCGGGACGGCGTGGGGGCAGGGAGCGCCGCGAACCGCGCGTTCTGGAACAGCGCGCCCCGGGCAGGTCTTGTTCCAGGTTGGCTTGACATGACGTAGCTCACGGCGAGATCCGGATCGGCTCATCTTCCTGGCGCTGCTGTAGCGCCCCTGCTCTACCAGAAAGAACGCCGTTCCTGGCCGTGAAGTTACGGGCGAGAGGCGAACATCGCAAGGTCCGCGTATGAACCCTGGCGCACTCGATGGGTATAACTTGTAACAGGACAGAGTATGCTACAATTAGCTGCGGCGCAGCGGGCTTGCCGCACGCTCGGAATCGCCCTGGTACCAGTTTCGGCGAGACCTCCCACCATCACACACCGGCCGCGCGATCACTATCGAGGCGGTAGATCTCGCATTATCCTGGCTGCGGTCTCACCGGCAACTGGCCGTATGTAAGCGGAAGCATATGTTCGACACCGTGCTGATCGCCAATCGTGGCGAGATCGCCCTGCGTGTGATGCGCGCCTGTCGGGAACTGGGGTTGCGGTGCGTCGCCGTATACTCCGAAGCTGACCGTGACGCGCCCCACGTAGCGTATGCCGATGCCGCCTATCTGCTTGGCCCGGCGCCTTCGGCTGAGAGTTACCTGAACATCCCCCGGATTATTGAAGTTGCGCATCAGGCTCGCGCGGGCGCCGTGCATCCCGGCTACGGGTTCCTCGCCGAGAACGCCGACTTCGCCCGGGCCGTGACCGAGGCGGGGATGGTGTTTGTCGGGCCGCCGCCTGAAGCTATGGAGCGGATGGGGGGAAAAACTGCCGCGCGCCGCGAGGCGACGGCAGCCAGGGTGCCTCTGGTGCCGGGAACCCTGGAGGCGATCGAGGAACTGACTGAATTGCGCCGTATCGCCGACGAGTTCGGCTACCCGATCGCGATCAAAGCCGTTGGCGGCGGCGGCGGGCGCGGTCTGCGCGTGGTGCGCTCGCCGGACGAGCTGGCTGACGCTTTCGCCAGCGCCCGCCGTGAGGCCGAAGTGGCCTTTAAGAATGGCGCGCTCTACGTCGAGAAGTATCTGGATAATCCACGCCATATCGAAATTCAGGTGCTCGCCGACACTCACGGCAACGTGGTACACCTGGGTGAGCGAGATTGTTCGGTGCAGCGCCGCCACCAGAAGTTGATCGAAGAGTCGCCCTCGCCGGCGCTGACCCCCGAGATCCGCGCCGAGATGGGCGCTGCGGCAGTACGGCTGGCCCAATCGGTGGGCTATGTGAGCGCCGGGACGCTGGAGTTTCTTTTCCAGGACGGGAAGTACTACTTCCTGGAGATGAACACCCGCATCCAGGTGGAACACACGGTAACCGAGATGGTCTATGGAGTGGACCTGGTGAAGGCCCAGTTGCGGATCGCCCAGGGTGAACGTCTGTGGCTGCGCCAGGAGGATCTGACGCCACGGGGCCACGCCATCGAGTGCCGCATCAATGCTGAAGACCCGCTGCACAACTTCCGCCCTGCGCTGGGAACGATCACCACCTATCAGGAGCCGACCGGTCTGGGCGTGCGTGTGGACAGTGGCGTGCGCGCCGATTATACGATCCCGCAGTTCTACGATTCGCTGCTCTCCAAGTTGATCGTGTGGGCCGAGGCGCGCCCCGAGGCGATCGCTCGCGCCCAGCGCGCCCTTGCCGAGTACACCATCGGCGGGGTGATTACCACTATTCCCTTTTACCGCGCCGCGCTGAGCCATCCGGTCTTCAGCAGCGGGAAGGCTACGGTGAACTTCATTGGGCAGCACCCTGAACTGGTCGAGCAACTTCGGCCGTTTATGCCGCCACCGCCTGAGCCGGGTGCTGCGCCCGGCCCCGAAGAGCCGCGCGAGTTCACCGTGGAGGTGAACAATCGGCGCTTCGGGGTGAAGGTCTTCGGAGCGGGGCCGGCGCCGGTAGCGGTTGCCGGCGCTGCCGGTGCGCGTCCCGCAGCAACTGGCGAGCGCCGGCCGGCTGCGGGGGCCAGAAAGGGCGGCCTGGCGCCCAGGGTTGACGGGGTGATCAGTCCCATCCAGGGTCGCGTGGTTGCGGTGCGCGCCGAACCGGGCCAGCAGGTGGAAGCCGGGCAGGTGCTCTTCATTATTGAAGCGATGAAGATGGAGAACGAGATTGCCGCCACGCACGCTGGCGTCATCGCTGAGATACGCGTCCAGGTTGGCGGCACCATCGAGGCCGGTGGCGTGCTGGCCACCTACGCGGCGAAGTAACTGCTCGCAGAAGGAACTGACCGATGGCGCGGGGCCGGGCGTAACCGCCCCACCTGTCATGGGGGTCGCGGGGAAACCGGTTTCCCCGCGACCCCTTTTCTCCGACCATCCTCATCGCCAGGCAATCGCCGCGCCGGCGCCTGCTGCACAACCGATGGACAACGGGGTATGGCGACCGAGACGGTCACACTGCGGCCCGCAACCTCTACCGACGCTGAGGCCCTGGCCGAACTGGTGGTGCAACTCTTTCACGCGGAGATGCCCGGCGTACTGCGCGGGCCGCGCGCGGGTCAGGTGCGCCTGATTCGCCACCTCGTCGAACACGAACTGGCAACCAGTGCGCGGGGGCGCTTCATGGCCCTCGATGCCAGCGGTAGACCGGTGGGTAGCGCCAGTATACGCCTCTATGGCGACGTGAGTACGGTAAGCCTGCCCCGGGGCGCACTGGCCCTGGCGATGCGCTGCCTGGGTCTGTTCAACACCCTGGTGTTGATAGGCAACATGTTACGGGCTGCGCTGGTGGGTGAAACGCGGCTTCGACCCGGCGAATGCTACATCTACAGCGTCGTTGTTGCCGAAGACCAGCGTGGGCGTGGCATTGGCGATGCGATCATGGACCGGATTGAAGAACAGGCCCGCCGCATGGGCGCAGGCGTCGCATACCTGCGTGTCATCAGCAGCAACCAGCCTGCCCGGCGCCTCTACCTCCGTCGCGGTTACCAGATCGTGGCGCGCACTTCCCCCCTCGTCGGCAGGATCAGTATCCCCAGCGAACTCATGCGTAAAGATCTGCGTTAGAGCCTATCCGAATAACGCAGGATACCGCAAAACCGCATCCTGAGTAGCGCGCAGCGCGTATCGAAGGGGCGGTTTTGCGGATAGGCACTTAGCATGCAACAGAGGAGCGACTATGCCAAAAGATGTCATTACTCCCCGCGCGACCGATTATAACCAGTGGTACCTCGATATTGTGCGCGAAGCCGACCTGGCGGAGCCTGCCGAGGTGGTGCGGGGTTGTATCGTGGTCAAGGCCACCGGTTGGGGCATCTGGGAGATGATGCAGCGCGAACTGGATCAGCGCATCAAGGCCACTGGCCACGCTAACGTCCAGTTCCCGTTGCTCATCCCCAAAAGCTTCATTATGAAAGAGGCCGAGCACGTTGAAGGCTTCGCGCCGGAAGTTGCCGAAGTCACTCGCGCCGGGGGGGAGGACCTGACCGAGCCCTACGTGATTCGCCCAACCAGCGAGACAATTATCGGCCATTTCTACAGCCGCTGGATCCGCTCCTACCGCGATCTGCCCCTGCTCTACAACCAGTGGTGCAACGTGATGCGCTGGGAGATGCGTACCCGACCTTTCCTGCGCACCTCGGAGTTCTGGTGGCAGGAGGGGCACACCGCCCATGCTACTGAGGCCGAAGCCGAAGCCGAAACGCTCAAGATCCTTCACGAGGTGTATGCCGATTTTGTCGAGCAGGTGATGGCCGTACCCGTGATCCGCGGGCTGAAGAGCGAAAAGGAGAAGTTCCCCGGCGCGCTGCGTTCCTACTGCATCGAGGCGATGATGCAGGACGGACGCGCCCTGCAGGCCGGCACCTCGCATAATCTGGGCCAGAACTTCGCCCGTGCCTTCGACATCACCTACACCGACCAGAACAACACCGTCCAGCACTGCTGGACGACCAGTTGGGGCGTGAGCACGCGGCTCGTGGGGGCGCTGATTATGACCCACTCTGACGATGAGGGTCTGGTGTTGCCACCGCGCCTGGCGCCCACCCAGGTGGTGATTGTGCCGATCTACAAGAACCCCGAGGAGCGCGCGCGGGTGCTGGAGGCGATTGAGCGCATTACTGGCGACTGGCAGGGACGTTTGCGCTTCAAGGTGGATGACCGCGACAATCTTACCCCGGGCTTCAAGTTCAACGAATGGGAACTGAAGGGCGTGCCGGTGCGCCTGGAGGTAGGCCCGAAAGACGTGGAGAAGAACAGCGTGGCCGTCGCCCGGCGCGACCTGCCGGGCCGCGAGGGGAAGAGCTTTGTGCCCCAGGCCGGCCTGACCGAGCGCCTCGTTGCCCTGCTCGACGAGATGCAGACGGGGCTTTTCCAGCGCGCCCTGGCCTTCCGGGAGCAGCGCAGCGCCACGGTGCGCACCTACGACGAGTTGAAGCAGCAGGTCGAGCACGGCTTTGCCTGGGCCTACTGGGACGGGAGCGCCGATGATGAGCGGCGTATCCAGGAGGAGACGCGCGCCACGATCCGCTGTATCCCTCTGGATCAGCCCGAAGCGCCCGGCGCCTGCGTCTACACGGGGCGCGAAACGACGCGCCAGGTGGTGTTTGCCCGGGCCTACTGACGCAAGCAAGCGCCACGATGGCAGGAAGATCGCGAAGCGCCGGGCGGGTTGGGGTGGATGGTGGCCAGTCCCCACCCGCCACCTGATTTCCACATGTGTGCATGAGGTGTGGAAAACCTGGACAGGCAATCAGTGCCGGGCCATAGCCTCGTAGACCTCAACGTGGCGGTGGGCGATGGCGGCCTGGGTGAAGTGAGCCAGGACGCGCTCCCGTCCCCGGCAAGCCAGCTCGCGCCGGGCAACGGGGTCGGCGACGAGGCGCGCAATGGCTGCGCTGAGGGCGCCGACATCGCCTTCGGGGTAGGTCAGGCCGCCCTCACCGATGACGTGGGGGATTTCGCCGGAGCTTGATCCGATCACCGGCACGCCACAGCTCATAGCCTCGATCAACACCCGTCCGAACTGCTCCTTCCAGGTTGGGGTGGTGCGTGAGGGGAGCACGAGCGTGTCGAAACCGCGCAGGATGGCGGGCACGTCGGTGCTGCTCACAGCGGGCAGGAGTTCGATGCGCTCATCGAGGCCGAGCCGGGATGCCCGCCGGGCGATGAGTGGTCGTTGCACGCCATCGCCTACCAGGCGCAGGCGTACGTGCTGCGGCAGTCGCGCCAGCGCTTCGACCAGATCCAGCACCCCCTTCTCGGGAACCAGCCGTCCGAGGTAGCCAACCACGAACGTCGCGCCATCGCGCTGCTGGGGGGCAGGGGCGAATACCTCCGGGTCTACGCCAATCTGGGGCACAATCGTCAGTGGCCCGGTGTAGCCGTGGCGTCGAATGATCCGGGCGGCCTCCTGGTTGCAGGCCAGGGCATGGGCCGCATGGCGGAAGTTGTAGCGCTCGAAGAGATTGAAGGGCGGCGGATAGAAGCGCTCGATATTGGCGTAGTTGTAGAAACAGCATCGCGCGCCGAGGGCGACTCCCAGGCGCATCGCCTGGAACGTGGCGAGGTTGAAGCTCTCCTCGTCAATATGGAACACCTCGGGGCGCAGCCGGCGCAAGGCGCGCCCGAGGGTGGGGTAGAAGTGAAGGTGGTGGCGTCCATTGAGGGCAATGGGCAGGACGGTCAGCGCATACCCGGCGGTATAGCGCCGCTCCAGTCGTTGCACACCCACGCGCGGCTCGCGCCAGGCTGGAGGAACCAGCACGGTCAATTCGACGCCAAGCCGCGCGATTTCCTCGAGCTTGCGTTGGTATGCGCCGGCCACCAGCGCTTTCGAGAGGATGACGACGCGCATACAAGCGGGCGCGCTAACCGTGCTTTGCTGCAAAGGCATCCATGAACTGCGCCAGCGCGAGGCAACTCTGCTCCTCCAGCGCATTGTAGAGCGAGGCGCGGATGCCACCGACGGAGCGATGTCCGGCCAGCCCCACCATCCCTTCAGCCTGCGCCTCGCTGACAAAGCGTTTCTCCAGGCTCTCATCGGGGAGGCGGAAGGTCGCGTTCATCTGGGAGCGGGAGCCGGGTTCGGCATGGCCGCGGTAGAAGCCGCCGCTGCGGTCAATCGCGGCATAAATCAGGGCAGCCTTGCGGGCATTCCGCTCGGCCATCGCCGAAAGACCGCCCAGTGCCTCGATCCACTCCAGCACCAGATCGAGCATATACACGGCGAAGACTGGCGGAGTATTGTAGAGCGAGTTGTTTTTGGCGTGCGTCTTGTAGCTGAAGATTGCTGGCAGATCGGCGCGGGCCTGCTGCATAAAGCCCTGGTTGATGGCTACCACGGTGACACCGGCGGGACCGAGGTTCTTCTGGGCGCCGGCGTAGAACAGAGCCAGGCGCGAGGCGTCGAAGGGGCGCGCCATAATGTCGCTGCTCATATCGGCCACCACCGGCACCCCCTCGATGGCGGGAATGTCGGCCCACTGGACTCCCTGAATGGTTTCGTTGGTGGTGATATGGACATAGGCCGGCTCTTCTGAGAGACGGATCTCGGCAGGTGCGGGCACGCGCCGGTAGTTGCCCTCGGCGCTACTGGCGGCCACGGCCGTGCGCCCGACCCGGCGCGCCTCTTCGAGCGCCTTTTCCCCCCAACTCCCGCTGACCACATAGTCGGCCACTTTGCCCGGCACGAGGAAGTTCAGCGGCACCAGGGCAAACTGAGTACTGGCGCCGCCCTGCATGAACAGCACGCGATAGTCGTCGCTCAGACCGAGCAGGGCCTTGAAGCGGGCTTCGGCGCGGGCATTGATCGCCTCATACTCCTTCGAGCGATGGCTCATCTCCAGAATGGACATCCCTTGCCCCTGGTAGTCGAGCAGTTCTGCCTGTGCGCGCTCCAGCACGGCTCGCGGCAGCACTGCCGGACCGGGGTTAAAATTGTGAATGGTCATAGACTTTCTCCTGATGTGATTGGAGGGGCGGGTTTGGGAGGACGCAGCCCTCCCGGGTATACCTCTGAGGGGAAACCCGGTTTCCCCATTCCCCTGCTCCCAGGGGTGTTACCCGCTCCCGGTACCGATTGAAGGGTTGGGAAACCGGGTTTCCCCACACCCCTCTCGCCGGGGCGGGTTTGGAGGGGCACAGCCCTCCCAGGAACACTTTGTTGTGTCTCGTCGTTGTACGGCGAAGCCGCGCAACGACAAGATGGGCAGGATCAAAGAATGGGTGGCGCCCAGCACACAGGCGCGTCGCCCGCAAGCGGTTCTGGCGCACAGTATACTCCATGCGGCGGAGTTTGTGGCGCGCCGTGGCATGCAAACGAGGACGGGGCAACCAGGTTGCCCCGTCCTGCGACATGCTGTAGTATCAGACTCTCGACACCGGCTGGAAAGAGGGACCAGGCGGATTACCTGGCGGCCGATTACCGTCGCAGGATCGGCAGCCAGACCAGGGTGGAGTTGACAGGCGTAAGCGGCCCATACTCACTGGTCTGACCACCGCGTTCAACTTCGATCAGCCAGTAGGTATAGGTGCTGCCGGGTGTCGCGCCGGTGTCGAGGAAGCTGTAGCGCTCTCCACCAGTGCTGCTGCCCCGCGCCGCCAGGAGGCCCGGTGTGACACGGCTGGCCGTGGCGCGGGCGCCGTTACTGCTGCGGTACAGGTAGAAGCCCAGCGTGTTGATCTCCAGGCCGGTCTCCCACTCCACCAGCACGCCTGACGGGGTCTGCACCGCCGTGAAGCGTTTGAGCGTCACCGGGGTAAGCCGGCTGAATGTTCGCACGTCTTCATCGTCTTCAACCCGCACCGGAACTGGCCGGTTTGCAGGGGTGCTATCGATGTCGAACTCGTTGGCTCGTGAAACCTGGGCAAAGTTGGTAATCTCGCGGTTATCACCGGGCAACACCCTGGTCGCGATCAGCAGGAAGGCCGCGCCATTGGGTGGAAGCACACCCACCGTCCAGCGGCCGGTTTGCGGATCGTAGGCGCCCTGGGAGGGTGCGGCGCTCACGAAACCGAGCTCCGGCGGCAGCAGATTTTCGACCTCAACCCCGGTGGCCACATCCGGCCCCCGGTTCACCAGGTTGATCCGCAATAGCGCGCCGTCGTTGAGCCTGCCGATTGGCCGCACCGGATCCTGATCCAGTTCCAGGTCGATCACCCCGCTGGGCAGCGCCACGCTGGCGAAGTCGTCTTCGTTCGGATTGCCGTTGTTCGGCGTGCTATCGGGATCGGGCAGATCCGAGGCGATGACTTCGACCGTGTTGACATAGGGCGGGACCCCGGCGACGCGGATGACCATAGCGAGCGTGGCGCTCTGGCCCACATTGAGCGTACCCACGTCCCACACGCCAGCGGCGTAGGTGCCCTGGCTCGGCGTAGCCGAGATGAGCGTGGCGCCGGGGGGCAGGTTCTCGCCGACGCGGACGCCGGTGGCAACATCGGGGCCGGCATTGTGAACGCCGATGAGGTAGCCGACCTCCCCTGCGGCGCTGGGGCGCGGCTCCACGGCCCGCTTGCTCACCGACAGGTCGGCCAGGGGCGATTGCACCGTGACAGTGGAGCGATCGTCCTCGCCAGGTTCATTGTTGCCAGGAACACTGTCAGGATCGGGCTGATCGGAGTTGGTGATCTCGGCCGTGTTGGTCAGCGGCCCGGGCCGATCCACCCGCGCCGTGAGCGTTAACGTCACCGGCACATCCACCTCAACGCGGCCCACCTCCCAGATACCGGTAGCCGGCGCGTAGCTACCCTGGCTGGTAGTGTGGCGCAGGTAGGTCAAGCCCTCGGGCAAGCGCTCGGTGACACGAACGCTGGTTGCCACTGATGGACCGGCATTGGTCAACTCAATCGTGTAGGTGACCTCGCCGCGGAGCGATGGGCGCGTCGTATTGGCCCGTTTGGTCAGCGACAGATCTGCGCTCTGCGGATCGAGCGCCACGCTGGATTGATCATCCTCGTTCGGATCGTTGTTGCCCGGGGTGCTGTTTGGATCTGGCTGGTCGGAACCGGTCACTTCCGCCAGGTTAACAATGCGCGCGAAGCTCAGAACCCGGGCGCTGATACGCAGGGTAGCAGCGCCGCCGGCGGGCACGCTGCCCACGGCCCAGCGCCCCGAGGCGGGGTCGTAAGCGCCCTGACTGGTCTCGTGCCCGAGGTACTGGAGACCTGCCGGGAGCCGGTCGGTCACTTCAACGCCAGTTGCGGTACCTGGCCCGGCGTTGCGCAGCAGCACCGTATAGATAATCGGGTCACCGACGCGGGGCTGCGGATTGTCAACCGTCTTGGCGAGGGACAGATCGGCCAGATCGCCGGCAACAACGGCAAAGCCCTGATCGTCCTCCGTGGGCACGTCGTTGTTCGGTGTACTGTCAGGATCGTACTGGTCGGAGGCGCTCACCTGAGCGATGTTGACGAAGGGCCCCGGGCCCAGGACCGTCACCACCAGGGTCAGAGTGGCGCGACCGTTGGGTTGCAGTGTGCCTACATCCCACCGGCCACTGGCCGGATCGTAGGCGCCCTGGCTGGGGGTGGCGGAGACGAAGCCCAGGCCAGTTGGCAACCGGTCACTCACCCGCACGCCGGTAGCCGGGTCGGGGCCACGGTTGAACACCTCAATCGTGAAGGTCGCATTGGCGCCCACATTCACCCGCGGGGCATTGACCCGCTTGGTCAGTTCCAGGTCAGCCACTGTGGCGGGGAGGCGCACACTGGATTGGTCGTCCTCATTCGGGTCATTATTGCCAGGGGTGCTATCCGGGTCAGGCGTATCCGATGTGCTCACCTGAGCCGTATTGACCACCGGCTGGCCGTTCCAGAAGGCGGTAATGGTGAGTGAGGCGACCTCGTCGCGGACCATGGTCCCAACGGTCCAGACACCAGTGGCCGGATCATACGTACCTCTGGTCGTAGAGGCGCTCTCGAAGCGCAGGCCGTCGGGCAGTCGCTCGCTGACGGCGACACCGGTGGCGCGGCCCGGTCCACGGTTCCGCAGGGCCACGGTAAACGTAACGATGCTGTTGGCCCGTAGAGGCGGCGGAGAAACCAGGGTCTTGTTCAGCTCCAGATCGGCTACAACGGCAATCGGGGCGACATTGGTTGCGGTATTGTTGCTCAGATCCGGATCGGTATTGTCGTTGGGGCGGCGCACCAGGGCGGTGTTGACCAGGTTGCCTTCGGCATCGGGGTTGAGCCGGCCTACGATGGTGTAGGTAATCGCCGCGCCAGGGTTAAGATCTACGGTGGTCTCGATCAGGTTCCCGGAACCGGCGGCAGCGCCGCAGCGGCCGGTACCCACCGTCACCGCGCAGGTCCAGGTAACACCTGTAACTGCGGCGGGCACATCGTCGCGGACGCGAGCGCCGATAGCCGGACTTGGGCCGGCATTACGCACCACAACGGTGTAGGTGACTGTCCCGCCCGGAATGAGCGTTGGCGGGCTATGGCTCTTTTCTACCGAAAGGTCAGCCTCAGCCAGTACCACCTGGCCGGTTAAGATTAACGGCAGGGAGGGCAGGTAGGTCCAGGTGTCAATCAGGCGCCGATCGCCGAACCCCTGTGTGGACGTAACGCCAGTGGCCGTCGTCCAGCGATGGGCGCCGGAAAGACCGGCAGCCACCGAGGGCGTGCCCTGGAGCACACGGCGAGCATCGAGGGACGTGCCGTAGCAGCGCGGATCGGCCACCTGGGCCCGGTCGGGGGGTGGGGGGGCATCGGTCGCCGCGCAGGGGGAGAAGTCGTAGTTGCCGGCGCCGGTGTAGTTGTATGCATCATCGTAATGCACCAGGCTCGGATCGGGATCGCTGGCCGCTGCCGGAGGGCGGACCCGCAGCAACCGATGGCCGTTCGTGTGGTTCTCAACATCAATGAAGGGGAAATGGACCTCACCGCGGTTGAGCTGCAACTGGGCGCTGAACGATTGGGGGCCAGCAGGAACCCTGGCGCCATTACCGTCGAGCCCATCCCAGTAGACCCGATTCGTTCCATTCTCGGCGGCGCCGTTGAGGGTGCGATCATTGGCATTGCCGAAGATCCCATCGCGGTTGATGTCGAGAATCAGGGTATACGAGGTTCCGCCGGTGTTATCGAAGACAAAAAAGCCACCGAGGGGATTGGTGCCGGCCTGTCCGGGGGTACCCTCCTCGCCGACAAAGGTCAGATTGGCCGGTTGCGGCGGCGGTTGCGGGGCGGTGAGCAGCCAGGTCTGGCCGCTCGCCGAGGGGGCGCTGGCCGGCAGCGTGGGGTCCGGACCATTCAAGTCAAAGAAGATCTTGTGGGTAACGTCATTCGTGGCCATGTTATCAGGCAAGCGGGGGTTATAAATGGTATAGCCCGGCGGGAGAGTCTGGTCAAGGTTGCTGCCCGTGAGTTGCAGGGACCGATAGATTGGCCGGCCGGTGAGATCCGTGATCCCTTTGGCATTAGCAAAGAAGATATAACCGAACGGGTCAATCCCGTTCATATCCACCTGATAGCCATAGCCGTCATAGGTCAGGATGTAGAACCGGCTATACAGGCCCACATCGGGCGGATTGCCGTTGCCGGCGTTCCCCCCCATATTCAGGGCCAGATAATTCGCGAACACCCGTCCGGGGATCTCCGGGCCGGCGGCGCCGCCCGGGCCGGGCGCGCGCACACTCACATCCCAGGCGGCGATGGCGAAGTTCTGGCGATCGGCGACGCGGCCGGCCCACTCCTCGTTAGCCCGTATCGGTGGCACAGGATTGTTATCAGGAGAAGCGTTCGGGTTCGCGCTGATGAAATCGAACTCCCAGATCCCATCACCGGCGGCGGTTGTTTCTGCCGCGCTGACCACGCAGGGCACATAACCTCCCGGGGCCGGCTGTGGGCCGGCAACTTCCTGGGCGAGGTTCTCAATCAGTCCGTACGTGCCAGTACCGCGCTGGGTGCAGCGTCTGGCATCGGGGCGCGGCGGCCAGGTGCCCGGAGGGTCGTTGGGCGCGCGAATGATCACATCACCCTGACCGAAGCCCATCACGCTGGAGCCAATGAAAATCTGCTCGCCGGCGCGCGCGAACGCCTTGATTGTGGACTGGCGCGGAATACCGGCGGTGGTCAGTGTAGCGTGCCACTCCAGAAATGCCCGATACCCGACCTGTTCCACGGGGTCGTCAAACAAATTGCGACTGCCTTCAGCCTGGAGCGACGTTGCATCTGGCAGCATCACGAGGAGTAGACTGAGAAGGGTAAGCAGACGAACGACAAGGTACGCGAGCGATGATGCAGGGCGGCGGATGCGAGGCAACATACTTCCCCCGTTGCTAAGGGCCACGAGCAAAACAGGTGTGCGAAGATGGCCCCGCGCAGGTTGAAACGAGGGTGCGTGGCGCGGTTACACTATACGAAGCAAGCGTACTATCGCCGATGGTCGTCGCATTGTACGTCAAAAAAGGCGGTAATTCAAGCAGTTTCGCGCGGAAACAGCGATTTTGCCAGTTTTTTAATTGTTTATTACTACAACGAGAACTATCACGCCGCATTCCAATGACGGGCGTTAGGCCTTGACGGGCGGGGCAGCCGGACGGGAGCGCGAACCGACGCGCGCGTCCATATCGGCAATCCAGCGTTCGGTGCGGCGGTGATGACTGGTGCGAGCCGCTGCGTGCCGGCGCTGATAGTAAGCAATCTGGTCGAGGACATCCTCAAGCCGACGCGGCGGTACCGGCAGCAGGACGCTGAGGAGCAGGCAGATCTGCTCCAGGCTCAGCACCAGGGCTTTTTTTGAGGCGCCGCTGCAGGCGCACCAGAAAGAAGTGCGCCAGGATCACGAGGGTCATGTGATGGTGCCACCCCGTCCACGAGCGGACTTCATAGTCGCCCATGCCCAGTTGCTGCTTGGCAACTTCGAAGATCTGCTCAATCGGCCACCGCATCCCACTCAGCGCCACGAGGCGCGCCGGCGTCACGGACGCCGGGGCATTGGACAGGAAGGCTTTCTGCTCGCCCGTTTCGGGGGCGCGACGCAGGATCAGCCAGACCTCCCCGCGCGGTTGACCGTCGCGCTGGGCGTGCACACGCTGCACGACCGCATCGGCGATGCGCCGGCCTTTGGTGCCGTCCCCGAGCACGTGCCGGGTCCACGCGGTGGCGGGCACGCTGGCGAACTGCGCCTGAGGGGTGGTCGCGTCCGTGGCGCCAACCGGCCAGATCGCCGTATCGAGCGGCACCTCGACCAGGTACCACAGCCCCAGGTCGGCGATGGCATCCAGCAGGCGGGTATCGCGGCCACATGCCTCATCGGCCAAAAACCAACGGCAGCGCAGCGCCTGACTGGTCACCACCGCCTGCACCATCGCCACCGCGAGTTCGTTCTTGGTTTGGAATGTCACGTCCGTCGGGAGGCGACCTTTCGTCCGCCGCTCAGCGAAGGCCGCGTCCTCGACCCATTCCCGCGGCAGATACAGCCGCCGGTCAAGCAGCGTCGTGCCGTGCGAACTCGCATAGGCCAGAAAGACGCCGGCCTGACAGGTGGCGATCTTCCCCAGTTGGCCGCAATACTGGCGCTTGACCCCGACCGAATGGGTGCCTTTTTTGCAATACCCTCGCCAAAATGACCGCCTACTCGCCCTTTAACAACCGAACGCCTGTGCGATGACGGCCGTACGAGACGTACGTCCCCGAGGGT
>FWPV01004950.1_pt1 | contig 27317 bp, 17 predicted proteins | sample 2228371 | NCBI WGS metagenome assembly FWPV01 (sample SAMEA103939776, study PRJEB20133) | metagenome
CTGGTATGCCGTCCACAGGAACGTGCCGTCGCCGCCCAGCGTTATTATAAGGTCGCCCTTGAACTTGTTTACGGCTATGCCATGCATGCGCCACTGGAGGGCATCAGGGTCTTGGAATGGGCCGTATTCCACGCTGGGCCAGGCGGGCCTGCCATCCTGAGCGACCTTGGGGCTGAGGTCATAAAGATCGAGAGGCCCGGCAGCGGTGACCCGTCTCGCCAACAATGGCGTTACAAGGACATCGATTTCAGACTCCCAGGGGGGAGGAACATCTTCTACGAGGGGGCCAATCGAGGCAAGAAGAGCATCACCATAGACCTCTCCCGCCCTGAGGGTCAACGGATCGCCCACGGGCTCGTGGAGAGATCGGACGTCTTCTTCACCAATCTCCGCGCTCACACCGTGCGCAAGGCCAAGATGGACTACCCCACCCTGTCCAAGATAAACCCCAGGCTGATCTATGCCTCGGTGAGCGGCTATGGCCCCATGGGGCCGGATGCGGGCCGAGCAGCCTTCGACTACCAGGGGCAGGGGAAGTCCGGGTTCATGTACTGCATGGGCGAACCGGACATGCCACCCCTCTTGGCACAGTTTGGCATCATAGATCAGGCAACGGCCATCATGGCGAGCTACCAGGTCGTCCTGGCCCTCCTGATGCGGGAACGTTTCGGCGTCGGTCAGGAGGTGGACGTCTCCCTGCTGGGTACCGCGGCCTACCTGATGTACCTCAACGAGCTCGTCGCCCTCCTAACGGGCAAAGAGGTTCCCAGACACGAACAAGCCAGGGCGGACGCCCTGCGCAACTACTACCGCTGCAAGGACGGCAGATGGGTGGTCCAGAATCAGCCCGGGGAGGAGAGCTGGGGGGCGGTTTGCGAGATCCTGGGCCACCCAGAGCTCGTCCATGATCCGAGGTTCGATACCCGTGACAAGAGATTGGACAACTCCGAGGAACTGGTGAACATATTCAACGAGGCCTTCCTAACCAGGTCGAGCGATGAATGGGTGCGGCTCTTCAACGAGAAGGACCTCATCATCTGCCACGTCAATACCACCACAGACGCCATCAACGACCCACAGATGGCGGAAAATGGCTATATCGTCGATTCCCATCACCCCGAGCTGGGGGGGATAAGGATACCCGGTTTTCCGATCCGCTTCGGCCAGGCCGAGGTCAACAAGGAGCTCCTGGCCCCGAGGCTCGGCGAGCACACCGAGGTCATCCTGAGGGACATCCTGGGATACGACCAACAGGGGGTAGCCCGACTCAGGGCCGATGGGATCGTATGAGAGGAAGGGACATGAGGGCCCCTCATGCAAGGGGGCCTTCGCCACCGAACCTCCTCAGCCCCTCGGCCAGCTCCCTGAGCCTTCGGTCCACCAGGTAGTTCACAGTCCCGGCCGGGTATGAACCATCTGGGCCCCTCTCCCCCGCCTCCACACCGGTGAGGATGGCGATACCCTCGTCCACCGTGTTGACCGGGATCACGCTGAATCTCCCATCCGCCACCGCCTGGACCACGTCCTTTCGAAGCATCAAGTCCACCAGGTTCCTCTGCGGGATCATGACCGCCTGGCTGCCACTCAGTCCCTTGATGCGACACACATCGAAGAAGCCCTCGATCTTCTCGTTCACCCCCCCTATGGGCTGGATCTCACCCTTCTGATTCACCGACCCGGTAACGGCGATATCCTGGCGGATAGGCAGCCCTGAGAGGCTCGAGAGGATGGCATAGAGCTCAGCGGAGGAGGCGCTATCGCCCTCCACCCCGCTGTACGACTGTTCGAAACATATGCTGGACGCGATGCTCAGGGGCTTGTCCTGCGCATATTTCCCCCTGAGATAACCGCTCAGGATGTAGACCCCCTTATTGTGAATGGGTCCTCCCAACTGGGCCTCTCGCTCGATATCGATGACCCCGGCCCTCCCCATGGCGGTCTGGGCGGTGATCCTGGACGGTCGTCCGAATGAGATGTCTCCGAGGTCGTATACAGACAGTCCATTGACCTGCCCCACCTTCGACCCCTCGGTATCGATCAAGATCGACCCGTCGGCGATCATCTCCCTGATCTTCTCCTCCACCAGGTTGTGCCGCCAGTGCCGGTTTTCCACGGCCCGATCCACATGGCTCGCCAGGACCGTATCGGATCCCTCCTTGCGGGCCCAGTAGGCCGCCTCCCTTATGACATCGGCCACGTGATGGAAGCGAGTGCTGATCTTGCTCCTCCTCCCGGCAATGCGCACCCCGTGTTCCACCAAGGCCACAACTGCCTCCGCGTGGAAAGGGGGAAGGCCCTCGTCCAAGGTCTTCTTCCTGATGAAGCCGGCATATTCCCTCACCGCCTCCTCCACGTTGTCCATGACCGTGTCGAAGTCGGCCTTCATCTTGAAGACCTTCTTGAAGTCGTCGTCCCTGTAGAAAAGGATGTAGTATATCTCGTTGTCCCCGATCATGATCACCTTGACGTCCGTCTTGACGGGCTCGGGCTTCAGAGATGGGGCAGCCAGGAACATGAAGGGATCGAAGCTCTGTATCTCCACCTCCCCCTGCTTGATGCTCTTCTTCAGGGCAGGCCACACCCCTGGCTCGGTCAGGGCGTCCAGGGCGTTGATGATCAGGTACCCGCCATTGGCCTTGACGAAGGAACCGGCCTTGATCTTGGTGAAATCCGTCCTCCATATCCCCCTCGGGTCGTAGGAGCGCTCCACTGTCCCGAAGAGGTTTCGGTAGGTGGGGTAGGACTCGACGATGACCGGGGCCCCCTGGGTCGCCGAGTTGTCCACCAGGACGTTCACCTGAAAGACGCTGTACGGGTCCTGGACATCCTGGACCGGTGCGAAGGGCGACGCCTGCGGCTGGCCTTCGGTCCTGGGCCTGAATATGTCCAGGTTCTCCAGCAGATATCTCTTGACCTCCTCCAGGTATTCCCGGACCGCCTGACGATCGAACCGGCCCAAGATCGCCTCTATCCCCTCGGTGATCACAGGGCCCACCATCTCCTGGTCCAGGGCCTGAAGGCTCTCCAGGAGATCTTTCTCCAGGTCCCTCACCCGGAATATGCGGTCGCTCATCTCCTTGACCAGCTCGTCGTACTCCTTGCGCATCTCCTTGAACCGCCCGGCCGGGAACTCCCCCTTCTCCACCATCCCGTCGAGCTGCTCCCAAGGGACGGGATTGCCTTCCACCAGGGGCACGATGTCCGTGCGGCTGACCGGTCCCATGGGGATGGCTACCATGGTGAAGCCCCTGCCCTCGATCTTCTTCTCGAACTCCTTGTAGATGACCTTCTCCTGGGCCCGCACCCTGTCGACCGTCTCCTTCTTCCGATCCTGGTAGACCTCCGACTCGAAGACCTTGGGGACCTTCTCGCGCAGAGACTGGATGAGCCTTTCCATCTCCTTCTTGAAGGCGACCCCGGAGCCCGGGGGGAGATAGAGGGCCTTGGGCGAATCCGGGTCCTTGAAGTTGTTGACATAACAGATGTCATCCGGGACCGGACGCTTCAACTTGATCTCCTCCAGACAGGCCCTGACGGATGTGCTCCTGCCCGTCCCTGCGGATCCGCTCACGTAGATGTTGTACCCCTCACCCTGCATCTCCAGGCCCATTCGCAATGCCTCGAGGCCCCTCCTCTGACCCAGGATCTGCATGGACGGGCCAAGTTCCTCCGTGGTAACGAAGTCCAGGCATCGGGTATCACACGTCCAACGAAGCTTGTCCAGGGGGACTGTCGGGATCTCACTGAGGGGACGATTGCCCATGGGACTCCTCCACTCGGCTAGGCGTTCGGGACCGCAAGACGTATGCCATCGAGGTTTTGGCCCCCAATTCCTAGCAAAAAAAGCCAGTGGTGTCAAACCCCCCCTCGGCGGCCAGATTGACAGCCCGAGGCTTCCATGCTACGGTGCCTTCCGTTCGATGGATTGCCTTGTCAGCCGGCAGGGCATGTCAGGACCCTGACGGAACCGAGGAGCGCCCCATAGTCTTTCGTCCGGATCAGGCCACGATCCATCCCGGAAAGAGAGTGCCCACGGCCCAGCACGAGGCCATACCAACTCGACCGGAAAAAGGAGGATATCGCCATGGGTAATTTGCTGGTGGATGAAAGGGATGTCGCCTTTGTGCTCTTCGAACAGCTCGATGTGGGGCAGCTCTGCACCCGCGCCCCCTTTACGGAGCTCTCTCAGGATATCTTCCAGATGGCGTTGAAGGAGGCGCAGAAACTAGCCGTCAACGAGATCATGCCGACCAATGTCCTGAGCGACAGGGAGGGTTGCATCAAGGATGGGAACCAGGTCAGGGTGCCTCGGGCGTTCCATAGGATCTGGAAGCTTTACAACGAGGGCGGGTGGATGACCATCAGCGAGCCACAGGAGGTGGGTGGCCAGGGGATGCCTGCGGCAGTGGCCGCGGCATGCAGCGAGTTCTTTGTGGCCGCGAACACCTCGTTCGTCGCCCTTCCGGGCCTCACCCGTGGGGCAGCCCGTCTCATCAACGCCTTCGGCACCGAGGCCCAGAAGCAGAAGTACATGTACAAGATGTTCTCGGGCGAGTGGGCAGGTACCATGTGCCTCACCGAGCCCCAGGCCGGCAGCGATGTGGGCGCGATAAAGACAACCGCGAGGCGAAATGCCGACGGGACCTACAGCATAACCGGGACCAAGATGTTCATCACCAACGGCGACCATGACCTGACCGAGAACATCGTCCACCCGGTCCTGGCGCGCATAGAGGGGGCCCCTGCGGGGACCAAGGGGATATCCCTTTTCCTGGTGCCCAAGTACAGGGTCAACGAGGACGGGAGCCTGGGGGCCTTCAATGACGTGGTCGTGGCGGGCCTCGAGCACAAGATGGGCTTCCACGGATCGCCCACCTGTCTGCTGAACTTCGGGGAAGAAGGGGGTTGCATAGGTGAGCTTCTGGGAGAGGAAAACCAGGGTATGAGGATCATGTTCCAGCTGATGAACGAGGCGCGCATAGGCGTAGGTCTCCAGGGATTGGCCGTGGCCTCGACGGCCTATCTCCACGCTCTCCAGTACGCCAAGGAGCGGCTCCAGGGTTCGGACATAAGGGAGTTCAGGAATCCGGAGGCCCCCAGGGTCCCCATCATCAGACATCCCGATGTGAGGAGAATGCTCCTTTACATGAAGAGCCTCGTGGAGGGCATCCGAGGCATGATCTACTTCTGTGCCTACTGCGAGGACAGGGTCAGGTCCGCTCGGGAGGATGCGGAGCGGCAGAGGTATCAAGGTTTCGTGGAGATGCTGACCCCTGTGGTCAAGGCCTACAGCACGGACATGAGCTTCCGCATCACCGAGACCGCCATGCAGGTCTATGGTGGATACGGTTACATCAAGGAGTACCCCGTAGAACAGTTCCTGAGGGATACCAAGATCTCCTCCATCTACGAGGGGACCAATGGCATCCAGGCCCTCGACCTCGTGGCCCGCAAGCTGGGGATGGGCAAGGGGATGGTGTTGATGAGTTTCCTCGGAGAGGTGAGCCAGTTCATAGAGTCTGCCAAGGGAAACGAGGCGCTGAAGGCGGCAGTGGAAAAGCTCGAGGCCTGCAAGAACGCGGTGGCGGAGGTGGCCATGTTCTTCGCCACCAAGGCCCGCGAGGACTTCATCCTCCCCGTACTTTACGCCTGTCCGTTTCTGGATCTCTTCGGGGACATGATAGTTGGGTGGCAACTGCTGTGGCAGGCCAACATCGCCCACGAGAAGCTCGAGGCGATCTACGGGCAGAGGAACGCCGTGAGCCCTGAGCAGAGGGAGGCAGTGGTCAGGGAAAGCCGCGATGCAGCATACTATGCTGGCAAGATCGCTGCTGCCAAGTTCTTCGCCAACACCCTCCTCACCTTGAGCCCTGGAAAGGCCAAGGCCATCAAAGACGCGGACAGATCCGCAGTGGATATCCCCGAGGTCTCTTTCGCATCTGAGTGAGCGGTTCGCACGGGGGTGGAGACACTCGAAATCGCCCTCCAAGGGCAATGTCCATCAGGAGGAGATGGAGATGAAGGCTAGGGACGTGGTCCTGGTAGATGCATGCCGCACCGCCTTCGGCAAGGCCGGCGATAAGGGGTTCTTCTGGTATACCAGGGCGGACGACATGGTGGTGAAGGTGATCAGGGAGTTGCTGAGGAGGCAGCCGAAGGTCAAGCCGGAGATGGTGGAAGAGAACATCTGGGGGGCTACCACCCAGGAGAAGGACCAGGGCCTCACCCTGGGGCGCACCTCGGCCTTGCTCGCCGGTCTCCCAGCGGAAACGGCGGGTTGTTCGGTGGATCGCATGTGCGCGGGAGGTATGACCGCTGTCACATGGCGGCCCTCGGAGATCGCCCTGGGTGCTTGCGAGATCGCCATAGCCGGCGGGGTTGAGCACATGGGCCACCACCCCATGGGGGCCACGGCAGACCCCAATCCGCGCTTCGTGGCGGAGAAGCTCGTCGACCCCTCTGCACTGGTGATGGGGGCCACTGCGGAGAACCTGTTCGATCGGTTTCCCGAGATCACCAAGGAACAGACCGATGAGTACGCCTTCTGGAGCCAAAAGAAGGCTGCCAAGGCCATCGAGGAAGGGAAGATCGGCAGGATGATCGTCCCCATGACAGTCTACACCAAGGAGGGGTGGGTGGTGGCCGATCGGGATCAGCAACCGCGTCCGGATACCACCATGGAGGGGTTGAAGGGCCTGCGCACCCCCTTCAGGATCCAGGGAAAGGTCACCCCGGGGAATTCATCGGGGCTCAATGACGGGGCAGCGGGCTGCCTCCTCATGAGCCTGAGGACGGCCCGCAAACTGCGCGTGAGGCCCAAGATGCGGCTGGTCGCTTACGCATACGCGGGGGTCCGACCCGAACTCATGGGGATGGGTCCCATCCCATCGACGAAGAAGGCCCTCGCCGCAGCCGGACTCACCATGGACGACATAGGACTCATAGAGCTCAACGAGGCCTTCGCAGTGCAGTGCGTGGCCTTCATGAACGAGTTCGGGCTCACCAAGCCGGACGATCCTCGTCTCAACGTGTGGGGGGGTGCCATTGCGTTCGGCCATCCCTTGGCCTCTTCTGGGCCCAGGCTCATGGCCCATCTCATGCACCTCTTCGAGGAGAGGCCCGACGTCCGCTATGGAATGACCGCCATGTGCGTGGGCTTGGGACAAGGTGGGACTGTCATATGGGAGAACCTGCAGAGGTCCTGAAGATGACCTCGAGCGGCCAATGGACATGGAGCCACGATAAAGGATGCACGATGAGCCGTGGATGGGGAGTCCCCTGGCTCACTGCGCCGTGCATCGCATGAGGAGGGGCGGCAGCGATGGCAGAGCTGATCACGAACTTCTATGTCACGGCCTATGACTTACCCCAGGGCAAGATCGCCATCTTGACCATGGACAACGGTGAGGACTATCGGAAACCCAACACGCTGGGGGAGAAGGCCCTGGAGGGCCTCAACCGGGCCCTCGATCAGATAGAAAAGGACAGCCACGTTAGGGCACTAGTCTTGACCGGAAAGCCTTATATCTTCTGTGTTGGGGCGGATCTCATGGACGCAGCCACCTTGCAGGGCCCCCAGGAGGGTGTCGAAGCAGGCAGGAGGGGACACGCAGCCTTCAGGCGCATCATGGATCTCCCTTACCCCACGGTGGCGGCCATCAACGGGGCATGCATGGGGGGCGGATTGGAGATCGCCTTGTATTGCAAGTACCGCACCATATCATCGGGCGTCCCCGCGGTGGCATACCCCGAATGTTTTATCGGGCTCGTCCCGGCGTGGGGCGGGACGCAGCTCACCCCGAGGCTCATCGGGATGGACCACGCCATAGATCTGATCATCACCAACCCCTTGAATCAGAACAGGATGATCGACGGGCGGAAGGCCTTCCAGTTGGGGTTGGCGGACCGCATCTTCGAGCCGGTGGAGTTCCTGGACGAGACCTTGAGGTTCACCCAGGGGATACTCGCTGGGACCGAGAGGGTGGAGCGCAAGCCGGTGGACCACTCCAAGGCCAGGGATTCCCTGGCAAAGGCACGTGCCTTCGTCTGGGAGAGGCTCAGGGATGCGGCCATAGCCCCACCCCTGGCCTTGGACCTGATGGAGGGGAGCCTGGAGTGGGATCTGGAGAGGGGGTTCGAGGAGGAGAACCAGGCCCTGGGACGGCTGGTGGTCTCCAGGCATTTCAAGGCGTCGGTCTACAGCTTCGACCTCGTGCAGCGCAGGGTGAAACAGCAGGTGGGCCGTCCACAGGCCCCACCGGTCCCAGTGCTCAAGATAGGACTCATCGGGGCCGGCTTGATGGCCTCTCAGCTCGCTGTCCTGTTCCTCCAGCGCCTAGGCGTCCCGGTGGTCATGAAGGATATCAAACAGGAGTTCCTGGAAAAGGGGGCCAAGTATGTCCGAGAAGAGCTGAACCGGCAGGTCCAGAAGGGGAGGATGCCTCAGCCCAGGGCGGACTACCTGTTCGGTCTCGTAAATCCCACCCTGGACTACTCCTCCTTCGCGGATTGCAACCTGGTGCTGGAGGCGGTCTTCGAGGAGATGTCCGTGAAGCAGCAGGTCTTCGCCGAGGCCGAGGATGTGGTGAGCGACAACTGTATACTCGCCACCAACACCTCTTCCCTTTCGGTGACGGAGATGGCCTCTGGCTTGAGGCACCCGGACCGAGTGGTGGGACTCCACTTCTTCAATCCCGTGGCCGTCATGCCCCTGGTGGAGGTCATCCGCGGCCAGAAGACCTCTGATGTGGCCCTTGCCACCGCCTTCGAGATGGCCAAACGGCTCAACAAGAGCGCGGTCCTCGTCAAGGACTCACCAGGTTTCCTGGTGAACCGGGTCCTCTCCGCCTGGTCAGGGGCGGCCATGAGGGCGGCCGACAGCGGCAACACCTTCTTGGAGGTGGACGAGGCCATCCGTTCCCTCGGCATGCCGATGGGGCCATTCACCTTGACCGGGCTCGTGGGGCCCGCGGTGGCCCTCCACGTCAACAGGGTCCTCAACAAGGCCTTCGGGGAGCGCTTCCCGGTGAGCGAGAACCTGGTGCGGTTCGTGGAGGCGGGAAAGAAGTCCTTCTACACCCTTACTGCCGAGGGCTTCGGTATGGACCCCGAGGTGGTGGCCCTTTGGAAACAGGCCGATCCCCCACGGAGGCTCTCCAGGGAGGAGATCATCCAGGAGACCCTGGAGGCCGTGTGCAAGGAATGCGACCTGATGCTGAAGGAGGGGGTGGTGGCGGACCCCAAGGACATCGATACAGGGATGGTCCTGGGGGCCGGATGGCCCTTCTTCCTCGGGGGCATCACGATGCATCTCGACCAGACGGGCGTCAGTGAGAGGCTCTTGGAAAGAAGGTTTCATGGGTAGGAGTGCCTTGCCATTTCATGGGACCCATCTGCCCATCCCTGGCCTGTCCGGAAATGGGCGAATGAAGATCATCTTGGGGGGTGTGCCTCGATGAGCAGAGAGGATCCGAGTGTCTCGAAGGCGATGGAGGAGATGGCGGCTGGCGATGCATGTATGGAGCGGAAGGCCTTTGCCGAGGCGGAGCAGCACTTCTCCAGGGCAGCGGAGTTGCTCCCGAAGGAGGCGAGCCCGATCTTCCATCGGGCCAATGCCCTCTTCTCCCAGGAGAGATTCGAAGAGGCCCTTCAGGACTACGATCGTGTGCTGTCCATGGAGCGTTCTCACCCCCACGCCCTGTACAATCGGGGGGTCTGTCTGGCCAATCTCGGTCGTTATGAAGAGGCCATAGAGGCATATGATGAGGCCCTCCGACTGAACCCGAACTGGGCCAATGCCTACGCGGTGCGCGGCCTAGCGCGTTTCTGTCTAGAGGAATACGAGGGGGCCATCGGCGACTACTCGCGTGCCCTCGAGCTCCAGCCCGGCATGGCAGACGCCCTCAACGCCAGGGGACACGCCTATCTGGTGAGCGGAGATCATCAACTGGCCCTGGAGGACTTCGCCAAGGCCCTAGAGGCCGCACCAGGGTGGGTGGAACCCCTCATGTCCAAGGGGACCACCCACTTGATACTCGGTGAAGAGGAGGAGGCCCTGAAATGCTTCAGCAGGGCCGTCGAGCTGCAACCCCGTGGAGTTGATGTCCTGCTCGCCAGGGGCAGTCTCCTCGAGGGGCGCAAGGACCTGGCTGGGGCCGAGGCAGACTACAGGAAGGCCCTCGAGTTGGACCCAGGGTCCCCCAGGGCCTCCGCGCTCTTGGCCGGGCTCCTGATCAGGACCGGCGGTGACCTGAACGAGGCCCTCCGACTATCCGAACAGGCAGTGGCCGGGGATCCGTTGGACCCCATGGCCTGGGATGCCAAGGGACGGGCCTTGCTGAGTTTGGGGCGGGCCCAGGAGGCCCTTTCGTGCGCCAGGAAGGCCGTGGAGCTCGACCCCCAGAACTCCGAGTCCCGAAGGCTGCTTAGGCTCATCGAGGGGGTCACCTAGGGGGGTTCGACTGCGACCCCCTCTCCATGAGCCGACGGGGGCTTCGACGGCCTCTGATCAGAACGGATCGGAAGGCACGAGACACGGCCCAAAAGGGCCTCTTGACCCTCCAGAGCCAGGCCTCCCGCTCCGTGCTGGTGCCGTGGTACCGGCGTATGTAGGCAAGCCTGGGGAAACAGTAGCTCAGGAGGAAACCAACCCTCATCCCCCAAGACGGCATCCGGGCCAGCAACAGGCCAAGACGAGGCAGTGCCTCTTCGATCCTCCTGTCCTCAAGGGTCACGGGGGAGGCCATGACACCTTCGGGGTCATAGGCCCCAGGCCCGTCTCCCTGCCCGAACCAAACCCTGGCCGTCCGGAGGGCCCCGAGGAGCGCATCTGGCCGCGGTGCCTTTGCCACAGAGGCCTGGAAGGCCCTCCGATCGTCATCGCTCAAGGCCCTGTCCGAGAGTGCGAGGTCGCAGAACCAGATGAGCTTGTGGGCATCGGAGTCGTGTCTCACGATGTGCCCGCAAAGGTAGAGGAGCTCGTCAGGGGCCGCTAGCCTCAGGAACCTGACGCCCGCGAACTCGCCCTGAGTCGCCCTCTCCCATACGCCCTCTTCATCTGGAAACAGGGGCATGGCCCTGGGGAATAGCCTGAAATGGATCTCCACGGGCATACGGCCGCGCGCCGTGAGGACCGGAAGGTGCGACACCAGGTTCTCCGCCTCCCATCGGGTCATTACCTCGCCCTGTGCGATATACCCCATTGCCGCCAAGGCCCTCATGGCCCTGGACTCATCCCCTTCCTTCACCAGGAGGTCCAGGTCCCCCATGGGCCGCAATCCCGGATCCCTGTACAGGCCCAAGGCCAAGGAGGGCCCCTTCAGGACTATGGGATGTATCCCTTGCCCACCGAGGGCCCCGAGGAGCTCCCTCAGGTCCCTCAAGGCCCTTTGGGCCCTGTAGGCGTTGATGTGCCTCTGCCTGCGGAAGCACGCCTTGGCCTCGGTGAGCCCTGGGAGGTCATGGCAAAGCGGACCCAGTGCCTCTTCGCAGATGGACCCCACGCCGTGGGCCAAGGCCAACTCCTCGGCCCTGGCCCAGTCCACACCCCCTCGCAGTGCCTCCACCATTTCGGGAGACAAGGGGTGGCCGAAGAAGGATCGGGTCAGCTCGAATACGATGCGGCTCTCCACCTTCGCCTTCTGCCCCTCATCTCGCAGATCCTATCCATGACCCCATGGGCCATCCCCAATGCCCGATTCGCATACCTCCAAGGCCACCTCGCCAGGTCCAAGACCCGGTCTCCCTTGATGACCCTCTCCACCCTCCCCAGGACATGGGCAGCATCCATCCATCGCCCCACTCGCTGGGCGTCTCCCTTTTCTCGGACCTCGAGGACATCATGGCGGGCCCGAAGACGCAGGAACCTGTGCACCACGAGGGCCTTGTCGCACATGAAGGCGACCAGGTCCCCGGTCCTCAACGCCTGTGGGTCCACGGGCACCCAGACCACCTTCTCCCCCCCTCGCAGGAACGGGGCCATACTGCGTCCCTCCACCGCGGAGGTGGTCCGCCTTGCCGTCGCGCGGGCCACCAACGCGGCCCTCAGGGAATCGCCGGAGGGATATGTCATCCGTGTGGCCTCTTGCCCGGCCTGGGTGAAAGGCCCGGCCAGCGCCTTGACCTCTCAGTAGATCGGCAGGCGCAGGGCAGGGTCGCCCAACAGGGTGTAGAAGTCCAGGTTCTCCAGGATAGGGCGTTTGAGTTTGGCGGCCCAGACGGCCAGGCCCAACACACTGTTCCTGTCCTGAAAGATGGCCTCGAAGAGGTCGCGGTTCAGGACGGTGTGATCCTCCAGGTAACCGGCCTGGGTAGGGGAGAAACACGCGATCCCCGCCCTTTCGGGCTCGAGAAGGAGCTTCTCGGCCAGGCACTCGTCGTCCCACCAGGCATAATAGCCGTTCATGCATGTGAAGGTGGCGAAGAATGAGAGCTTGCCCTGGTTTTGGAGGATGGATGCGTCCTGGTTCTTCAGTACCATCTCCCCGGCCCAGTTGTAGTAATAGCCGTGGCCAACGTAGTTGGCGATGAGGCGCCCCTGGGCGATCTCGCCCTGGAGGGCCTGCCGGGCGCTGTCGCAGTTGGTGTTGTCGCAGTCCGGGTACTCGGAGAGGTAGAGCCTGTGGGCCGTGTAGTCCCAGGGGAGGAAATCGGAGATCAGACCCTCGCACACCTGTTGGAAGGTGGGCTCATTCTGATCGGCCACGAAGAGTATCTCCCTCTTCCAAGGGGCTGGGGCGGTGTCGGCCTCATATGCGAGGATCTTGGAGACGACTGCGCGGAGCTCTGATGCGTCCCTGGCCGGGATCCGGCCGATGGCCATATCCGGGAGCGGGTCATAGAGCCCCTCTTCGTCCCTGGTGACGCACACGTAACGGTTGTCAGAAGGGGTGTCCCCCAAGGCAGCGCTCTGGAGGATCCAGGTTGGGATCATGTCTTGCCGGGGATTCGCCACCTGTTTCACCGGATTGCTCGGGTTGTAGTTCTGGAGGTAGTCGATGTTGGCATCCCCCACCAACAAGACGTAGGTCGGGGCCGGCGGGACCCAGCTCTCGTACGCGTACTGCAGGAAATCGCGGATGGCCTTCGGGTCCTTGAGCCCGTAGGAAAACTCGTCGTAGATGTCCTGTATCGACACGGTGGCCACCCTGAGCCCCTGCGAGACCCGGTGAGTCGCAAGGGGGGAGACGGCCTCATCCAGTCCCTTGGCTGTGATGATGACGTAATCCGCCCCATTGCCCGATCCCCTGAGATGGGGGGCCTCGAAGTACTCCATCGCCTTGGGCTTCTTGGCCCTCATCCAGTCCAGGACCTGGTAGCTCCTGGCACCGACCACCTGATCGCAGAAGGAGAAGGCGTAGGTCTTTACGCCCCTGCCATTGGGATCCATGTAAGTGCCCTTCTGAAACCTCCCCCCCGTGAAGACCATGGGCGAGGAGGGATCCGTCACGTCCAAGGCGAGGATCCTGTTACGGGACTTCCTGGGGAATCCCGGGATATGAAACACCTGCATCTCGTTTCCCTGGTAAGAGAACACAATGCCAAGATCCCGGGCCCAAAAGTCCCGCCAGCTCTCCACCTCGAACCAATCCAGGTAGAATCGGCTCTCTGTGGCCGGATTGTCCCTGATGGACTGGATCGTCAGGACGTTGCTCCCCTGCCGCAGGAGCGACTGAGGAAAGGTCAAGGACAAGGTGATCCACCCCTGATGAAACGGCAGCGGCCTCCAGGTCCTCTCGTCCACCAGGGTCCCGTTGAGGGATATCCTCGTGTGCTGGCGGTCCGGGTCCGCCCGATCCTTGAACCTGACCTTCAGCCCCACCTCCTCCGTCGAGCTAGCCAGCCCCGCCAGGGTGAACTCGAAGTCGGCACTGGCTGTCACCGCGTAGGCACCCCCGGTACGAAACTCCCAATAGAACCAATTGTCCTTGCGCGCCTCCCCCTCTCCGTTGGGCATGCTGTACCAATAGATATAAGACCTCTCCACACGCATGGTGTGGAGAAAGGCCGCGGGCCGCGGGGCCCCTTCAGCAGGGGTCCCGTCCCGGATGCCCATGCGAAGGCCCGTCCCGTCCCCCCAGGTCAACCAGTAGACGTTGGTCCTGCTGAACTCGGACCTGTTGGGCTCCCCGTAAAAGACCAGCATGTCCTTCTTCCCCAGGCGGGACCTCCCCTTTTCCTGCACCGGGATATGGATGGGGACCTCCCGGCCCCGCTGGAAGAGTCGATAGCTGGAGACATCCACCTCCCGGATCGGGACACCGGCCTTGGCCAGATCCCTCCCGGTCACTGAGTGCACACCCTCCTCCTCCACCAGGAGCTTCAAGGAGGGAAACGGGGGTCCCGAGGAGGCGTCGGCCTCAACGACCGCCCCGCCCTGCCCCGCGGCATGGACAGAGGATCCCTGGGGTATGGGGGACCTATCCGGCCCGGCGGTGGCCATGGGCAGATCGAACCTGACGAGGAAACGGAGCCTCCTGTGGCATCTCAGGATACCCTCTGCTGGGTTGTACTGACACGGGAAGACCGTCAGGCGGGCCAGGCGGGTCTCCCTGACCCACCCCGCCACCGTCAGTTGCACCGCAGGGTCAGGCCCCAGGCCATCGGCCTTGTAGGCCCCCTCATCCTCGGCGAATACCTGTATGGCCACCCCTCCTGGCCCTTCCCCCGCCATCTCGAGCCTGGGCGCGGGGAGGATCCTCCCCACCTCGTGATCCTCCCACTCTTCCTCCAGGATCTCCACGCTGGCCCCACCCTTGTGGGGGATGCGGACCAGGGTGCTGAGATATGGGAGCGAGGGTCTCCCGGGTTCAGAGGTCGTGGGCCAATTGGGGATGACCGGCCTTTGGTAGGGCCGTCCCTGGATGTCCACCCTCTCGAGGACCGCAGGGGGGACCACCAGTTCGAAGGTATAACCGGAGGGATCGGCCTTGGAGGGCTCAAGCCCCCCCCAAGCACAGGTGGAAAAAGAAAGGAGGGCCGCGAAGGCCCCCCCAGTCACCGAGAACAAGACCCGCCGCATCTCGCCCGAGCCCTCCCCTTTCACCCGTCTGCGCCTCGACCGGGTCTGGGCGAAGGGGTCATTGGACCCGTCTGGGGCCGAGGGTGGTGGTCACACCCCTGCTGTAAACCACCTCGAGGAGGTAGTTCCACCTGGCGCGCTTCTTCACCCGCACCTCGGTGTAGGTGTAACGGGCCCCCATCTCCTCCCCCTGCGCCGGGATCAATGAAGGATTGACCTTTTGGCTCTTGTCCGGGTCCTTCTGCCACTTGTATATGTTGAACCCCAGGAGGTCGCCGGATTCGGGCCCGGTCTGCCAAGAAAGCTCCACGTCCCTCTTGCCCTTGGCGCTCGCCCTGAAGTCCATTATGTCCACGGCCGTCACGCCCGAGTCGTCCTGGGTGTACTTGAGGCTGCCACTGGTCGCATCGAAATAGACGACATTCGCCCTGTTGACGCTGTCTGTGGAATACTGGTCGCCCAGAGAGTTGTAAGGACCTGTGGCCAGGGCGCACCAGCCTATGGATGTCGGGGGGGAGCTCAACGGGGAGGCGGTCGCCTCATATAGACCGCTGTTCTGATACCAGTACTTCAAGCCGTCGTTGCCACCTCCGCTCGGCTCGTCCACGAATACCACACCCACATTCACCGTCCCCCCTGAGGGCCCAAAGAGATATAGGTCATTGGGCCCTGTGGCCTGTCTGCCCGACTCGGTCACATCGGTTGGGGCTGTCCAAGGGTCGGTGGGGTTTCCGGAGTTCCTCGAGGTGAAATAGACCCTTTGGTCAGAGGCGTTGAAATAGGAGGTATAGGGAACGCCACTGGCGCTTATGGCGATATGGGCATACTTGCCCACGTCATCGTCATCGGTCTGCCCCACCGCGCTGGCCAACACGTTTTCCTTGGACCACAGGAAGCCAGACCGGTAGGCATAGATGAGATTGCCGTTGACCGCGTCGTAGTAAGCGAACCTGGGGTAGGTGTCCCCGGACTTGATGGCGATGGAGCAATGGCTCCCCACATCCGCAGAGGTGGAGGAGTCGACAGTGTAAGTGCTGTACGTGGTATCGGCTGCTGTCTTCGTGTTCCATCCAGTTATGTTGGTTATGGATGCGTACCTGAGTTGCCTCTTCGTCCCTGAGTCGGTCTTCTTTGTGTACGCGATGTATAGCTTGTCACCGCTCATGGCTATGTCGCACCACTCCCCCACCGGATTGGTGGAATCTCCGTCTTCTACCACCTCCGCGACCCAGCCTTGGTCATCGTTGTACCATGCGTGTTTCACGGCATACTCTACAGGATCGTAGTAGACCAGGTGGGGGTAATCCGAGGCGTCAAGGGCGAGGTGGATGTCGACGCTAGATGCCACAGAACCCGTAAAGCTGTCCACAACGGGCAGACTCGTGTCGAAGGAGGATGGGTTTTCACCGTTGCTGTAAGCGAACTTGATGTACGTGCTTCCCCCGCTCTCGTAAGGGTACACGACGTAGATGAGCCTAGTGCTATCCATGGCGATGTCGTGCCTGACGCCTATGGATGTTCCAGAGGAAATATCGACAGCGACGTTGGTCCACGACAAGGACGTTGCAGGGGCAAATCCCGTTCCCAGGCATAACAAGAGGAATCCGTGGACAAACACCCATTTGACGTCTCTCATGGCGCTCCCCCTTCCCGAAGTCTGGCCCCGAGAAAGCCCGATGGTGCCTCTTTGGGAAAAGCCAGCGTTTCCCAAGGGGAAAACTTAATGAAATCCATCCACAATGTCAACTTTTTTTTGCCAAATCCCTCGGTACGACGCACAAAGGCATGGCTAACTCATGACATTTCCCCCTGGCCCACCTCGCCTGCACCCGTCTCCATCGCCCCTTCCAGGAGCCTCGCGGTCTCCTCCGCAGGACCGACCTGAAGGGAGAAGATCTCGATTCCCCCGGTCTTTTCAATCAGGTGTGCCAGCGATTCAGCAGGAGAACGAACCGAACCCCAATGCCCCTTCAACTCCGCCATCACCCGTATGAAGGCCCGGCTCATGGGCATGCGAATGCATCTTGGTCCTTTGCCGAACGGTGGCCTCCCTTCCTCCAGACGCGCGAGCTGAACGATTTCACGGCTCCAACGGTGTCTGAGAAGGGCGAACCGCTCCACCACCCCCTTGGCCTTGGGCAGGGTGAAGCGATAGTACCTGTATCCCCCTTTTTCCAGCGCGAGCTCACCTCTTACGCCGTTGAGGCCCGCGGCCTCCTGGTAGAAACGCCCCTCAGGGTCGCGGACTATCACATCCAGGACATGCAAACCCCGGTGAGGGACGTGAGGGCCCTCCAGTATGACCAGGGCCTTCCAAGAGGCGGGAGGCAGCCCTCCTGCCGGGACAGGAAACCGGATGCACCCCTTGGACAAGCCCGGCCCCCCCCCCGCCTGCGCCCCCCCCTCGGCCTCCCTCACATGTATCGCCCTCGGGAAGGGATGGATCAGGCCGCTCTCCCGGTGCAAAGGGGCCATCTCGTCCGAGTAAAGGGTCCATCCCCTTGCAGCCAGGGCCAGGGCCAAGGTCGTCTTCCCCGACCCGGGGGGGCCCGAGATGACCAGGGCACTCCCGTCCCTGACCGTCACCGCGGCGTGGAGGAGATAGAAGTCGCTTATCTGGGAGGCCACCGCCTCCCAGATCATGGAGAGGGCCTCCTCGAAGGGGTGGGAGATGCAGGGGAGCCCTATCTCCCGGCCGTTCAGGACCAGGGTTGGACCCGAGGAGAGAAAACGCGCCCTGACACCCGTATCGCCCAGAGGCCTCGGAGCCGCCTCGAAGGCAGCGTACTGAAGATGGTAATGGTCCAGGAACTCACGAGAGTCGCTCCATATGGAGACCCTCGCCCCTAGGATCTCGTACTGGCTGGATGTGCCACCCTTCATCCGCACTCGGTCAGGGCCCGCCTGGCCGCGGCACCCCCCGCCACCCCCTGGAACACCCTGGTGTAGATCTCCTTTCGCGCAGCGCAGTGGTGGTCCACGTCCCAGACGGTCCCCTTGTGGTCCAGGGCCACGGCCATGCACCCAGCCTGGCAAAGGCCCTTCCATGGGCAGTCGCGACAGGCCGAGATCCTCTCCCTTCGCCCTTGCATGACCTCGACGACCTCGGATAGCCTCTCCGAGTCCTGGATCGCCCGTATGCCCTGGCGGTAGACGTTGCCGAGACTGAATTCCGGGTGCATGAGGGGAGCGCAGGGATAGGCCTCCCCGTCGGTGTCCACGGCCAGGGTGGTACCTATGGGGCACCAGTAGTCGTCACCTGTCTGGGAGACCACGTCTATGGCCACGCCGCTCAGCCCCGTGCTCAGGCGGGTCCGGCCCTGGGGGAACACCTCCTCCTGGAACCTCTCCAGGTAGAACTCATCCAGACACCTAGGCCATCCCTGGGGCAAGAGGGCCTCCCAGGCCGCCTCTGCCCGGCCCAGCCGCCTCGGGGCCAGGAACCTCACCTGGGACGCCCCGAGGTGGCGGCCGAGGGAGATGATGCCCCCGAGGTCCTGGACGTTCACGCTGGTCACCGTGGCACAAAGGACCAGGTCCTTCAGCCCCGCCTCCTTCAAGGCCCTGATCCCGGAAAGGGCCCTCTCGAAGGCCCCAGCCCCCCGGATCGTGTCGTGGATAGCCGGCCGGGACCCGTCCAGGCTCACCTGGACCCTCGCGGCCTTTCTGGACAGGATCTCGGCCAGGTCCTCGTCCACCAGGGTCCCGTTGGTGAGGAGCTCGAAGGCCAGCTCACCGTCGAGTCCTGTGAGGATCCCCAGGAACTCGGGGTGCATGAGCGGCTCCCCCCCGCTCAGGGTCACCTCTTGCCCGCCCAGCATCAGGAGCTGCTGACACAAATCGCGCACCGCCTCCAAGGGCATGTGCCCCGGGGCCCCAGGGCCACTGTCGTAATAACAATGGGGGCATGCGAGGTTGCACTGCCTGGTGACGTGGAGGAAGAGGCTCCGGATCTCCGGCCTGCGGCTGATGGGCCTACCAATCCCTGAGGGGTGTATCCCCTTGGCGGCGAGCTCCCCTCTGAAGGCCCTGACCTGGGCCAGTGAGTCCCGTGGATCCACATCGCAGGTCGCTGAGAGCCGACGGGATATCTCCCGGTCGCTCAGGCCTTGGAGCACCCCCTTGGCCACCATGACACCTGTCTCGTTCAGCACCACCCAGTTGGGCCTGGTCCTGCACAAGGCGAGAAAAAGGGGCGCACCTTGGTCACCTATGGGGAGAAAGCTCCATGAATGGAGGGGAGACGCAGGCAGGTCGAGGTCGGAAAGGAATCGACCGGTGGAGGTGCCCCTCTTCACCGGCCGCTCTGTTCGAGTCCTGGACAAAAGCTGTGCTTGCTTCTCAAGGGCTTATGTTGCACTGACCCACTGGCTGCTTGGGTTGAGACCCTTGCCTCTTCAAGGACCCAGCGGTAAAAGGCGAGCACGCCTGGGCCGGGCCTATCTCGGCCAGTATATCGTCCCCAGAGTAGGTGATGATGGCCGGGGGCTCGTACGGCCCAGCGGTGTCTCGCGATACACCCGCTAACCCGCCGCTCTTCTTTCTCTCCATCTAGGCCTCCCCAGCCGGATATCCGATCCCGAGGGGGCCCCGGGGACCCTCTCAGCGAAAATCTATAAGGAATCCCGGGGCCTTGTCAAGCCTTTTTTTCACCCCCCGCAATCCCCCAGTCTTGGGTCGAGGGCCCATCGTCCTGGGGTCCGCCCCGGCGGAAAGCGCTGGGGCACCCATCGAGGACGGGCAGGCAGGGGCAACCCTTTAGGGCGGGGAGGGGGCAAGTATCCCCCGCCTGAGGGTTTCGCCTCAGGCGAGTCAGCTCGAAGGCCTCGAGCGAAAGGACCGCGGCCCTCCAGGAGCCCCCCGTAACCGAGGCGCTACAATCCCCCGTGCAATCCTCGGACAAGGGGAAGGCCCGGTCTCCCTACGCCCCGAGCCTGCCGGGCGATCCGCTTTGCGACACAGGGCCCCCGGAGGCAAGGCACAGGTGAGGGAACGGGCCCTCCTTCACGTCTTGTACGAGGCGTTTATGGTGACGTACTCTTGGGAGAGGTCGCAGGTGTGCATCACGAACTCGCCCGGCCCCACGCCTAGGTCTAGCCGGACCGTGAACTCCCCCCGTTTGGCCACCTCCTTGGCCTCATCGTCGGCCTCTCCCCCGACCCCGCGGCCGCAACGGACCAACTGCACGTCCTCGTACCAGAGGTTTATCCTCTCCGGGTCCACCTCCGCACCGCTGCGGCCGGCTGCGGCCAGGATACGCCCCCAGTTCACGTCTCCTCCGTACAAGGCCGTCTTCACCAGGGGGGAGTGGGCGATGACCGATGCGACCGTGCGCGCCTCCTCCTTGTCTCTCGCCCCTCTCACGTGGAGGTGGATGGTCCTGGTGGCCCCCTCGGCGTCCCTGACTATGGCCAGGGCCATCTCCCTCAGGACGTCTTCCAGGAGGTTCGTGAACTCCGCCTCGAGAAAGGAGCCTTCCTCCACAGGAGGGGCCCCGCTCGCCCCGTTGGCCAGGGCCAGGACGGTGTCGTTGGTGCTCGTGTCACCGTCCACGGTGATGGAGTGGAAGGAGTCCTCCAGGGCAGCCAGAAGACCCTTGCGGAGGATGGGCGATGGCACCGCCGCATCGGTCACCACGAAACACAGCATGGTGGCCATCCGCGGATATATCATCCCCGCCCCCTTGGCCACGGCGGCCATGCGGATCTCCTCGCCCCCCAAGGTGCAGGACCTCACGGTCCACTTGGGCCTGGTGTCCGTGGTCATGATGGCCTGGGCCACCGAGGGGAGGGCCCCTTCGTGGAGGCCCGAGACAAGGGGAGGGATGCCTCTCTCGATCTGCCCCATGGGCAAGGGGACCCCTATGACCCCTGTGGAGGCCACCAGGACCTCCTCCTCTGGCACATCCAGGGCCTGGGCGACCCACCTGGCGCTCTCCAAGGCGTCGCGGTACCCATCCTGACCGGTGCACGCATTGGCGCACCCGGCATTGACTAGTATGGCCCTGGCCCTTCCCAGCCTGAGCCTCTCCCGATCCAGGAGCACAGGGGCCGCTGCCACCCGATTGGTGGTCAAGGCCCCGGCCGCGGCCGCAGGCCGGCGCGAGTGGATCAGGGCCAGATCGAGAAGATCCCCCTTCTTGATCCCGCAAGAGACGGCCGAAAACTGGAATCCCTTCACCGCAGGCCCTGCCATGGCACCCTCGCCCATCCCTTCACCCCCTCATTGTCCGAACCCGAGCGACATACGAAAATGGAGCTCCCCTCGAAGGCCTCTCCCACCACTGCCCAGGCCCGCCCCAGGGGGGGCGTCACCTGCCGCAGCACTTCTTGTATTTCTTGCCGCTGCCGCATGGGCACGGCTGATTGCGCCCTATCTTACCCCCCTCCCTACGCACGGTCCTGGGGCCTTCGTCCTGCTCCTCTCCCGGCACCGCCCCCCTGCCCAGGGTGAGCCTGGCCGCTGGCCTCGGGGCCGGCTTGGAGGGTTCTTCCTGGATCTGGACCCTGAAGAGCTGCTCCACCCCTTCGGTGCGAAACCTCTGATGCATGGCCGTGAAGAGCTCGTACCCCTCCTTCTGGTATTCCCTCAGGGGGTCCCGCTGGGCGTAACCACGAAGGCCGATACCCTCCCTGAGTTGGTCCATGCCGAGGAGGTGTTCCTTCCAGGAGGTGTCCAAGAGCTGGAGGAGGATCATCCTCTCCAGATAGCGCATCACCTCTGCCCCGTAGGCCTCCTCCTTGGCCTTGTAATGCCTCAACAGGCGTCCGGCGATCTCATCCTTCAGCGCCTCGGGCCCGCCCGCCTCCATCGGCGAGGCCCCGTCCCATGAGACCCCCAGCCGCATGCGAAGCTCCCGGCCAAGCCCCTTGAGGTCCCATTCGTCTGGATGCGACTTGGGCGGGGCAAAACGCTCCACCGTGTCCTCCACCCAGTCCATGATCATCTCGTGGATGTCCTCCTGGAGGTTGTCGCCCTGGAGGATCCTCTGCCGAAGGGCGTAGATGACCTCCCTTTGGCGGTTCATCACGTCGTCATACTCCAGGAGGTGCTTGCGGATCTCGAAGTTGTGTTGCTCCACCTTCTTCTGGGCGTTCTCTATGGCACGGGTCACGAAGGGGTGCTCTATGGGCTCGCCGTCCTCCATTCCCATGCGGTCCATGATCCCTGCGATGCGCTCGGAACCGAAGATTCGAAGGAGATCGTCCTCCAGGGAGAGGTAGAACCGGGAGGAGCCAGGGTCGCCCTGCCTGCCCGACCTACCGCGTAGCTGCCGGTCTATGCGGCGTGCCTCGTGGCGCTCTGTGCCGATGATGTGGAGCCCACCCTTCTCCACCACCCCAGGGCCCAGCTTTATGTCGGTCCCCCTCCCGGCCATGTTGGTGGCAATGGTCACGGCCCCCTCCATCCCGGCACGGGCCACTATCTCGGCCTCCTCCTTGTGCCTCTTGGCGTTGAGGACCGAGTGCGGGATGTTCTTGGGGAGCATCCGGCTGAGCAGCTCCGAGACCTCCACCGATACGGTCCCCACGAGCACTGGCTGCCCCCGGCCATGGCACTCCTGGATCTCCTGAATGATGGCCCTGTACTTCTCCCTCTTGGTACGATAGATCACGTCGGGGTAATCCTTCCGTATGCACGGCCTGTGCGTGGGGATTACCACCACGTCGAGCTTGTAGATCTTGTGGAACTCGGGGGCCTCGGTCTCGGCTGTCCCGGTCATCCCGGCCAGCTTCTCGTACATGCGGAAGTAGTTCTGGATGGTGATGGTGGCAAGGGTCTGTGTCTCACCCTCTATCCTCACCTCTTCCTTGGCCTCCAGGGCCTGGTGGAGCCCCTCGCTGTAACGGCGCCCTGGCATGAGACGGCCCGTGAACTCGTCCACTATGATCACCTGGCCATCGGTGACTACGTAGTTGACGTCCTTCTCGAAGAGGGAGTAGGCCCGGAGGAGCTGGGATATGTTCTGAAGGATCTCGCTCTTCTCCGTGAAGATCTGCTCGGCCTTGAGACGCTCGGCAGGGGTGACATCCGGGTTGCTGTCGAGCTCCGCCAGGTCCGGCAGGACGAAGAAATCCGGGTCCTTGGGAGACAAGGCCGTGCGTCCCTTCTCCGTGAGGTCCACCACGTTGGACTTCTCGTCCAGGCTGAAGAAGAGCTCCTCATCCAGCTTCCACATGACCTTGTCCCTGATGTGGTCGAGCTCGACCTTCTCGACGAGCCTCTTGTTGCTCGGCTCCTGCAGGAGCTTGAGGAGCCTCTTGTTCTTCGGGGCACCCCTCTTGGCCTGGAGCATCCGGATCCCCGCCTCGTACTGCTTGCCTTCCTGGAGCAGCTTCTCTGCCTCTGCCAGGAGGCGGTTGACCAGGAAGGTCTGGCTCTGCACGAGCCTCTGTACCATGGGCTTCAGCTCCTGGAAGCGCTGCGTCGAGCGTTCCACCGGCCCGGATATGATCAAAGGCGTGCGGGCCTCGTCGATGAGGATGCTGTCCACCTCGTCCACGATGGCGTAGTGGAACCCGCGCTGGACCTGGTCCTGGACCCTGATGGCCATGTTGTCCCTCAGATAGTCGAAGCCGAACTCACTGTTGGTCCCATAGGTGATGTCGGCCTCATACGCCTTCCTGCGCTCGTCATGGGGGATGTCGTGGTAAATCACCCCTGCGGTCAGGCCCAGGAACTCGTAGATCTGTCCCATCCAGTCCCTGTCTCTACGGGCCAGGTAGTCGTTCACCGTCACCACATGGACCCCTCGGCCGGTCAAGGCGTTGAGATAGACCGGCATGGTGGCCACCAGGGTCTTGCCCTCCCCTGTCACCATCTCGGCGATCTTTCCCTGGTGAAGGACTATCCCGCCTGCAAGCTGGACGTCGAACGGCCTCTCCCCGAGGGTCCTGCGGGCGGCCTCGCGCACCACGGCAAAGGCCTCCGGGAGGAGCTCGTCCAGGACCTCCTTCAGGGTCTCCTTGACCCTCCCCTTCAGGCCATCTATGGCCTCATCCCTGGCCTCCCAGTCCAACCCTTCAGCAGGCTCCTTGGGTATGTCGTCCGGCCCCACGAGCTTGTGGAGTGACAGGTCCCGGATCACCCGCCCGATCTCCTCCGAACCCAGCCCTGTCTCCCCTTGTAGGAGCCCCAGGAGCCTCTGTCGGATACGCCCGCGGAATTCGCCTGTCTTGGCCCTGAGCTGCTCGTCGCTCAGCGACTGGATCTGCGGCTCAAGGTCGTTTATCTCGTCGATGATCGGTGCCAAGCGGTTGAGTTCCCGTTCGTTGGCGCTGCCGAAGACCTTCTGCAAGGCCTGAACTATCATGCGCAAGTACCTCCCATGCCATGGGATTCCGAGGTCGAGATCCAAGAGAACTAGTCGTTATTGTACAGCGTAAACTCGCGCCGGTCCAATGGCGGGGCGCAGTCCGTCACTGACGGGTTGCCGGCAGGGACCTCTGCCTGGGGGAGGCGGCCTGAGACAACCAGAGGACCGCCCTTCATGGCAAGACTGGCTCGTGGGGGCTGTTGGCTGGAGGTGCCCTAGTTCAAGATGTAGCGCAAGGGATTCACGGCCGTGCCGTTCAGGTGAACCTCATAGTGCAGGTGAGGCCCTGTGCTTCGGCCTGTGTTTCCGACCTTCCCTATCATCTGTCCCCTGTGGACCCTTTGCCCCTTCTTGACCACCGTCTCGGAGAGGTGGGCATAAAAGGTCTTGTGCCCAAGGCCGTGGTCCAAGCGGATGATCTCGCCATAGTCCGGGTCGTTGCCCACCTCCACCACCACTCCGTCGGCCGGCGCGATCACGGGCGTCCCCGGCTTGGTCGACACATCCAGACCTCGATGGAACTCCCTCAGTCCTGTGAAGGGGGATTGACGGTAACCGAACCCGCACGTGAGCCACCCCTGAGTGGGCCAGATGGATGGGGTCCGGGCCAGGAGATCTCGTCTGTCGCTGAGCTGGTCCACCAAGGCCTCCAGGCTCGCCTCCTGTTGAGAGGCAAGACCGCGGAACCGCTCGACCTCCTGCCTCAGCCGTTTTACCCACCTGTCCTTGCGTTCCTGGTGGAGGGATTGCAGGACCCCTTCTTCAGAGCCCACCCCCCCCATGCCTGGCAATTGACCCTCCACGCCCTTGTGCTCGAGATCTGCGATCACCCGGATCTTCTTGTCCAACTCCTGGAGCCGCGCCAGCCTCTGACGAAGCTCGTCGAGCTCAGAGGCTATCGATTGGATCTTCTCTTGCTGCATCTGGTTGGCCCTCTTCAGGGCCTTCACCTGCTGACGGTCATCCTTGGAGGCCGTGTACCTGTAGAGGCCGTATCCGCCGAGGGACAGGCTCGCCAAGACCACCGCGATGGACAAAGCGATGAAGCGGGGAGATATCATGAACTGCCTTATCTTTCGGTTCGCCGATGAGAGGATGATGAGCGTGAAACGGTTGGAGTCCATGAGTCGCCTCCTATCTCGTCACAACTAGAAAAGCCGAAACACGATCAAGCCTACGAGATGGATCGAGCAGGCTCAATGGGCGGGGAGTAATTAACACAACCGAGAAGCGGTTGTCAAGTTTTTTATCATCCAATTAACGATATCAAAAGCTTCAGTTACTTTCATTCAAGTCATATATGAGAGAAATCTCATCGCACTCCGGAAATTTCACGCAATGGACGCAATCGGCCCACACCTTTTGAGGCAGTTCCGCCTTGTCGATCCTCCTGAAACCCATGCGTTCGAAGAAGGAGGGCAAGTAAGTGAGCACGAAGACCCGGCGGATGCCCAGCCCTCTCCCCTCCTCCAGGGCCACCTGGGCCAGCCTGCTGCCCACCCCTTTGCCCTGATGCGCCTCGAGCACGCAGAAGGAGCGCAACTCCGCCAGGTCCTCCCAGATCACATGAAGGGCGCACACCCCTGTGATCTCCCCGCTTTCCTCCTCCCACACCGTGAACTCCCTGATATGGGAATAGATGTCCCATAGCGGCCTCGGTAGGAGCTGCCCCTTGGAGGCGAAGCCCTCAAGCAGCCTGTGTATGGCCCTGGCATCGCTCACCTTCGCCTTTCGGAGGGTCCCGCTCATCCCGAGGCCCTGCCAAGGAGCTCCCTGGCGTGAGCCCTGGTCTTCTCAGTGATCACCCGCCCCCCCAGCATCCTCGATATCTCCTCCAACCTCCCGGCCTTCCCCAGCAACTCCACCTTGGCCACGGTCCTACCCTCCTTGAGCTCCTTGCTCACCTTGAAGTGCCTGGCGGCATAACAGGCGATCTGGGGGAGATGGGTGATGCACAGGACCTGGTGTCCCCTGGCGATGTCTGCCAGCTTCTCCCCCAGGGCCTCGGCCACCGCCCCACCGATGCCGGCGTCGATCTCGTCCAGGATCAGGGTGGGGACTCGCTCTGCATCGGCCAGGACCCTCTTGAGGGCCAGCATGATGCGCGAGAGTTCCCCGCCGGAGGCTATCCTGGCCAAGGGCCTGGGTGGCTCCCCCACATTGGCCGAAAGCAGAAACTCGATATGATCCATGCCGCGCGCCCCTGCCCTGACACCATCTGGGCCCAGCGCCACCCCATCGTGCAGGGGAAGGCGTCTCACCTCCAACAGCGGTCGATCCATCCCAAGGTCCCTGAGCTCCCTCTCCACCCCCTGAGACAAGAGGAGGCCCGCCTGTCTCCTGGCCTCGGTGAGCTCCGCGCCTGTCCTCAGCAGGGCACCTTCGATCTCCTCCCTTCGCCGGAGGAGTCCATGCAACTCCTCATCCCCCCTTTCCAGATCCGAGATCCGCCCTTCGAGATCCGCTGCCAGGGAGAGGATCTCCGAGACCGTCCCCTTGTACTTCCTCCTGAGCCTCTGGATCTCGGCCAACCTCTCCTCCACCTCGGCCAGCCTGGCCGGATCCCCCTGAAGGCTCCTCGTCTCCTGCCTCAAGCCGTGGACCGTCTCCTCCAGGCTGAGGGAGGCCTGGGAGAGAAGATCCAGCAGGTGCCCCAGCCTGGGGGCGATCTGGACGAGTTCCTTCATCTCCCTCGCCACGGTCTGAACCCTCTCCAGGACCGAGCCTTGCGCCCCGTACAGGGTCTCTTCGGCCCTGCTCAACCCCTGGCTGATCCTCTCTATGTTCAGCAGGACCTTGCGCTCCTGTTCCAGTTCCTCCTCCTCGCCGGGTCGCAGGCCGGCCTCCCGGATCTCCGCACACTGGAACTCCCAGAGCTCCCTCCTGGCGCTAGCCTCCCTCATCCTGGACTCCACTCCGAGGATATCCGACTTCACCCTCTCGAGACTGCCCCAGAGGTCCTCCCAGCGCCCCCTCAAGGGT
>FWPV01002359.1_pt1 | contig 27297 bp, 24 predicted proteins | sample 2228371 | NCBI WGS metagenome assembly FWPV01 (sample SAMEA103939776, study PRJEB20133) | metagenome
TTACCCTGCAACTCGCCGATATCAATGTGGGCCTGCTGTACCCCATGGCGGTGGCGGGGCTGGGGGCCTACGGCATCGTCCTGGGCGGGTGGTCTTCCAACAACAACTACTCCCTGCTGGGCGCGCTGCGAACGACTGCCCAGATCATCAGTTACGAACTTCCCATGGCCCTGGCGCTGGTCGCCATCGTCATCGTTACGGGCACGCTTCGGATGAGTCAGATCGTGGAGTATCAGGCCGTTACGCCGCTCATCCTGCTCCAGCCCATCGGGTTCCTTATCTACTTCATCTGCGGCCTTGCGGAAACGAACCGTTCGCCCTTTGACTTTCCGGAGACCGAGAACGAACTCATCTCCGGCTTCAACACCGAGTACGGGGGCATCAAGTTCGCCCTGTTCTTCATGGCAGAGTACATCAACATGATCGTAGTGAGCGCGCTCACGGCGACGCTGTTCCTGGGCGGCTGGCAGGGGCCGATTCTCCCAGGCTGGCTCTGGTTCTTCATCAAGACGGCGTTGATGCTGTTCGTGTTCGTCTGGGTTCGGGCGAGCCTCCCCCGCGCCCGGTACGACAAACTCATGCACTTCTGCTGGAAGTTCCTGACGCCGCTGGCGGTGGTCAACCTGCTGGTTACGGCGGTCGTGGTGCTCATCCTGCGCGGATAGCCGTGTGGGCGAATTCGTCCTGCGTTGATGAGGTGGGGCATGTCCATAGTTGATGCGGTCAAGGGATTCTACCAAATCCTGAAGGCGATGGCGGTTACGCTGAAGTACTTCTTCACGAAACCGATCACCGTTCAGTACCCTAAGGAGAAGATCCGCCTGTACCCGCGCTTCCGCGGGCGACATGAATTGCAGCGCCGCCCGGATGGGCTGGAGTTGTGCGTGGGGTGCGGCCTGTGCGCGGCCATCTGCCCGGCCCGCGCCATCTACGTGGAGGCGGCGGAGAACACCGACGAGGCGCGAGTCTCGGCGACCGAACGGTACGCGCGGCTGTACGAAATCAACTACACGCGGTGCATCTTCTGCGGGTTCTGTGAGGAGGCCTGCCCCACCGGCGCGCTGAAACTGGGACACGAGTTCGCGCTGGCGAGGGCGTCGCGGGGCGACTTGGTCATGGGTAAGGAAACGCTGCTCCAGCCCGCGACACCCCACGCGATCATACTGGAGGACTGAACGGCATGGTAGAGATCATCCTTTTCGCGTGCTTTGCGCTTGCGGCCATCGCCGGAGCCATCTGGGTGATTCTGGGCAAGAACGCCAGTTGGAGCGCGCTCGGCCTGCTGGTAAACTTCTGCTCCCTGGGCGCGCTGTACATCATGCTCAATGCTCCCTTCGTGGCGCTGATTCAGTTTATCGTGTACGCGGGCGCTATTGTGGTGATGTTCCTCTTCGTCGTCATGCTCCTCATGGTGAGCCGCGGCGAGGGCGAGGACAAGAAGCCCGCCCTGCGGTACGCGGGAATCGGGCTGGCCGTCCTGCTGGCGGCGGGTCTGGTCTATGTGGGGGTCAGCGCGGCCATGCCGCACGCGGCGCTGGGGGCCGCTGTTGACAATGTCCGCGTTTTGGGCTCGGCGCTGTTTGGGGAGTACCTGCTGCCGCTGTGGATGGCAGGCGTTCTGTTTCTGATAGGGATGATCGCCGTCGTCATGCTGGCCAAGCGCAAGAGGGAGGCATAACGGCCCTGCCTGCGCAGGGGGCGGACCATCCGGATTGAGATCGGAGATCGGGACAGGAGAAAGAGATGTCGCTTTCTTCACTTCATTACTTCATCCTTAGCGCGGTTCTGTTCGCCATCGGTGGGATCGGCGTCTTGGTGCGCCGAAACGCCATCGTCATCTTCATGTGCGTGGAGATGATGCTCAACGCCGTGAACTTGTCGCTCATCGCGTTTGCGCGCTATCTGAATGCGGCGGATGGGCAGTTGCTGGTGCTGTTCGTGATGGCCATCGCCGCCGCCGAGGTGGTGGTCGGTCTGGCGATTCTGGTCGCGCTGTATCGCCACCGCCCCACCACGGACGTGGACGAGATGAACGTACTGAAGGGGTAGCATACGACCCAAGGCGTGTCATGGGGGCGGTTCTTGCCATGCCGAATACAGGCATGGAAGCGCCCCACAGGCCTTGACAGACTTGTGAGGGATCGTCGGAGCGGGAGGAACGCATGCTGAATTACGCCTGGCTCGTTCTGGTATTCCCCCTCGTGGGGGTGATCATCAACGCCTTCTTTGGCCGCCACCTGGGAAAGCGGGGCCCGGGCATCCTGGCCTCGGCCATGGTGGGCCTGTCCTTTATCGGCGCGGTCTGGATGTTCGTGGAACTGCTCGGGTTGGAAGACCGCGTCGTTACGCGCTCGCTGTTTGACTGGATTACGGTTGGGGATTTCAGCGTCCAGGTCAAACTGCTCATTGATCCCCTGTCTTCGGTCATGGCGGTCGTGGTCAGCGGCGTCTCCTTCCTGATTCACATCTACTCCATCGGCTACATGGCGCACGACGAGCGGTTTGTCCGATTCTTCGCATACCTGAACCTGTTCGTCTTCGCCATGCTGACCCTGGTGCTGGCCGAGAACCTGCTGGTTACCTACGTCGGCTGGGAAGGCGTGGGCCTGTGCTCGTACCTGCTCATCGGCTTCTGGTTTGAGCGCAAATCGGCCGCCGACGCGGGCAAGAAGGCGTTCCTGGTCAACCGCGTGGGCGACGTGGGGTTCGCGCTGGGCTTGATGCTGATGTTCGTTACCTTTGGCTCGTTGAGCATGAGCCAGGTGCTGGAGCAGACCATGATCGTGCGCGTGATGCCCGGCGTGGCGACGGCCATCGCACTGCTCCTCTTCGTGGGCGCGGTCGGCAAGTCGGCGCAGATCCCGCTGTACGTCTGGTTGCCCGATGCCATGGAAGGCCCCACGCCCGTCAGCGCCCTCATCCATGCCGCGACGATGGTTACCGCCGGCGTGTACATGGTGGCCCGCACCCATACGCTGTTTGCGCTGTCCCCCTCGGCGCTCACGTGGGTGGCGGCCATCGGCGGGCTGACGGCCTTCTTCGCGGCGACCATCGCCCTGACCCAGCATGACCTCAAGCGCGTGCTGGCCTACTCCACCATCAGCCAGTTGGGGTACATGTTCCTGGGCGTGGGCGTGGGGGCCTACGCGGCGGGCATCTTCCACCTGACGACGCACGCCTTCTTCAAGGCGCTGTTGTTCCTCGGCGCGGGGAGCGTCATGCATGCCCTGGCGGGCGAATTGGACATCCGCAAGATGGGCGGGCTGCGGAGCAAGATTCCCGTTACGTTCTGGACGTTCCTCATCGCGGCCCTTGCCATCGCCGGATTCCCCGGTCTGGCGGGCTTCTTCAGCAAGGACGAAATCCTGTGGCGCACCTTCGCCGGCGGCAAGACCCTGCTGTGGGCGCTGGCGCTGCTCACGGCGGGCCTGACGGCCTTCTACGTCTTCCGCCTGGTCTTCACCGTGTTCTACGGCGAGTCCAGAGTGGACAAGAAAGTCGCGGCGCACGTCCACGAGTCGCCCAAAGTGATGACCGTGCCCATGGCCATCTTGGCGTTCTTCTCGGTGATCGCCGGCTACATCGGCGTGCCCAAGATTCTGGGCGGCGGCAACTGGATTGAGCATTACTTGGACGGCAGTCTGGGGTGGCACACGCCCGCAGGGGCCACCGCCGAGACGGCCCATGCGTCTGCAGGCACCGAGTGGGCCTTGCTCATTCTGTCCGTGATCGTGGCGCTGGCGGGGATTGCGCTGGCCTACATGTTCTACGTGCGGCGCACCGATTTGCCCACCCGCGTCGCCAAGAGCCTGGGCGGACTGTACACCTTCGTGTACAACAAGTACAAGGTGGACGAGTTGTATATGGCGGTCATTGTGAAGCCGCTGCGCTCGCTGGGGCAGTTCTTCGCGGCGAGCGTGGACGGGCCGGTGGTGGACGCCATCGCCGAGGGCATCGCGGCGCTGGTGGCGCTGGTCGGGCGCGGACTTCAGGCGCTCCAGACCGGCCTGGCCCGCAACTACGCCCTGGGGATTCTAGCGGGCGCGGTGTTGCTGCTGGTGTACGCATTGGTGAGGTAGAGCGATTCCATCGGCGATCGGCCATCGGCGGTCGCCTGCTGGACGGACTGATGGCTGACGGCTGAATGCTTCAATAAGACAGTACCAAGGAGACTCAGCGGAGATGAATCAAATGGGTTTTCCCTTTCTGACGCTGGTAGTATGGCTGCCGCTGGTGGGCGCGATTCTGGTCTACGGCTTCCGGCGCGAGCAGGTGAAGGCCGTCAAGGTCGCGGCGCTGGTCTTTACGTCGCTGACTTTCGTCGGAACGGTTCTCCTGTGGGTCTTCTTCCGTTCCGGCGAGGCGGGCTATCAGTTTGTAGATCAGGCTCCGTGGATTCCACAGTTTGGGCTTGAGTACGCGCTGGGCGTAGACGGCATCAGCCTGTTTCTCGTGATTCTGGCCGCTCTGCTGTTCGTGGTGGCCGTACTGACCTCGTGGCGGCTGGTTCCCGCAGAGGGGTTGCGCGGCTACTTCGCCCTGCTCCTGTTCATGGAAACGGGCGTTCTGGGTGTGTTCACGGCGCTGGACATGGTGCTGTTCTACGTCTTCTGGGAAGTGATGCTGGTGCCGGCGTTCTTCCTCATCGGTCGGTGGGGCGGCGCCAAGCGTGTGCGGGCGGCCACCAAGTTCTTTATCTACACGATGGCAGGCTCGGCCCTCATGCTGGTTGCCATCCTGGCCCTGGGCTACGCGGCCTATGCCACCACCGGCACATGGACGTTCAACGTGGCGCAACTGACCGGTATGCGCATCCCGTGGTACACCCAGTTGGCGCTGTTCGGAGCCTTTGCGCTGGCCTTCGCGGTGAAGGCACCCGTTGTGCCGTTCCATACCTGGCTCCCCGATGCCTACGTGGAAGCGCCCACGCCCGTAACCATTCTTCTCGCGGGCATCCTGGGCAAGATGGGTGTGTACGGGTTCATTCGCTTTGCGATCCCACTGTTCCGCGACGCGGCGGTGTACTTTGGGCCGACCATCCAGATTCTGGCGGTTGTCGGCGTGCTGTACGGCTCGCTCATCGCGCTGGTGCAGACGGATCTCAAGCGGCTGGTGGCCTACTCCAGTCTGGCGCACGTGTCGCTGATCGTGCTGGGCCTGTTCGCGGTGAACACACAGGCTATGTCGGGTGCAGTGTTCCAGTCGGTGAGCCACGGCATCTACATCGCCGCGCTGTTCACGCTGGTGGGCGCTCTGGAGGCCCGCAAGGGCACCCGCGACATCGCGGCGTTCGGCGGCGTGTGGAAAGCCGCGCCGGTCATGGGGTTTTTCCTGCTTATCACCGTGCTGGCGTCGGTGGGGCTGCCCGGGCTGAACGCCTTTGCGGGCGAGTTCGTCCTGCTCCTCGGCGTGTTCAAGGCACAGAAGGCCTTCGCCGTGCTGGGCGCGCTGGGCATGATCTTCGGCGCGTGGTACATGCTGACGCTGTTCCAGCGGGTCATGCAGGGGCCGGCAAGGGCCGAGGCCATGGCCGACCTGACCGGGCTGGAGAAAGTTACCGTCGCGCCGTTGCTGTTGTTGGCGCTGGTCTTCGGCGTCCAGCCGAATCTGCTGTACAGCATCATTGCCCCCGCGGTGGACGCGGTGGTGAAAATTGTAGCCGCGCGTTGACGCGATCATCCGGACTTCCGAAGCCAAACGCGCTTCGGAGGTCTTCCGAGGTTCTTTGCGGAGGAAGACGTTCATGGCGATTGATCTTCAGGTTCTCGCTCCGGAAGCGATCATCCTGGCGTTCGTGCTCATCACCCTGTTCATCTACGCTTTAGGCAGCAGGCGGAGCGCAACGCCGATGGGCTGGCTGGCGCTGGTGGGCGCCGTCCTGGCGGGGGCGGCCTCGCTGTACTACTGGGGAGACACGGCGCCCACGTTCCAGCAGATGGTGGCGGCGGATGGGTACGGCCTCTTCGCCAACCTGGTGTTCCTTCTGGCGGCAGGATTGGCGATCCTCATGGGCCTGGAAGCCGTGAAGCGATTTGATCTCCCCGCCGAAGTGTTCGTGCTGACGCTCATCGCCTGTCTGGGCATGATGCTGCTCGGCTCGGCCGTCAACCTGGTGGCGGTTTTCCTGGCCTTGGAGATTCTCTCCATCTCGCTGTACGTGCTCACCGCATCGGAGCGGGATGAGTGGCGCTCGCTGGAAGCGGGCATGAAGTACTTCATCCTGGGCGGGTTCGCCTCGGCGTTCCTGCTGTTCGGCATCGCCATGATTTACGGGGCCACGGGCACGTTCTCGCTGGCCGCGATTGGGGCGCAGGGCGCATCGCTGGGGGCGCTGCGGGACGCGCCGCTCCTGGCCGCGGGCCTGGTCTTCCTGCTCATCGGATTCGCGTTCAAGGTCGCGCTGGTTCCGTTCCAGATGTGGACGCCGGACGTGTACGAGGGCGCGCCGTCATTGGTAACCGCGTTCATGTCGGCGGGCGCGAAAGCGGCGGGCTTTGTGGCGCTGATTCGCATCCTGGAGACGGCGTTCCCCTTCTGGCGGGCCGAGTGGGGCCTGGCGCTTGCGGTCATCGCCGTGCTCACCATGTCGTGGGGCAACATGGCGGCGCTGGGACAGCGAAGCGTCAAGCGCATGCTGGCCTATTCGTCCATCGCCCACGCCGGGTACATCGTCATCGGCGTCGCGGTCGCGGGCCGCGAAGGGTATGCCAGCGTGCTGTTCTACCTGCTGTGCTACACGCTGATGAACGTCGGCGCGTTCGCGGTGGTTTTGGCAATGGGCCGCAAGGGGGCGCCGAACGAGGATATAGACGACTACGCGGGGCTGATTCGGCGCAAGCCTGGGCTGGCCCTGGCCATGGCGCTGTTCATGCTCGCGCTGGCGGGCATTCCCCTCACCGCGGGCTTCCTGGCCAAGTTGTACGTCTTCGCCGCCGCGGTACAAAGGGACTTTGCCTGGCTTGCCGCGGTTGCACTGATCAACGCCGTGATTTCCGCATACTATTATTTGCGAGTCGCCGGGCGGATGTTTTTCGGCGAAGCGCGGGCGGGCATTGCCCCCGTCCACGTTTCGGGGCCGCTTGGCTTCGTGCTGGCCGTAACCGGCCTGGCGACGGTGGCGCTGGGCGTGTATCCGGCGCCGCTTCTGGACTTGATCCAGTTGGCGATACGCCCCCTGGTGGGGTTCTAGAACGCCGATCTAGCGAGCGCTACCTGGTCAGGTGGCGCTCGTTCGTTTTGGCACGTACCGCAGAGCCGCGCCGTCCCTAGGGACGTTCCTCGTGCGTGCCCGCGCTGAGGAATGAAGCCCATCTGCAAGACCGCTCATAAATCCAACTCGTGGAGGTGCGTCGTGAAACTGGACTACAAGAAAACATTCACGCTTGGATTCGGTTTTCTGGGCATCAGCCTGCTGTGGTCGCTGTACAACTCCTTCGTGCCGATTTTCCTGCAGTCGGGCAATCCCGAGTTCACCCGCCAACTGCTGGAGGCGGGCAAGGCGTTGCCGACGGTGGCGGGTTTCGGCCTCAGCGCGGGAGTCGCCGGCATCATCATGACGCTGGACAACATCGCGGCGGTCTTCATCCAGCCGTACATCGGCGTGCGGAGCGACAGGACGCGCACGCGGTGGGGCCGCCGTATGCCGTACATCCTGGTCGGCGCGCCCATCGCCGCCGTGGCGTTTGCGATCATCCCCTTCGTCGTGAAGGCGATTCCCGAGTCGCTCAACGGCCAGTTGAGCCAGATGCCCGGCCTGTTCGCGGCGTTTGTCCTGGCGATTGGCATCATGCTTCTCGCCATGAGCATCTTCCGCACGCCGGTCATCGCGCTCATGCCCGACATCACGCCGTCGCCGCTTCGGAGCAAGGCCAACGGGGTCATCAACCTGATGGGCGGCGTGGGATCGCTGTTGGCGTTCTTCGGCGGGTCCATGCTGTACAACATAGACCCGGCCCTGCCGTTCATCGTGGGCGCGGTCGCCATGTTGGGCGCGTGCCTCATCGTCGTGTGGCGCATCAAGGAGCCAAAGGAGTTTCCGGAGGAACCCGGGGAAAACCCGCTGGGCGTCATCGCCAACCTTCGGGAGGTGCTGGCCAACCCCGACCGCAGCGCGATACGCATCCTGCTGGCGATTTTCTTCTGGTTCTTGGCCTTCAACGCGCTGGAGACGTTCTTCACGTCCTACGGCGTGTTCTACCTGGGCATCAGCGAAAGCCGAGCGGCGCGCCTGCTGGGGTTCTTCTCAGTGTCGTTCATCATCTTCTCCCTGCCGGCCGGGTTCATTGCCACCAAGTTCGGCCGCAAGCGCACGATTCTAACGGGCATCTTCACGTTGGCCGGGCTGCTGCTCCTGGGGTACTTTATTCCCAACGTAACGTTCATCACCATCATGCTGGTGCTGGCCGGGTTCGCATGGGCGCTGATCAACATCAACTCGCTGCCCATGGTGGTGGACATCGCGCCGCAAAGCCGCCTGGGTTCGTACACCGGCCTGTACTACTTCTTCTCGGCGTCGGCGGCCATCGTGGGGCCCATCGTCGCCGGGGCGCTGGTGGACTGGGTGAAAGCGTACAACGTCATCCTGCTCTCATCGCCGGTGTTCGCCCTCATCGCAGGCCTGTTCATGCTGGGCGTTACGCGCGGCGAGGCCATTGCGGAATAGTCGGGCCTGCGGCGGAGAACACACACGCATTCGGAAAACCCATCCGCGAGTGGACGCGAAGGGGTGGAAGCGACGACCCTGTTCCCTCCATCTTCGCGTCCATTCGCGTGATCGGGGGACGGCTGGGGAGAGAAGGTTTGCCAGTCCGCGCTCGGTCGGGGTATAATGCCGCATCCCAACCAAGCGGAGGACGCCATGCGGGTTGAACTGATCGCCATCACGCGCTACCTGCGCGGCAACGGCACGCCCGAGGAGTTGCTGGAGCACGCGGGGCGCGTGTGCTACCGTTCGGAATCGCGCGGGGAGCCGGGGAAATTCCTCATGGCGCGGGTCCGCGAGGGGCACGAAAGCCTGATTGAGCACGCCTCGGCTACGTTTGAGATCAGCGGCATCTCCCGCGCCTGCTCGCACCAACTGGTGCGCCATCGCATCGCCAGTTACTCGCAGGAGTCCCAGCGGTACGTGGACCTGTCCAATCCGGAGTACGTCATCCCGCCCTCGGTGGCCGCCGACCCCGAAGCGATGGCGATCTACAACGAAGCGACGGAAAGCCTGGCGGAGGCATATCGCAGGCTCCGCGAGAGGGGCATATTCAAGGAAGATGCCCGTTTTCTCCTGCCCAACGCCACGGCGACCCGCATCGTCGTTACGATGAACTTCCGCTCGTGGCGGCACTTCATCAAGATGCGCGCGCTGGACCGGGCGGCGCAGTGGGAGATCCGCGAGGTCGCCAACCGCATTTTGGACATCCTGTACGAGCAAGCGCCTTCCATCTTTGAGGACTTGATTCGTGAGCGAGCGGCCAAGTCTTGACGCCTACTTCATGCACATCGCCCGCGTGGTGGCGTCGCGTTCAACGTGCCGGCATCGGCATGTGGGCGCGGTGATCGTGAAGGGCAAGCAGATTGTGTCCACGGGGTACAACGGCGCGCCCGCCGGCCAGCCGCACTGCCTGGACATCGGCTGTGCGCGCGAGGGCGTGCCCTCGGGCCAGCGGTCCGAACTGTGCCGCGGCGCCCACGCCGAGCAGAACGCCATCAACTTCGCGGCGCGCTTCGGCATCAGCATAGAAGGGGCCACCCTGTACACGACCCACTTCCCCTGCTCGTGGTGCGCCAAGAGCATCGTCAACGCCGGGATTCGGCGCGTGGTGTATGCCGAGGACTACCCCGACCCGCTGGCGAAGGCGATCCTGGCGGGGATAGACGTTGTGCACGCGCCGGATGAGGGATAGGGGCCTTACCCCTTCATCACGGCCAGCGGGCGTATCACGCCCCACTGTGCCAGCGCGATACCCTCGACGATCGCGTAACGATAACCGTGCGCGGCCAGGTACTCCGTTACCACGCGAAAGGGGGCCTCAAGTTGTCTTTCCAACCCGCCGCCTCCACTCCTCCAGCCTCTGAACCCGCGCATAGTAGCGGTTCAGGGCCTCCATCTTTTCGCGGCGCTGGCGTTCGCTGGGCTGTGGGCACAGCCGCCAGCAGAATGCCACCAGCGCAGCGTATCGCTCCCAGGCCTCGGCAGAGGACAGCGGCTCGCGGGGACGGGCGCGATCGGCGGCCTCGCTCCACTCCCTGTATGCCTCATAGGCCTTTCTGTACAGTTCCCTGTCCAGTTTCACCGTTTTCTTTCATCCCTTCATCACGGCCAGCGGGCGCAGGCGCGCGACCTTGCGGGCGATGCCCGCCGCGTGGATGATGTCCACCACGGCATCCACGTCCTTGTAGGCGTCGGGCGCTTCCTCCGCCAGCCCCGCCAGGCTGCCGGCGCGGACCTCAATCCCCTGCGCCTTGAGTTGCTCGCGCAGTTTCTCGCCGCGGACCTGGCGCTTGGCCTCGGCGCGGCTCAGCAGGCGCCCGGCACCGTGGGCCGCCGATCCGAAGGTCTCCTCTATGGCCTTGTTGGTGCCCACCAGAACGTAGGAGGCCGTGCCCATGTCGCCCGGAATCAGTACCGGCTGGCCGACGGCGCGGTAGTCGGGCGGGAGCGAGGGGTGCCCCGGCCCGAAGGCGCGTGTGGCCCCCTTGCGGTGGACGCATAGTTTCGTCGGCTTGCCGTCTATGATGTACTCCTCAATCTTGGCGATGTTGTGCGCCACGTCGTACACCACGCGCAAGTGCCAATTGCGGAACTTGGGCGCGAGCACCTGCTCAAAAGCCCGGCGGGCCATGTGGGTCAAACACTGGCGGTTGGCCCAGGCGTAGTTGGCCGCGCCCGCCATGGCGCCGAAGTAGGCCTTGCCCTCCGGCGAGTTCAGCGGCGCGCAGACCAGTTCGCGGTCGGGCAGGCGGATGCCGTACTTCTGCACGGCGCTCTGGAGCGAACGCACGTAGTCGGTGCAGACCTGGTGGCCCAGCCCCCGGGACCCCGAGTGGATTTGCAACACCAGTTGCCCCTTGAACAGGCCCAGCGCGTCGGCGGCTTCCTCATCGTAGATTTCCTCCACCTCCTGCACCTCCAGGAAGTGGTTGCCGGAGCCGAGTGTGCCCAGTTGGTCGCGCCCGCGCGCCTTGGCCCGCTCGCTCACCGCCGACGGGTCGGCGCCCGGCATGGCGCCGCGCTCCTCCAGGTGATCCAGGTCCTCGGCACTGCCGTAGCCGGCCCTCACGGCCCACTCGGCCCCTCGCACCAGCACGTCGTCCAGTTGCTTGTTGGACAGTTTGATGGGGCCGGTCTCGCCCACGCCGCTGGGCACGGTGTTGTACAGAACGCTGATGAGGTCGCCCATCAGCGGCTTCACATCGGCCGCGTTCAGCCCCGACGCCAGCAGGCGCACGCCGCAGTTGGACACCAGGAAGCCCTGGGCAACGAAGTTGTGATCCTCGTGGGCGACGGTGAAATCATACACATCCCCCTGGTAATCATCGGCGGACTCCACGCTCACGACCGTGTCCCAGGCCAAGCCGGACATCCCCAGCCCTGCGGTGGCCTCGTCCACGAACTGGGAGAAAGGCTTGAACGCCTGGCCGATGCGCGGACTGTCGGTTCTGCCTCCCCATAGCGACCGCTCCACGAACCGCTCGTTGGCGAACGGGCCGACCAAGACAGCCTTGACCTCTTGTGCAGTCTTGCCTTCGGCGCGCAGAGCCACTGTCTGTTCGGCCACCGATGCGCGGCTGGCGAGCACGCGCTGCTTCAGGCGCAGGTAGGTTACGGCGACGCTCGCCAGGGCCCGCTTTTCGCGGTGGCACTCAAAGCCCACGCGGCTCCACAGTTGTATGAGGTTCTCCGGCGACGACACGGCGCTCAGGCGCAGGCGCACCGACCAAGAACCGTCCGGATTCATCTGTTCGGCGCGCTGGCCGATGGGATGGGTCTGTACGCCGAACTCTCCTAGGAGATCCGCGATGTCCTGCAGCCATTCCCTCCCGCTTTCCACGAACGGCGCGCGCTTGTTCACGGACAGGGTTGGGGCCTCAAAGTTGTAGTCGTGATCCGTAACGGTACTCGGAGCGCTCATCTCCGCGCCAAACAGAGCGGCCAGAAACAGTCGTTTCTGCCACAAGCGAGCCCGTTTCAGCCATACGGGCATCCGCCAGTCCGAGCGGGCCTTGTTGCCCAGGGGCAGGCCAAGGGAAGCCAGAAGGGCCACCAGCGCCGTGGAACTCACCTTGAACCATGTCTCCACGTGGTCAAACTCGTATGCCCTGTACGGCGTGTTGACAGCGTGATGGCGCACGCGCGCGTACACGCGGGATGGCGTGAACCCGATGGCCAGCACGTCGCGCCGGAGATCTTCCAGATCCTCGGCTCGCCCGTAGCAGGACAAGACGCCCTTGCCGTTCGGGTGAAGCGTCAACGAGCCGTCGCCCCAAGCCGCGCCCATGAGCCGTAGGATGTGGGGTAGCGCGGGCGAGGAGTATCGCAGAGGCAGCAAGCCTCGCTTCTTCAAGTGGGCGATGACCTGCGATGCGGCGCGGCCGGCCGCGCCTTTGCCCATGCGCCGGAGCGTGGCTTCCACGTCGGCGCACGTGAGGATCACATCGTCAGAGGGGTGCTCGTAGGGAACCCCGTCAAATCCCATCACAGCCACGGGCTCGCCCTCGCCAATCTGGCCCAGCGGCTTCATCCCGTCCGGCGTCCAAAACGGGTGGTCCGCGGTAGCAGTAACGACGTGGCCCGAAGCCGTGCGAACGCGCAGGACCCGGGCGCGGGGACGTTGGCGAATAAACCGCTCAATGCGGGTGCTCGCCTCGCGATTGGCCGACAGCGACAAGCATGTGAGGGATTCGCCCTGCCATGCGGCTTCCAACTCTGCGATGGGCCGGGTATAGCCCAGGCTGCTCAGGACCAGGCTGTCGCCCGCGAGGCAGTTGATGTCGTAGCCCACCCCTCCGGGCGAGATGACGCCTTCGGGATAGCGCGTCGCCGCCACGCCCCCGATGCTGAAGCCGTATCCCTGGTGGATGTCGGGCATGGCAAGGGCGTATCCCACGATGCCGGGCAGCGTCGCCGTGTTGACCAACTGCTCCACCGAGCGGTCCTTCAGCGCAACCTCCAACATCTTCTCGTCTGCATAGATGCGGGCAGGCACGCGCATGTCCGCCCGAAACGTCTTCGGAATTTCCCACAGGTAGTCGTGGATTTTGACGAAATCCTTCTTGGTAATCATGGCTCCTCCTCGTCTTCTGGGGCGAGGCGCACCCGGGGCGTGCTACCGGTTCCACGCCGGCCGTTCATCATCCCCCGGGGAAAGGGTCAGCCTTGTCAGCCCCCAGCCCGCTGCCGAGATTCGGTAAATCTCCCCCTGCCCGTCGCGCCACGACGTGAATGCTAGCCACTGCCCATCGGGCGACCAGTCGGGGTAACGGTTGTAATAGGGCGCGGCGCGGCTGTCGGTCAACTGCACAAGGGTGCCTTCCACGTTGCGCGGATCGGCGATGTACAGTTCCAGCAGGCCGCTCCGGGCCGACACAAATGCGATGCGTGAGCCGTCGGGCGAATAGGCCGGGAAGGCGTCCGAGGCCGGGTGATTGGTCAGCCGCCGCTCCACGCCCGTGTTCACGTCCACAGCATACAGTTCCAGGTTGCCATCGCGCCCCGACGTGAAGATGATCTGCGTCCCATCCGGCGACCACGTCGGGAAACTATCCCACGCCGAGTTGTAGGTCAGTTGCCGCTTGCCACTACCGTCCACGCGGCTCACGAAAATCTCCCAGTCGCCGTCCTCGTTGGACACGTAGGCGATGCGTTGGCCGTCCGGCGCCCAGACGGGGTGAATCTGGTCGCCCAGGCACTGGATGGCGGGAACAACGCGAGGCGGATTGCCGCCGCTGCCCAGGTCCAGCAGGTAGATGTCCGCATCGCCGCCGCGACCCGACGAGAAGGCAATCCAGCGGCGGTCAGGCGACCAACTGGGCGAGTCGTCGTCCGCCGGATGCTGGGTCAGGTTCTGCACGGCCGATCCATCGGGCCGCATGACGTAGATCTCGTAATTGCCCGTGCGGTTAGAAGCGAAGGCGATGAGCGCGTCGGTGGCGGGTTCCGCGGCGGGGAACGGTCGCAGATACTTGCCACTGCACCACCCCACCAGCCCGATCTCGTCCACGGAGACCTGGTACCACGGTACGGCGTCTGCCCACTGCGGGCCGGCGAGGAGCGTAACGCGCGTGCTGTACGGTGCCTTCCACAGCACGGAGTACATGAAGCCGGGTCCACTGCGGACATTCAGGCCGTCCGGCGCGGTAGTGTAGGCACGCCCGCCCACGACCAATTCCGCAGGTGGAGGTGGAGGCGGCGTGGGTTGTGGTTGCTGGAGTTGGGCCCCTGCCTCCTGGAGCAGAGACTTCGCCAGGTTGATGGGGCGGACGTAGCCCATCTTGGCAGGCAGCCCTTCCTCCTTGTGGTATTCCGCCTGGCTCGGGATGCCGATCAACTCACCGCGGGAATTCAGGGCCATGCCGCCGCTGTTGCCCAGACTGACTTCTGAGTCGGTGGTGATCCACTCACCGCTCGCATCGCGGACGCGCCCCGACATGATTCCCTTTGTGATCGTGGGGTAATCCCCGGTCAGCGTCGGATAGCCGAGGATGAAGATGGGGTCGGGCGCGTCCATCAAGTCCGAGTCGCCGATGGGCACCGTAGGGAACGGCGGGAACGGGCCGCCGCCACCCTGGTACCGGCGCACGATGCGAAACACAGCAATGTCCAGATTCGGGTCGTAGGCGAGGTACTGGGCCACGTACTCCTTGACGGTGGGCGACGTAGGCGATCGGAACAGCCCGACGTACACCTCGCCGGCCGTGTTTCGGGCCATGAGGGCGTTGCCCTCCTTGTACCACAGCACATGCCAGTTGGTGAGGATCAGCCCTCGGCTGTCCACCAGCGAGCCCGATGCCGACGCCACAATTTGCCCTGAATCGTCGGGCACCCAGAGTTTCACCAGGGCAGGACGCGCAGCGCGAGCCCGATCCTCTGCCGACGGCGTGGCGAAGGGCGTCCACGTGGGCCAAGGCGTCCGCGTGGGGGCGACCGCCAGCGTGGGCGTCGCCGTGGGGATGGGCGGCGACTCAATACGGAATGTGGCGACCTGCACCGTCTGGCCGCCCAGGATGAGTTCCAGCCGATAGTCGCCGCTGATGAGGCCGTTGGCGTCCTCAAGCACAACGTACTTGGCGGCGCCAGCCGTGCCATCGGCGGCTACATCCCAGACACGCGCCTCTTCGCGCCACAGCGCGCCGTTCCAGTACCAGCGCAGAATATACGGCGTCCCATCGGCCATGTCCTTATATGCCCAGATGGCGCAAACCCGCTTTGCTCCTACGGGGAACACGGCCTTGCTGACGGTTACCCTGTCGGGCCCAGGCGGCTCCTCGGCGAAGGCGACAGGCCCGAAGTAGGGCGCGGGCGTGGCCGATGGGATGGCCGTCGGCGATGGCGGCATGGTGGGCGACGGCACAGGGGTACGGAACAGGGAGCAGGATGAAAGCACCAGTGACAACACCAGGAGCAAACCAACTGTTGTCAGAGTCCTGCTGTGCATTTTTCTCACCGCCTTTGCGAATCAAAAGGTGCCGATACGCCAGTGCCGTTATTATACCGAGCGGAGCGGTCTGCTGACAAATGAAGCGCGCAGGGCCTTGACAAGGGAGCAAGGTTGTTATAGAGTTATAGTAAAATGGCATGAGGAAGGGCCGCAGGTTACGGGGGTACGATGGATTTCTCCATTCGCATTGACCCGAAGAGCAGTATACCGATTTTCGTCCAGATCATGAGCCAGATCAAGCACCTCATCGCGTCCGGCGCGCTCCAGCCTGGCCAGCAGTTGCCGACCATCCGCGAACTCGCCGTAAGCCTCACGGTCAACCTGCACACCGTGGCCCATGCCTACGCGGAACTGGAAAAAGAGGGCCTGCTGACCATCCAGCGCGGGCGCGGCACGTTTGTGTCCGAGCAGAGCGGCAATGCCCAGTTGGAAGACGTGCGCGCCGTCAAACTGCAAAGCCTCGTGGAGGGGCTTTTTGTGGAGGCGCTGAACCTGGGGTACGATGTGGAGGAAGTCCGACGGGCGTTTGAACAGCACATAGAGCGGTGGCGAAGCACGGTGCAACAGCCGTCCACAGATGCATGGGAGGGGTAACACGCGATGGAAGAAGAAATCATACGCGGGCGGTTCATGGAGGGGGCCAGTTTCCAGTTCAAGGCATTCAACGCGCTCTCGCTGGTCATGGCGGCGGTGGCTACGGGAGTGGGCATAGCCGTGGGGAGGCTGGCCGGCGACTGGCGCTGGGGGATTCCGCTGTACGTTGCGGCTGTGGGCCTGCTGTTTGGGTTCAAGGTGGCGCAGCACTGGGAGCGGGCGGTGATCCTGCGGCTGGGCAAGTTCCACCGCGTGGCCGGGCCGGGCAGTTTCTGGGTCATCCCATTGGTGGATCGCATTGCGGCCTGGGTAGACCATCGCATGATGGTAACGCCCTTCGGCGCGGAGAAGACCCTCACCCGCGACACGGTGCCGGTCAACGTGGATGCCGTGCTGTTCTGGGTCGTGTGGGATGCCACCAAGGCGGCCCTGGAGGTCAAGAACTACCGCATGGCCATCGCGTGGGCCGCGCAAACCGCGCTCCGAGACATCATCGGCAAGATGGACTTGGCCGATATTCTTGTCGGGCGCGAGAAGATTGACGCCGAACTCCAGCAGATCATTGACCACCGCACCACGCCCTGGGGCATCACCGTGGAGTCGGTGGAAATCCGCGACGTGGTGATCCCAGAGGCGCTGGAAGATGCCATGTCGCGGCAGGCGCAGGCCGAACGCGAACGCCAGGCGCGGATCATCCTGGGCCAGGCGGAACAGCAGATCGCCCAGAATTTCGTGGAGGCGGCCCGTCAGTACGAAGATCACCCCATGGCCTTTCGGCTGCGCACCCTCAACATGATCATGGAGGGCGTGAAGGAGCGCGGCTCGCTGGTGGTGGTGCCCTACGACGAGATGCGGGATGCGGGGGCGATAGCGGGCCTCAGCGCGCTGAGCAACAAAGAGGCCAAAGGGGGCGACTAGCCCGGCCATTGGGTCGGGGCCGGGAATCTCCGCCGCTCAGGGCCACAAGCGACAACCTCGCGGGGCGCGAGCACTACTCCGCCCCGCGAGTTTTTGTGAAATCTATCCCGATATCTTGACAAGGCGCAATGTCCGTGTTATAATGAGCATAGTTATAGTAGACTATAACTATAGACCTTGCGCACAATAGCGAGGAGAACTCTGATGTCAGAACCGAAAGTCTCCCGTAGGACGTTTCTCCGTTACCTGCTAGGCACGGGCGCGGTGGCGGCTGTGAGCGGAGCCGGGGTCGGTCTGGCGCGCGGCGCGCAGACGGCCCTAGCCCGGACCGGCATCCCCCAAGCCCGCTACGCCCTGATCATTGACACGACCAAGTGCGTGGGATGCGGCGCGTGCGTGCACGCGTGCAACATTCGCAACCGCCTCCCCGAGGACAAGAGTTACATCCACATCGTGCCGAAGGGCGAGGGAACCCGCCAGTGGTTCTTGCCCGTGCAGTGCCAGCACTGTGCCGATGCGCCGTGTGCGCGCGTCTGCCCCACGCGGGCCACCTACCGTCACGAGAGCGGCGTTGTCCTCATCAACGAGAAACTGTGCGTCGGATGCAAGTACTGCGAGGTGGCCTGCCCGTACCAGGCGCGCACCTTTGACGAGGAGCGCGGCGTCGTGGACAAGTGCTGGCTGTGCCTGGATTGGGTGAGCGAGGGCAAGGATCCGGCATGCGTGCAGTCGTGCGTACTCGGGGCGCGCATCTTCGGTCGGCTGGACGACCCCACAAGCGAGGTTGCCCAACTGATCGCATCGGGCAAGGCCAAGCCGCTGCACCCCGAATTCGGCACCCATCCGGCAGTCCTGCATTACATCATTGAGGGGTAGTGAGAGATGGGACAGACAGCCTGGGGTTGGTTGATCGCTATTTACCTGTTCCTCGGCGGGCTTGGCGCCGGCTCCTTCCTCATGGCCGCCTTCTTTGAGTTGAGCGGCTGGCGCTACCGGAGCAAGTTCTGCCCGGTGTCTCTGGTGGGCGCGACGGTCAGCGGGCCGCTGGTCGCCCTGGGCAGTGTCCTGCTCATCTTTGACCTGGGCGCGGGGCGGACGGAGCCCTGGCGTATCTTCTATATGTTCACCCACTTCAGTTCGGTAATGACGTGGGGCATCTACATCCTGAGCGTTTTCATCCCGCTGGCCCTGGTGTACGGGTTCCTAGAACTGACGGACACGGAACCCTGGCTGAAGGGGTTTGTCTCGGCGCGAGCGCCCTGGCTCCTGCGCAACGGTCGCACCTACCGCAGGTGGCTCGCCGCGGTGGGCAGTGTATTCGCGGTGGCCACGGCGGTGTATACCGGCGTTCTCATCAGCGACGTGGGCCCGGCCATCCCACTGTGGAGCCAGCCGGTGCTCCCCTTCCTGCGCGTGCCCATGCTCCCTATCTTGTTCTTCATCTCGGCCATCTCCACGGGCATGGGCCTCACCTTTGACATCTCGGCCACTATCGCAGACCCCGAAATCCAGCGGCGGTTCCGCATCATGGACTTGAGCCACATCCTGCTCATCGGGTTGGAGAATATCGCCATTGGGCTGCTGTTCATCTCGGCGTTGAGCGCAGGGGGTGCCGCCGCTGAGGCCGCTCGCATCGTCTTGTACGGGCCGCTGGCCGTCGTGTTCTGGGTGGGCGTCGTGCTCGTGGGCCTGGTGTTCCCGTTCGTCGTCCACGCCTACGCCATCGGCCGGGGACAGCACTCCCTGACGTCGGGTGTTGGCTCCGGCGTTGGGATCGTCATCGCCGGCCTGCTCCTGCGCTACATGATCGTCTACGCCGGCATACCGGCGGCCCTATAGCGTGAACCGAGGTAGGAAGACTATGTTACCATCTCGCTGGCCAAAGTGGACGCTGATTCCGCTCTCATTGGTCGTTGTAGCCATCGCCGTGGTTGTGGGGCTTCTGGCAGAGCCGGTGGGCCAGGCGCTGTCGCCGAAAATTACGCCCATGCCCACGCTGTACTTCGTGCGCTACGCCGCACCGCTGTCTGCCGAGTGTACGCAGTGCCATACCGATCCGCAGGCGCTGGCGGCTTCCGCCGAATCGCCGGACACGGCCAAGTCGGCGTACATTGATCCGACGACGCTGGGCACCCCTCACGGGCGGTTGGGGTGCATCACTTGTCATGGGGGGACGCCCAATCAGGCCGACGAGAATGCCGCGCATGAGGGCCTTGTTGCCGACCTGTCCAAGTCGCACCCGCAGGACTGCCTTACGTGCCACCGCAACCTGCCCGCCGAGATTCCCGAAGACAACTTGCGTACCCCACACGGCGCGATTGTGAACGCGGTCTGGGAAGGCTCCACGTGCGGCGTGTATTGCAGTGACTGCCATGGGGCCGTGGGGCACGGCTTTGACCCGGTTACCGGCGGGGTAACCTGCTCCATGTCTGTCTGCCTGAACTGCCATCGTGAGCGGAACCTGGGCGCGCGGCTGACCGATTGCGACACCTGCCACGTGGGGCCGCACGATGTGGCGCAGGCGCTCAGTTGCAGTGACTGCCACACGTCCACCGAAACGTGGAAGCAGACTACGCTGAAGGTGCACCCGATTCAACTGGTGGGCAAGCATGCCACCACGGGCTGCTTCACGTGCCATAAGTGGCCGAATTTCAAGGGGCTGTCGGGCGTTTGCAGCGACTGCCACAAGCGGCCGCACGAGTTCGGGAACGACAACTGCGCGCTGTGCCATACGCCGCAGGGCTGGGCGGAGTCGGCCAAGGCGCTGGTGGGCGCAGCCTCCGCCATCCCGCACCCGACGCAGGGGCGCGAGGATTGCCGCGCGTGCCACGGCGTGCAAGGCCCTCTGGCTGTGCCGGCAGACCACAAGGATCGCACCAACGACACCTGTTTGGCGTGCCACGCGCCCGCGCCGGCGCCTGCCATCCTGCACCCGACCGCGGGGCACGAGTCCTGCTTGACGTGTCACGGCGAGGGCAAGATCGCCCAGTTCCCCGTGGCGACACACGCCGGACGGGATGAGCGCACATGCACCACGTGCCACGAGCCCGCGGGCGTAATGCCGCTCCCCATCTCGCACCCGACGCAGGGGCGGGAGGACTGCCTGATGTGCCACGCGCCGCAGGGCATCAAGCCCTATCCCGAGACGCACACGGGCTGGGGGAACACGCTCTGCTTGCTGTGCCATCAGGCCGCAGAGGCTCCCACCAAAGCCGAGCACGTCTTCCCGCAGGACCACGACGGCGCGGCCAAGAACTGCGTCCTGTGCCATCCCAAGAACGATTTTACAACGTACCACTGCGACACGTGCCATGCTCCGACCGGCATGAGCCAAGTGCATGGCGCTCGCGGAATCAAAGATATTCAAAACAAGTGCGTACTCTGTCACCCAACGGGAAAGAAACCGTAGTCTTGTGCTCTAGCATAGAAGGAGGCAAAGATGTACGAATTTATCGGACCGGCAGCCTTGGTAGCCTTTGGTGTCCTCGGCATTATCGGCGGTGCCCTCGGCCAGATGTTGGCGCGCCGTCGGGTTAACACCCATCAGGAGTAACTTGTTCGGGCAGTCTTCCGCGTAATCTAGAACCGCACCAAGTGAAATTGCCACCATCCCGAGCCGCCTCTCGGGATGGGGGCGGGGCGAACGCTGCGACGGGCCGATGCGGAAGCCGCAGCGTTACTGCACGTCCGCGGCGCGTCCCAGGCTCACGTGGAACACCAGTTCCCAATCGCCAATCTGTATGATGTCGCCGGGCTTCAACCGCTCCCGCCCAAGGCGGAGCAGGCGCTTCCCGTTTAGCCACGTGCCGTGCGCGCTGAGGTCGCTGATCCAGTACAGGCCGTTGGAACAGGTGATGACGGCATGCTCGTCGGAGACGTAGCGCGGCTCGGAATCCAGGACTAGGTGGCAGTGGCCTGCTCGCCCGATGAGAAACTCGGCGGTGCGAATGGGGCGTTGCAAGATGAGCCCCTGACGGCGGACTTCCAGCCAGGCACCTGGTGGCGTTCCATCTTCTCGGCTCGCCAGGGGCCTAGCCCCAACCCAATCCCCGGTACGGCCGGGCGAGTCCCGCCCCCTCCACTTCGGAGCCAACGTTTGCATCGCGCCTATACCTTACGGACGAGTACCTACGCTGCCCATTCACATATCGCCTGAACGCAACGTCTGGTGAGGCGAAATCCATTCCGGTTTTTATCGTAGCACAACATGTGCAATTGATCAACTCTTTCTGCAAAAGCGGCGATTCCTCAGTATGGCTTTCCCGTTCCGGTGCAGACCGCCGATTCTGACCGAGGAGCCTCGTGATCGGGAGGTTCGCGGCCCGCATCCTCGCCGCCGGGCGCCCAGCGCGTCGATCGTACACGAGCGCCCCGCGCGCTGAGGGGGAAGGGGATGGGCGGCGTCGATCTCGGCTCTCGGGTGAAACAAAAGGGCACCGGTGGGAGTGCCCTTTTTCTCATACGCGGGACGCCGGAGCCTATCCCATCCGGCCCCGCGGTTTGAGCCACTGCGCGGCCTGGAGCCTTTGGCCGCTAGCCTTCGGCCCTAGCAATCGGGCTGGGTCTGTGGGTGTTCCGGCGATGGGTCAGACCCTCGGGCCGGCCAGCGGCTGATGGCTGTCCCCTGCCCGCTATTCCCGAAACCCGCTCCCCGCCGCGCCAGGCGGGACTAATATCACCTCCGTTGTTCCGGCAACCTGCAGGACGGAGTCCGTGTAGAACACCACCCGCACGTTGACCACGACGTACACACCGTCCTTCAATTTGCCCTGCCACACGATGGAGTCGCCGGCCTTGCGGTAGGGGTATCCCTCCACGCCGTCCAATTCGGCCCCTTTATCGGATTTGCCCCTGTAGATGACCAGGGAGCCCGGGATCTTCTTGCCCTTGTCCACGCTATAGGTAACGATGGCGCGGTAGCGGAGCGGGGCTTCCGGGATATTCGGCACAGCCTGCGGCGTGGGTTTGGAAATCGTCAGGGTGGCAGAGCCCAGGATATGGCATGTACTCTCCGTGTACCACACGATGCGCCCCGAGAAGTCCATCTTGGCGTTCTCCACGGGCTTGCCCGACCAGTTCAGCGAATCGCCCTTCTGCTTGTAGGCATCCTGGCCGTCAATGGTCAGGTGCGCGCCCCGGTCCGTCAGGCCCACGTACCGGATGCCGGTGCCGGGCAGGTAGTCGCCTGCCGCCACGCCCATCTCGTAGGGCGCAACGTACACCAGGTCGCCGTCCTGGGCGGGTTTGCACCCGGCCATCAGGACGACGGTCAGCAGCAGAATCCACACAGCCCACTTTCTCATGGTGCTTCCTCCCCGCGCAACCGCGCGTTTGGACCTATCCGTCTGCCAGATAGCGCTCAAAGAATCCCAACACGCGCTCTTTGTAAGCCTCGGGTTCTACCTCATCCACGTTGCGGTGTCCGGCGTCGGGCACGATCCACAGTTCTTTGGGTTCCCCGGCCGAGGCGAACATGGCGCGAACTTCCTCGGTGGGTGTGTACGGGTCCCGTTCGCCGTGGATCAGCAGGAGCGCCCTGGGCGCGATCTTGCTGGCCCACAGGCCCGGGTCGGCCTTCTCCAAGTCCGCGCCGAGCCGCCAGCCAGCGACGCGCACGGCCAGCCGCGCCAGCGGTCTCGCTACGGTGGCAGGCACGCCGCGCTCGCGCATCCCTTCGCAGACAGCATCCCGGAGCCATACAAAGGAGCCGTCGGCGGCGACGGCGCGAATATTCTGCGCCAGCGGCGCGCCGGATATGGCGACCGCTCCGCCCATGGAGAAGCCCAGCACACCGATTCGGTCGTAGCCCCGTCCCGCCAGGAACTTCTCCGCTGCGAGCAGGTCGCGCCGCTCAAAGTATCCCATGCTCACATGCGGCCCCCCGCTGCGCCCATGCCCCCGAAAGTCAAACATGAGCACCGAGATCCCGCGCTCATGGAACCACGGCGCGTACTTGACATCGGGGTCCATGCTCCCCGCGTGCCCGTGCAGGAAAATCACGGCACGCCGGGCATCCTGGGCCGGTATCAGCCAGCCCCGCAGTGGGATGCCGTCCTCGGTTGTAAAGGTAACGTCCTCGTACTGTAGCCCGTGATCCGCCGGACTTGTCGTCTTGTCGGGCCGCCTGCGCCGAGTGATTTGATCCGAAACGTACCAAGCCGCGATGGCCGCCAAGATGAACGCGGCAAGCAGTACAACTAGAACCCAAATCATCTGCTCTCACCTCGTTCTATGTGCAAGACGTGTACCAACCGTGAAGGTTCCATAAGGAGTCGGAGGACGATCGCCGCGCCGACGCTCAAGATGAGGAACGCGCCGGCTACCGATGCTGCAAGCCAGATGGAGTCGGTAACCGTCTGGAGTGCCCCTACCGTGATGGCAAGCACGTTCCAAATGCTGTGCAGTCCCATGGCCAGGGCCAGCCCGAGCGCGAAGCGGCCCGGACGCCGCCGCGAGAGCCATTCCCACAGGCCCACCGCCGTCAGAGCCGCCGTGCAGGCGTGGATAAGCATGGCGCCTACGCGCAGAATGGCGATGTATGGGCCCATGCCGGGGAGTGGATTCGCAAAGGCGGCCTCGTACACGCTGAACGTGATGCCGCCGACGACGCCCCACATCAGCGCCTGGGCGCGGCTGGGGCGGCGCGCCAGCATCAGCATTCCAACTGCCAAGACCTTTCCCACCTCTTCAATGATCGGGACGAACCCGGCCATCAGCACCAGGAGAAAGGCGAGCACCCCGGGCTGGCGGAGCATCTCGCCGCCTGCGATGAAGGACGGGTCGGAAAACTGCTCCCGTATCTCCTCCAACGTGCGCGCGCCGTCGGGCGAGATGGCGATGACAACGCCCACCATGAGCGCCAGCCCCACCAGCGCCAGGATCTCCCAGAAGGCACTCCACCAGAGTGAAACGGTGAGGGTCGCGCTGACCTGAGCCGCCGCCTGCCGCCAGGTCGCGGGTTGAGCCGCACGCGCAAGCCGCCGGCTCACGAACGACAGGAGCGCAATGCCGGGCAGGAGCGCCCCCAGCACCTGTGCAATGCCGCCAACGGCCGGATTGTGGGGACTCGCTGCGATGAGGACAACCGCCAGCGCGAGGAGGACGACCCACGCCCACGGGCGCCCAATGAGGAGCGGCGAAGAGGGCCGTCGGCGCAGGCCCGAAACGCCTTGCACGATGAACCAGCCGCCGAGGAGCGCGCTCAAGCCGGCCAGGCTTGCCCAGAGCCCCATCTGGTCGGCGAGGGGGATCCCGTTGTAGGCCGCCACGAGCGCGAGCAGGCTCACTGCCACGATCGGCAAGAACACCGATGCCGCGCCGATGACGATCATTCCGACGAAGCCGATGGTCTTCAATGAGTCGTTGTTCAAGCGCACCTCACTTCTGGGGCACTCAAGCCGCGCACACCCAGGGCACTGCCATCCGTCGGTCAGCGCGAGCCTGCGCTCGCCCGCGAATCCCTGCGCCCGTTCACATCCTGTGCCTGCATCAGCAAATCCAGTATAGCGACGGCGGCGGCTTTGTCCAGCGGCTCGTTGTTGTTGCCGCACTTGGGGCTTTGCACGCACGAGGGGCAACCCTCCTGGCAGGGGCAGGTCGCAATCGTTTTGCGCGTGGCGGCCCAGAGGCGCTCAAGCAGGAGGAACCCCTTCTCGGCGATGCCCACGCCGCCCGGATGCCCATCGTAGATGAACACCTGCGCCTGGCCGGTGTCCTCGTGGCAGGGCGTGGACAGCCCGCCGATGTCCAGGCGATCGCACATGGCGAACAGCGGCAGAAGGCCGATGCTGGCATGCTCCAGCGCGTGGAGACCGCCCGCGAAGTCCAGCCCGGCTTGCAGAACCCTCATCATGATTTCCGTGGGCACGTTGAACCACAGCGCCGATGTTACGAAGGACTGGCTGGGAAGTGTCAGCGGGATGTTGTCCAGCACCGTCTCCGTGTACTGCTGGACGCGCTTGTAGCCGATGACCTGCTGGGTTACGCGCACCTGGCCGTAGTAGGCTTCGCAGGTCGGGAACTGCCGCACCTGCCACGAGCGCACGATGCGCACGTCGTTGATTTCGCGCGGGGTGGTGTAGTAGTCCACGTCGGCGGGGCGCACGTAGGCCGTCCGCGTGTCCAGGTCCAGGCGGGTTACCAGGTAGGTCTCGCCCTGATGCAGGTACACCGCGCCCGGGTGGACGCGCAGCAAAGCCGTCGCGCCCTCAATCTGCTCCAGCATGCGGTAGTTGTTGCTCTCGTCCAGCAGGACGAACGTGGAGCCGGATATGGAGCGGATGTTGACGCGCTCGGCGGGGTACGAGACGCCCGAGATGAACCAGCGTTCGCCGCGGTATTCCAGGACGCCCGACCGCTCCAACTGCACCATGGCTTCGGCGAAGGTGGGGCCGAACAGGCGCTCGTCGCCGTTGGTCAGCGGGCGCTCGTGGGCGGCGCACGGCAAGTGCTGTTGCAGAAGGTACAGGTTGCTTGGGTCAATCAGGGCGTGCTCGGGGGTTCGCCCGAAGAGTTCCTTTGGCTCGCGCATGAAGTACTGATCCAGCGGGTTGTCCAGGCCAATGAGGATGGACAGCGAATCCCTCTTGCCCCGGCCCGCGCGTCCGGCCTGCTGCCACACGCTGGCGATGGTGCCCGGGTAGCCGACGGTAACCGTGGCGTCCAGCGCGCCCACGTCCACGCCCAACTCCAGCGCGTTGGTGGCCGTTACGCCCAGCAGGCGGCCGTGGAACAGGCCCTGCTCAATCTCGCGCCGCTGTTCGGGCAGGTAGCCGGCACGGTAGGCACGGATGCGGGGTACCAGGTCGGGTTGCGTCTCCTCCAGCGCCTCGCGCGCGTAGCGAAGGATGAGTTCCGCCACCTTGCGCGTGCGGGCGAACGTGATGTTGCGGATGCCGTGCCGCACCATCTCGCCGAACAGGAAGGCGGCCTCGGCGTTGGCACTGCGCCGCGCGGTCTTGGCCCTGTCCAAGAAGGGCGGATTCCACAGCAGGAACTCCTTGCTCATCTGGGGCGAGCCGTCGTCGTCCACAACGACGACCTCCCGCGACGTGAGCCGTTGGGCGTGCTCGCCCGGGTTGGCGATGGTCGCGGAGCACAGAATGAATTGGGGCCGCGCCCCGTAGAATTCGCACAGGCGCAGGAGCCGCCGCAGTACGCAGGCCACATGGGAGCCGAAAATCCCCCGATATACGTGCGCCTCGTCAATGACGACGAACCGCAAATCGGCGAAGAAGCGGCTCCATAGGTTGTGGTTGGGCAGGATGCCCATGTGCAGCATGTCGGGATTGGTGAGGATGATGGCCGCGCGCTGGCGCAGGCGTCCCCGCGCGCTCTGGGGCGTGTCGCCGTCGTAGGTGCCGAAGGTGAGGCCGCCCAGCGCGTCCGTCAATTGGCGCAGGGCGCGCAGTTGGTCTTGGGCCAGCGCCTTGGTGGGGAACAAGTAAATGGCACGCGCTCTCGGGTTCTCCAAGATGGCTTCCAGAACCGGCACGTTGTAGGCCAGCGTCTTGCCGCTGGCGGTGGACGTGGCAAGGATGACATCGTGCCCGTCGCGCGCCGCGTTGATGGCCTCGGCCTGGTGCGTGTACAGGCGGGAGACGCCCACATCGGCCAACGCTCGCTCCAGTGGCTTGGGGAGCGGGCGCCGCAGTTGCCCATAGCGGGCCGGGCGCGCCGGGATGTGTTCCTGGTGGACGATCTGCCCGCGATAGAATGAAAGGGTCTTCAAATGATCAATGAACTCTTGGCTGTTCACGGCACTCACTTACGGGTGTCGTTGCACATGGACAGGAGCGAGAACACCCCGAATGCAAGTTTACTTGCGTTCGCCGGTGGGCGCAAATTGGAGGGCAAAGGCCCGAATGTCAGCAATTCTCATACTATGGGAATTGAACCAAGATAGCAACCTCTGTTGGAACGTCAGGAGGTGCATTTCACCCCTTGGGCAAGGGGAGCCGGGCGTCCTTCGGTCGCCGAGCCGCTCTACCCCACCCATGGTGTGAGAGGGGTTAGGTGAGGTCAAGAAGCCCACTGCTGCTCTGGCGACTCGCAGCAAAGCCATGTGGAGAACTGCTATCCAGGCGTAGCCCTCCTTGCGCGGAGACCTCACTCGTGGATGACGACCAGCGTGCCC
>FWPV01003758.1_pt1 | contig 27295 bp, 15 predicted proteins | sample 2228371 | NCBI WGS metagenome assembly FWPV01 (sample SAMEA103939776, study PRJEB20133) | metagenome
CGATAATTTCGAATAATCTTTTTTTACATACTGTGGGTTTATCCCACCAAGTAATATCTATATGAGAATGTGGAGACAAAAAAATCTTTTTGCAATTGAAGTTTAGCATTTTATAATAATAGCACAAAGTTTAATTTTTCGCAAAGTGGTGCTAATTATGATTAAGCTGCCTTATGGCAAGGAATTTATAGAGTTCGAATTACCTCCTCGATGGAAACTTCTTGGAATTTTTGAGCCTCAGCATATCTCTGCGACAAAAGATATTTATAAAAAGTTCATGGACTCAATTTATTTTCCGATTGGTTCAAAGAAACTTCAAGATTTATGTGTGGGAAAGAATAAAATTGTTATTGTAGTTGACGATATTTCCCGACCTACGCCAATTTATCTTTTTATGCAACATTTGGTAGAACTATTAAGGTCTTATGGTGTAAAATTTGACGGTATGACAATCATTACAGCTTTAGGGGTTCACAGAGAAATGTCAGATAATGAAATTAAAAGTAAGGTAGGTGAATTTGCATTTCAAAACATTAGATGTATTAATCATAATTGCAGAGATGAAAACTCATTGAAATTTATCGGAAAGACTTCGAGGGGGACGCCTGTATATATAAATAAAATTGTAGCCGAAGCAGATTTAATAATACTGGTTGGAACTATTGAACCGCACATACAGGCAGGATTTGGGGGAGGATTTAAAAATATTTTGCCAGGAGTTGCAGGGCTTACGACCATTGGAAAGAATCATTTACTCTCAGCAGTTCGAGAGTTTAGTAAGGTTGGAAATGACCCAGAATATACTCCCATGAGACTTGATATAGAAGAATCAGCATGTATGCTAAATAAGGATTTTTTTATTGTTAATACTATTTTAAATCAGAAAGGTGAAATAGTTAAATTCTTCTGCGGTGACCCTATTAAAGCTCATAGAGAAGGTATAAAATTTGCAAAACAAATCTACAGAGTAAATATTCCTGAACAGGCAGATATTGTTATTTCCAGTTCACATCCATTTGATTTAGATTTGAGACAGGGAGTAAAGGGAATTGCAAATACTATAATGGCAGCTAAAAAAAACGGATTAATTATTGGACTATTAAGGTGCGAACAAACAATTGGAGATTTGAACATAAATTTTACAGAGAAAATCCACCCTTTCATTATAATGCTGGTAAAGAATATAGTTTTCAAAAATAGATTTATTATTAAGCTTATTGCGCAAGCTATGTCTTTTGCAATTAAAAGATTGCCCCTGAAAAACATCCCCTATGAAATGAAATTTTTTTTATATATTGCCTTGAGGGCTATTGTTAGAAATAGAGTTTTCATTTGTGCTCCTGCTTTACCAGATAAATTACGCAATATTTTCCCTGATTTTTTCACCTCTTTTGAAGAGGCAATAGGTAGAGCAAGAGAGTTTTATCCTGATTTTGCAACTGTTGCAATATTTCCAAGAGGTGGTGTTACATATCCTGAACAAGTAAAAACTTAAAAGGAAGTAGATTTATAAGTTTAGAAGATAAAAAAAGGGAGTTGTTATTATGCTCGATATGTTTTTAAAAAGACCTACCTTAAGAAGATTTGTGTTCAAAGCATTCAGAATTTATTCTTATTTCAACAGGTTTTATTTTGACCATATTTTGCATAAAAGGAAGAGCAAGGAGATTTTTACAGACGCCTTAATTCCAATTGGTACGGTTAGGTTAAGTATTCTAAAGGGACTTGGTATACCAGATAAGAAGTTAAAGACAAAGCCATTTGTGGCAGTATGTAATTCATTCTGTGAAATAAATCCTGGACATAAACATTTAAGGCAAATTGTTGATGCTATAAAGTCAGGTATTTATGATGCGGGGGGTATTCCGTATGAATTTGGTGTTCCAGGCCCTTGTGATGGTATTGCAAATGGCAATGAGGGGATGAGATTTATTTTGCCGCAAAGAGACTTAATTGCAGACATTGTGGAGATGTATATCCGCTCTCAGTGCTTTGATGGCGTAGTTTTGGTTTCATCGTGTGATAAGATAAATCCAGGAATGATTATGGCTTCTGCAAGGTTAGACCTACCAACCATTTTTGTTGGTGGTGGGCATAACATAATGAAGATACGCTATAAACCTTACGCAAAAAGCATTAATCACAAGGATTATGAAGGAATTTCTGACAAGATTCTAACTGCTACATCTGCAACTTGTGGTGCCTGTGAGTTAGTAACTACTGCAAATACAATACAACTGCTTATTGAAGCTATGGGCTTATCTTTGCCTTTCTCTTCTGCTTGTCCTGCGTTTTCTTCAGACAAACTTTCTTATGCTTATCAGTCTGGAGTTAGAATTGTTGAATTAATAAAAGCAAATTTAACTGTCAGAAAAATTCTAAATGAAAAATCCCTTGAGAATGCAATAATGGTATGCCTTGCAATTGGTGGTTCTACAAATTCAGCACTTCACATTCCTGCAATTGCATATAATCTTGGAATAGAAATGAAATTAAATATTTTTAACAAGTTCAATAAGATAATCCCAACATTGTGTGGGATAGCCCCGAATGGACCTTATGGAGTTTATGATTTATTTATGGCAGGAGGGATTCCTGCAGTGATGAAGATGCTAAAAGATAATTTACACTTAGATTGTTTAAGTGTTTCCGGAAAGAATATCTCTTCAATTATTAAAGAGGCAAATGTTTTAAATTCTGAAGTAATCCGTTCTAAAGAAAATCCTTATTTTATAGAAGGTGGTATTGTAGTTCTTTTTGGCAATCTTGCACCAGAAGGTTGTATAATTAAGCAATCTGCAGTTTCATCTGATATGAGAAAATTTACAGGAACAGCAGTAGTTTTTGAAAGTGAGCAGGAAACAATAAATGCTCTCATTGAAGGTAAAATTCAAGACGGTAATGTAGTAATTACGAGATATGAAGGACCCAAAGGTGGTCCTGGTATGCCTGAAATGTTGTCGATTACCACACTAATTGATTTACTTGGGCTTAAAAAAGTTGCATTAATAACAGATGGCAGATTTTCAGGTGCAACTGCAGGTCCATGCATTGGACATATTTCGCCAGAAGCTTATGAAGGTGGCAATATTGCACTCGTTAAAAATGGAGATAAAATATCAATTGATATTCCTGAAAGAAAATTACATTTACATCTCGAAGATAAAGAATTAGGTGAGAGAAGAATTCTTTGGAAACCTTTAGTGAAAGATGCTAAAAGTGATTTTTTAAAAAGATATAGAGAAAAAGTTTCATCAGCATCTTGTGGTGCAGTGCTAAAATGAAATTTTAGAAAATACAGATGGTCTATTAAAGTTGGTTTCAACTCTGCATAAAAGAATGGTGAATATTTTTATTTAGCAAAACCTTTTGATGAAATGAAAATAAAACTCATTGGTCAGTCAACTTTCCAAATAAAAGTAAAAAATATTCTTCCAACACCTTCTTCACAACATCAAACCAAGAGGGGAAGCAGTAGGGATGAGATAGTGATTCTGACAGATCCATGGTTTGGACTTCATTTTCTAAGAGCAGTTCCCTTAAAAACAAAATTAGAAGAAATTGAAAATTGTGATTTAATGTTGGTTTCACATAACCATATCGACCATTTTGACAATATAGCTATTAATTTAGCCAAAAAATTTGATAGTATTATAATAGGTTCTCGAAAAGTAGTTCGAAGAGCGGAAAAGAAAGGGGCAAAAAAGGTTGTGTGTTTAAATTACAAAAATAGCCATTACAGACTTCTTCCTTGTTATGATATCTCAAAAATGATATCACAAGAATCTCTCAATCTATCGGCCTCAAATGAAAAAGAAAAATTCTACTTTATGCAGCCTGGCAAAATTGAAAAGAGAAAATTTAAATGTTTACCTTGCGTAGAGTTTTTAGGACTAAAAATTGTAGCCCTTTATGCTGAACATCCATTTGCTTCAGATGCAATTTCTTTTCTTGTAGATGTCCCTTCAGGAAGTGAACCATCTAATAGAACTGGCGAAATTTGTAATTCCACAAAAAAACTCAAAGATAGTAAAAAAATAAGAATATATTTTAGTGGGGATACAAGGTTTAGTAAAAGATTAGTTGACGAATTACAAAGTGTAAGCAATGAAAAACAAATCGATGTTGCTTTTCTACAAATAGCATGCTCAGTATATTTTTTTAAAAAAGATGGATTAGACTTATTAGATGCGGTCAAACTAACAAAAGAGATAAAGCCTAAAATTGCAATTCCGATGCATTATCAGGTTAAGATGAAGACAAGAAATCCAGAAGAATTTAAAAACCTTGCCGAGAATTCTGACACGAAAGTAGTAATAATACCTCAGGGAGAAGAAGTAATAGTATAAATATCATTGTTCTCCTATAAGAATTGCTCAGTTTTTTTTAAAGTTATTAAGCATCGTCGATTTTTAATTAGAAATTTTATCAGTTTTGATAAAACAATGGGCAATGGAAAACTTTTATAAAGAAAAATTTTTTATGAAAAACCTTGACAAGTGTCTATCCTACCAGTAAAATGTTTTCTCAATTATTAAAAAAGTGTTGTTATTTTAAGAGAAAGTTGAACGGTCAATAAAGGGAGGATAGCACGTGAATAACCATCTTGAAATCTTAAAAACAAAATTGAGTAAAGAGGAATTTGAAAAGTTGTGTAGGATAACAAGCTTAAAAGCCCATCAATTTATTTTAGAAGCGATTGAACTTTGTTCACCAGAGAAAGTTTTTATTTGCAGCGATACTCCAGACGAAATTGCTTACATAAAACATATGGCAATTGCATCTGGAGAAGAATCTGCAGCCTTAGCCATACCAGGGCATACTTTTCATTTTGATGGACCGCAAGACCAGGGAAGAGATAGAGAAGTAACAAAATTTTTAGTTCCCAAAGGTGACATTTTATCTCCTGCACTTAAACAGATTGACAGAGATGAAGGACTAAGTGAGATATTTTCATTACTTAAGGATTCAATGAAAGGTCGCTTGATGATTGTTCGATTTCTTACCTTAGGACCTGCGGATTCTATTTTTACTATTCCATGTATGGAATGCACTGATTCGTGGTATGTAGCACATTCAGTAGATTTACTTTATAGAAAAGGTTATGAGACATTTAGAAAAATTTCTGAAGATGTTGAATTTTTTAAAACACTACATTCAGCGGGTAGATTAGACGAAAAGATGGTGAGCATTGATTATCAAAAAAAGCGTATATATATGGATTACATTACAAATACTGTTTATAGTGTGAATGTTCAGTATGCAGGCAATTCAGTGGGCTTCAAGAAGCTTGCATTACGATTAGCAATTCGTAAGGCTCACAAAGAAGGTTGGTTAGCAGAACATTTTATGATGATGGGGGTAAGAGGTAAAGGAGGCAGGAAAACATACTTTGCGGGTGCGTTTCCAAGTGCTTGTGGCAAAACATCGACAGCAATGCTTTCTGGAGAAACAATACTTGCAGATGATTTAGCTTATGTGCGCAACATTGATGGTGTTTGTCGTGCCGTAAATGTTGAAGCAGGAATTTTCGGTATTATTCAAGATGTAAACCCTAAAGATGACCCATCAATTTATCGAGTTTTAACTTCACCTGGTGAAATTATATTTTCGAATGTTTTAATAAAAGATGCAAAGCCTTGGTGGTTAGGAATGGGATGTGAAATACCCAAAGAGGGTATAAATTATAGCGGTTATTGGTGGGAAGGAAAGGTGGATGAAAGTGGAGAAAAAATTCTTCCTGCCCATAAAAATGCCCGTTATACGGTGGCATTGAAAGCATTACAAAACTGTGATGAAGAATTGGATAACCCTTTAGGAGTTAAATTAGAGGGAATAATATTTGGAGGTCGTGATTATAGAGGTTATGTGCCAGTTCAGCAAGGCTTTGATTGGGCTCACGGCATAATTTCTTATGGGGCTGCCTTGGAAACTGAAACAACATTTGCTATTGTCGAAGAAGAAGGAAAATATGAAATAAATGTTATGAGTATACAGGACTTTGTATCTATCCCCTTAGGTCAATACATTAAAAATTATCTTGAATTTGGTAAAAGGTTAAAAGAAGTGCCATTTGTATTTGGGGTAAATTACTTTCTGCGAGACCTTAAAACAGGGGAATTTTTAAATGGAAGAAGAGATAAGAATGTGTGGATAAAGTGGATGGAGTTGCGGGCTAATAATGATGTCAAGGCGATAAAGTCTCCTACAGGCTTACTGCCTCTGTATAAAGATTTAGTTCCACTTTTTGAGCAACTTTTAAATAAAGAATATAAAAAAGAGGATTATATTAAGCAATTTACAATTCGAATCCCAGAAAATTTAGCTAAAATAGAGCGAGTAAAGGAATTCTGGAAAACAAAGGTTTCTGATACTCCCCAAGAACTGTTTTACATACTTGATGAGCAACGGCAACGATTGCTTAAGGCAAAGGAATGTTTTGGCGATTACATTTCACCTGAATGTTTCGAATTAATATAAATGCAGTAATTGATGATTGTAAAAGTCTATTTATAACTCGTGTTAAAGATTGATGAGGAACCTTTGTTTAGCCTTGCTACTGTAAATCATAAATCTGTTTAAACTTAATTGAAGGATGATAACCCTTCATCTAAAATATACTTCATTAATTAAATGCTGTTAGTAAGTATGCTTGGCTATGCTGATTGCTGACTTTAAATTATAAATTTTAAAAAGAGAGTAATGGAAATCCACATAGAGACCAATAAATATAAAAACATTCCAGGTCCCTTTGTTCAACCTTATGGACTTGAGCTAAGGGGAAATTTTTTTGTAGATTTAAGCAATCAAGCAAAATGGAGCATTCCAGAAAAAGTAATTATTAAAGTTGCTATAACAGGTGCATTATTTTCAAAAGCAGAAAATCCCAATCATCCTTGTGTCCCAGAGGAAATAAGAAAAGAAGCATTAGAATCAGTGGAAGCGGGAGCAACAAGTCTTCACATTCATGTGAGAGATAAATATGGTATACCAACAGGAGACTTGGATATTTATCGTTATGTAATTAACTCTGTCAAAGAGAAATTTGGGAGAAACATTGTGGTCGATGGGTGTGCATTGTTTGGTGGAAAAATAATTGAGATGTTAAAGCCAGTGATGGAAGGATTATTTGAAGTATGTCCTGTTAACACAACTGCGGTTTATATAGGGAATACATTATTTGCCATCCCACCGAAGACGATGCAAGCTGCAGCCGAGATTATGCAAGAAGTTGGTTGCAAGCCTCAAATTGCAGTTTATACGCACGGAGACATTGACAATGCAAAGAGATACTTAATAGATACAAAAATATTAAAAAAGCCATATTATTGGATAATTGTGCCTGCATTGCCAGGCTGTGAGCCGATGCCAAATCAGTTTGCTATGGCAGAAAGTTTGCTTACTTTCATTAGAAGAATTTATGAAATAGATGAAAATTCAATTATTATGGTTTGTGCATCTGCCAGAGCGTCCTCTTATCTTTCAACTCTTGCTCTTATTTTAGGGCTTCATATAAGAATTGGAATGGAAGATACGATTTATAGATTTCCACATAGAAATGAACTCATCAAGAGCAATAAAGAAGTGGTAGAATCAATAGTAAAGATTACAAGAGAATTAGGGAGGGAAGTTGCTACAGCAGATGAATATAGAGCAATGGTTGGAATAAATACAAGATAGAAACATAGGTCAAAAGTAAAAAAATATTACAAAGAAAAAATTTTAAAAATAATCTTGTTTCAAATTAATTTTATGGTAAAATAAAGAAGGAAATTTATCACAAAGAAAGGAGGTATAAAAATGGTAAAAAAAGTAGAAAGCCACAAAGGAATAACAAGAAGGGACTTTTTAAAGATGGCTGGGGCGATAGCTGCTGCGTACGGTCTTTCTAAGTATTGTATTCCAGAGTTGGCGCAAGCACTTGAAAAAGGGCTGACTGAGCACCCGGTTATATGGCTCCAAGGGGGCACTTGTACAGGTTGCACTGTAGCTATTGCAAATTCGGTTGACCCATCAATTAAAAAAATCTTGCTCGACCCAATTGTTCCCGGCAACAAGCTTTCTGTAAAGTATCACTGCACGCTTATGCAAGCAGCAGGTGACTTGGCAATTTCAATGATAGAAAAGACTCATAAGGAAGCAAAGGGAAAATTTGTTCTTATTGTGGAAGGTGAAATTCCCACAAAAGACGATGGAATTTATTGTGCAATTGGCGAGAAGAAGGAAAAACCAATAACAATGCTCGAATGGATGAAAACATTAGGACCGGATGCTTTAGCAGTCATTTCATTAGGAACATGTGCTGCATATGGTGGAGTTCCTGCAGCCAAGCCTAATCCTACAGGAGCGAAAGGAGTGAGCTCCGTATTTGAGGAACTTGGGATAAAAACACCGGTTGTAAATATTCCAGGCTGTCCACCTCATCCTGATTGGTTGGTTTTGACTGTTGCCAATATTCTTACAAAAGGATTGCCAAAAGCTGATGAGTTAGATTCAAATGGAAGACCGAAGGCAATATTTGGGACTTTAATCCATGAAAAATGCGATAGATTAAAATATTTTGAGAAAAGTCAAATGGCGACAAAATTTGGAGAAGAAGGCTGTTTGATGCAATTAGGATGTAAAGGACCTATGACATATGCAGATTGTCCTACAAGATTGTGGAATAATAAGAGAAATTGGTGTGTAGGTTCAGGAGGCATATGTATTGGCTGTGTTGAACCTGATTTCCCTGATGGTAAGTCACCATTATATTCGAAACTACCTGAAGAAATGATTGAAAAACTTATATTAGAGGCAAAAGCGAAATTAGGGAAGGAGGTGATTGGAATTGGCTAAAAAATTAATAATAGACCCAGTAAGTAGAATTGAAGGTCATTTAAAAGTAGAAGTTAAAATTGATGGAGGTAAAGTTGTAGATGCACACACTTCAGGAATGCTATTTCGAGGCTATGAAAGAATATTAATGGACAGGGATCCAAGAGATGCTGTTCCTATTACTCAGAGGGCTTGTGGTGTGTGCCCAACTTCTCATGGAATTACTTCTGCGCAGTGTTTGGATAATGCTTTTAAAGTTACACCTACTGATAATGGAAGAATTTTGAGAAATTTGATTCAAGGTTCGAATTTTATCCAGTCACATATATTACATTTTTACCATCTTACAGCACTTGATTATGTGAAAGGACCAGATGCTTCGCCTTTCATCCCAAGATTTGAAGGAGATTATAGATTATCAAAAAAGGTAAATGACAAGGCTGTAGCAGATTATGTTAAAGCGTTAGAAATGAGAATGAAAGCACATGAAATGTCAGCAATATTCTCTGGCAAGATGCCACATCAAGCAACCGTTGTTGTAGGAGGTGTAGGGGTTATCCCAACTAAAGAGGCAATTGCTCTATTTTCGAAGTATTTAAAAGAGTTAAGAGGCTTTATAGATAATGTCTATTTACCTGATGTTATTGCTGTTGCAGAGGCGTATAAAGACTACTTCACGATTGGTGCAGGGTGTAAAAACCTTCTCTCTTATGGTGTATTTGATTTGGATTCTAACCCGGATGTATCAAAAAGGAAAAGACTACTTGTAATGGGCTGTTACACAGATGGGAAAGTGAATGCGTTATCATCTAAGAAAATAACCGAAGATGTAAAAAGTTCCTGGTATAAGAGTCCATCAGGGTTACATCCTTCTCAAGGCAAAACACAACCAGACTACAAAAAGGAAGGGGCATATTCCTGGATTAAATCACCAAGATATGATGGAAAAGTGCATGAAGTAGGACCACTTGCGAGAATGGGTGTAACGCACTTGAGCAATGCAAATCAAAAAGTAAGTAAATTGATTACAGACACACTAAATCATTTTAAAGCCGATGTTACAGCTTTATTTTCAGTTCTTGGAAGACATGCAGCAAGGGCGCTTGAGTGCAAAGTAATTGCTGATGAAATGGAAAACTGGCTAAAGGAAATAAAAATAGGACAACCAGTTTGTAAAGAGACAAAGGTGCCTAAAAAAGCAAAGGGGATGGGGCTATGGGAAGCTCCCCGTGGCGCTTTAGGACATTGGATTGAGGTTAAAAATAGTAAAATTCAGCGGTATCAGCTTGTTGTCCCAACAACATGGAATATGTCTCCAAGAGATGAAAAAGGAAGCCCCGGACCAGTGGAACAAGCCCTTATTGGTGCTCCAGTTCCTGACGAAAAAAATCCTTTCTCAATTCTTAGAATAATTAGGTCTTTTGACCCTTGCATTGCTTGTTCAGTTCATACAATAAATGTTGAAGGGAAATCACTGTCTGAATTCAAAGTTTGTTAATTTCTAAAGCCTAAAAAGAAAAATAAAAAAGGGGCTCAATATCCTGAGCCCCTTTTTATTTTCTATCCTGAGCCCCTTTTTATTTTCTCCTCACTTTGAAACGGATTTGAGAAGAGTTTTTACTCTATTCAATCTGTCATCAAAAAAAGCAAAAATCCCCAACGAATAATAACCCCGAAACAAATTAAGGATTTATACTAATTTGCATTCCGTTAAGTAATATGATATACTATCTCAAAAAGTCAAATAAGGAGGTAGTACGGGAGCATTAACAAAAGCCGCACCACATATGACAAAAGAGGAAGTAATGGGTAGATTGAAGAGTATTCTAAACTATAGTTTCTTATTTTTATTTTGGAGTAAGCCGTGTCCTCACGGCGTTCAGAAGTGATTTACATTTTTTGGAGTAAGCCGTGTCCTCACGGCGTTCAAAAGTGATTTACATTTTTTGGAGTAAGCCGTGTCCTCACGGCGTTCCATTTTGGAGTCAGCAATGTCATCATTGCGTTCAGAAGGGAAAGCTCACTATTTGAACGGCGAGAGGACTCGCCTAACTCCAAAAAGTAACCCGAGTTATTGACACCACAAGTGGTGTCACTTCCCCTAATTGTAATTTTCAAAGATAACTTTAAATGCTCCCCTTAAATTTTTTTTGATGATAAATTAATTATTTGATAAAATAAAACTTTATGAAAATAAAAATTTCAATTTTCTTTTTTCTTTCCTTCTTTTCTTTTTTAACCTTTCTTTTTACATCTTTAACATTTTCGTATATAGATTTAATTCCTATAAATATTTCTGCGAATTCAACAAAAATTATTATTCCAAACTCAGGAACTGCAACAGTGCAGTTTTCTGCAGAAATTAAAAATGATGGAAATTCAAAGTCCTCATCATTTTATATCACATGGTATCTTTCTCCCAACTGCAATTTATTAACAGGGGGAAATAATCAGATATTAGGAGAAACCCTTGTTTCAGAGGGAATTTCTGCTAATTCAACATCAATCATCTCAAGTGGGATCTTAGATATAACTTCAAACTATGCTGGCAGTGAATTTTGCCCAGGAATATTCGTCGATAGCAAAAGCCAAATTTCCGAAAAAAATTCAGCAGGGGCAAGTCGAGAAAATAATAATCTCTGCCCTGATGAAAATGGAAATAAACTCTGCCCAATACCTGAAAAATTGTTTGTCTATTCAATTGACTTAATTCCTACAAATGCAACTTTCACTGTTCCTACAAGCATTAACACTAATAACATACTTGTAAAAAGCAAACCAGCCACTTTCTTCATCACAATTGCAAACAAGGGTGTAGGATATGAAACCGGAAATTTTAAGGCAAAATTATATGCTTCTTCTGATTCATCCTTTAACATTAATGACAATTATTTAGGTGAATTTAGCATCTCTTCAATATTATCTCCTACGGATAAACAAGCATCATCTACTTTTACTCTTCCTGATAACTTCTATGGAAATGATATTTACTTTATAGTAATTGCTGACCCTTCTAACGAAATAACTGAAATAAATGAAGGCAACAACATATTCATTTCTCCCAAATATTCAATTTATGAGCCCGAAATTGATATTATTCCACAAGAAATCAAAACGCCTGCATTTAACCCAACTGCTGGTATTAACATACCTTTTTCGGTAAAATTACAAAATTCTGGCAACACTCCTTCTGGGGGATTTGATATTGACTGGTATCTATCTCTAAACTCCACTATAACTACTTCTGATACTAAATTAAAGTCTATTTTTATCCAGAATCTTGCAGGAGGTAATGTCGAATATTCTACTCAAGAGATAACAATTCCTGCCTGTAAAGACAATGGCACTGAAATTGCCACAGGTTCAGAATATTTCTTTGGAATAATTGCTGATTCCAAAAATTCAATTGATGAAAAAAACGAAAATAATAATGCTCTAAGTTCAACATATTCTCTTGTAGTTTATGCAGAAAAAGATGCTTTAATTAAAGAATTAACTTTTCCTTTAGAAGCTACAGCAGGAGAAAACATAAATTTTAATGTTTATCTTGAGAATTCCGGTGTGACAGATACTTGCTTGTTTGATATTGCATATTTTTTATGTGATAGCAAAACTTCAGAATATACCGACAATAAGCAAGTTTATAATTCTTCAAACTGCTGGAAATTTTCTACCTCTTCTTCAATTTCCAACTTAAGTGGAGGCAGTAGTTCAAAAATCGATGTTGCTTCTGTTGTGCCACAAGCAGTTAATTCTACTTCACCTCAATCAAGATGGCTTATAGCTTGCGCTGACTTTGATGAAAAAAACTTAGAATATGGTCAAATTATTGAAAAGAGCGAATCTAACAACTGTTATTTTTCTGATAAAACCATAAAGATTAACCCTCCTCAAATAGACCTCTATGCATTACCCTTTTATCTTCCAGATGTTGCAACACAAGGAGAAGAAATAAATTTTTCCGTTTCAATAACTAATACTGGCATACAAAATAGTGGTGAATTTAAAATAAAGTGGGTGTTAGATACCTTAGAGGGTTCAATTAAAATAGATAATATTCTTCCTAAAGAGACATTAGTCGTGCCTATAAAATCTGAAATAAGTTGCTCCCAGCCAATTGGAAACTATTATATGAAAATTTATATCGATTCGGAAAACTCTATTCCCGAACAAAATGAAAAAAACAATTTAGTGGAGTCTGAAAACGAAATTGAAATAAGCAAAGAGAGTTATGATTTTGCTATTGAGTCAGTATTTATTCCTCCAATTCTGTCGATAAAATCACTTGAAGAAATCACTGCAACTGCACAAATTAAAAATAATGGCAATTTAACTATTCCCTCAAATAAATGCGAACTAAAATGGTTAATGTCTGATAATTCAATAATTACAGAAAGCGACTATTTATTAAAAGCCCAAAAGGTTAATTTTACATTAAAGCCACAAGACTTAAAGCAAATTCAAGGGGAATTAACTATCCCGTGTGATTTCGAAGGCAATAATATTGCCCCCTGTGCTTCTGTGGGTGAATGGTATATCGGTGCTATTGCCTCTTGCTCAGAAGTTGAAAATTATTTATGTCAAACTGAAGTATCTGAAAGTAATAAACAAAATAACAAAGCTATCTCAGATAATAAGCTCATCGTTCAACATCCTATAATTGATTTGTATCCAACTGAAATTTCATCAATTCAAAAACAAGCTACAGATGAAATCTCACTCTTAATAAAATACGAAATACAAAAAGAATCTGATATAGGAATTGAATTGAATGTTTCTTTTTATCTTTCCAATGACAACAATTTAGATGCAACAGATAAGCTAATCAAAGAACCACAAGAAATAACTGCCGAAGAAAAAACTTACGCCTCCTCTATAACAACAACATTCGACCTCCCGATAAATATAGAAAGCACAAATTACTTTATTTGTGCAAAACTTGATTCATTAAATGAAATATCTGAAAACATAGAAGATAATAACACTATTTGCTCGCTATCATCTCTAAAAATTAACACACGAAGTATTGATTTAATTCCAGTTTTAACCTCTGTGAATCCATCCTATGCAACCTTAGGTGAAAATGTAACTTTACTCATCCAAATAACCAACTCGGGGAAGTCAGCATTAAAAAAAGGTTACTATTTTCTGAATGATATATATTTGTCAAAAGATGCTACGATTATTGAAACAGAAGATTATTTAATTAATACTATCAAAATTGAGCTTACAGAAGACTTACCTCCTGATTCCTCGATTTTAAATTCAATATCAACTACCCTACCCTCCTCTTTAAAAACAGGTTCATATTATATTGCTATTAAGGTTGATTCATCCAATCTAATTACTGAAATTAGCACCATAAATAACGCAGAAGAAAACAATATCTCAAATACAAAAATAATTACAGTAAATCCATCTGGTGACTATCCTGATATTGTTGGAGATAAAAGCACATTGGTTTACTCTAAATATGTTGCTGCAGGTGGTAATTTTGCTGGAGGCTTAGAAGTTACAAATAATTCAATTGCCCCTGCGGGAAGATTTTCAATTGCATGGTATCTTTCACAATATTCAACTATCTCTCAATCTGATATTTTACTTGGAATTACTTATGTTGAAAGCATTGAACAAAATAGCAAACGAAAAATTCTGGACAGTTTAACAGTGCCTACCACTCTTGTTAGTGGGAAAAAATATTATCTCAGAGTCGAACTTGATGCAGGAAATGAAATTTATGAAGGCACAGGAGAAAACAATAATACTATAATAACAGATTTAAATGATACACAAGTTACAATTATAAACCAGCAAGGAGATTTAACAGTTTCAAAAAATACTACTCCATCATCAGCAAAGTTAGGAGAAATTATTACATTATCATCAACTGTAAATTATTCTGGAAATGGTTCTTGCAGCAATTTTACTATTTCCTATTTTCTATCAAAAGATAAAGTTATCGACCCCTTTAAAGATATAAACCTTGGGAATTATTATGTCAGCAATTCTTTAAAAAACGAAGGAATAATAAACTCCTTTATATCTGCCGAAATACCAACTTACATAGAAATTACAGACTATTATGCTGGTGCTTATGTAGATTCACTATATGATTGCCCAGAAACCAATGAAACAAACAACTCAATTCCTGCAAACTATATAAAGATTTCCGCTCCCACAATTGATATTACTGGCGATTACATTAATGTTCCAACTTTTGCTTCTGCTGGCAAGTATATCAATATTTCTACAACCTTTAGAAATACTCAAATTAGTTCAAGTGGTGATTTTAATGTCAATTACTACCTTTCTGACAATAAGATAATAACTTCTGAGGACATCTTGCTTGGACAGGAAATAATAAAAAGCATTTCAGGAAAAAACACATCAATTATCAACACTAAGCTACAAATTCCTGCAACTATTAAACCAAACTTTTATTACATTGGTGTAACTATCGACCCAGATAATATTATCTCAGAAATTGACGAAAACAATAACATAATAGTCTCCACAACCACATTATTTATTAACAAACCTCAAATTGATTTGACACCTACATCTATAACAATTCCACAAAGTGCGCCTGCTGGAACAAAAATTAAAATTTTGATTACCATTGAAAACGCAGGTCTTGAAGAAAGTGGAAATTTTGCTATTAATTTTTATCTCTCTAAAGACACAATAATTGATGATAATGATTTGTTCCTTTCTTCTTATCAAGCACAGAGCATTTTAGGCATGAGCGGCAAAGAATATTATACATTTGTTAAAATTCCTGAAAATGCTAATATAGGTCTTTATTACTTATTAGCCTTTGTGGATGAAAATAATTACATCATCGAATCAAATAAAAATAATAATGTTATCTATTCTGAAAAACCAATAATAGTTGAGACTAAAGTTGCAACTGGGAAAATAAAGGTTGAATCATCCCCGGATGGGGCCAAGATAATAATTGATGGTGAGGATACTGGCTACAAAACAAGTTCTGAAATTTCTGACATTCCTGTTGGTTCCCATATTATATCAGTTCAATTGTTTAATTACACCTGTGCTCCTTATTCTCAATTAATTGAAGTTGAAAAAGATAAAACAACAGTAGTTCCGCCTTTTAAATGTGAATTAAACACTGACTTTTTTGCCGAAAAAATATCATTATCCGATAATGCCGGTCCAACTGGAAAGGTGGAAATAAAAGTATATTTGACAAATGTAAAAAGCCCTTTGCAAGCATTTAGCTTTGGTCTGAATTATAATGATTATATATTGCAAAACCTTCAGGTTGAACCTTCTGGACTTGCAAGTTCATTTAGCTGCTATAAAGGTGCCAATGGAATAGTTTGCTATACTGAAAATTCTCAACAATCAATTCAAAATGGTTTGTCAGGAGAAATATGCAAATTAACATGGACTTCAAATTGTTCGAACAAAGAAAGTATAACAAATATTACTATCTCTAATGTTCAGCTATCAGACTCAAGTGGGAAAAAGGGAACTGTTAAAGAAATAAATTCCTCCACCTATAGATGCACTTTAGGAACTTTAGACTTAAATCATAACGGCATTTTAGGTGACGCAGGCGATATAAATAAAATGATACAGTGTATAGTTGAAGACATAGATTGTAAAACAAATAGTGAATTTGATTTTGATGAAGATGGAGAAAATGGAAGTATAACTGACTTCTTAATCCTTTTAAATTTCTCAATTGGAAATTGTTCCAGTGTTCCACCAAAATGGAAAGACATTTGCGGTAAATAAAAATTATACTTTTGAGTGCAGGAATTAAACTTGTGTTTGTGATATACCTGTTGCCAAGATAAAACACAAACTAAAGCATTAAGAGTTTACGAAAACGGTTGCTTGACCCCAATCCATCCCAACAACCGATAAAATTAGCATAGTCTGTAATTTGTAAAATGAGATACTCAATAAAACTTAAAATAATTGTTTTCATTCTTTCAATAACCTGTGCTCTAAACTACCTCCTATCGCAAGAAACAGAAACTAAAAGGTCTTTGTATATTTTTGCTCATCAAGATGATGAACTGCTTATAGCATTGCAAATGGCAAAAGATGTGAAAGCCAAAAATGAAGTATATGGCATTTGGATCACAGATGGTTCAGTTTCTGCACCTGCTGATGTTCGGGAAAAAGAAACCCGCCAAGCAATGAAACTAATTGGAACTCCCCAAGAAAACCTAATTTTCCTGAAAATTAAAGACCAGGAATCTGTAAAAATTGAAAATTTAAAAAGAGCTGTAGAAGAAGTAACAAAGTTTATTTTAAAAATAAAACCAAATTTTATTTATGTAAATGCTTATGAAGGTGGAAACATCGATCATGATGTAGCAAATTTCGTAGCTTCAGAATCATATAAAAACAGTAGTTCAACTGCAGAAATATATGAATTTCCTTTATATAACGGCTATGATGGTAAGCTTAAAGTTGCCGAATTTATACCAAGAGATGATGTAGAAACAATAACAAATAAAATAAATCAAGACGATATTCAACTCCTTGAGGCTTTATTCAACATTTATGAAAGTCAGCAGATGATTATAAAACCTATGCGGCTTTTTCTATTTAATGAAAAGAAAATTAAAAAAGAAGGCTTCAAATTTAGAAAACTTCCTAAACACAACTACTTATCAAAACCTCACGAAGGGAAATTAATGTATGAACTTTGCACACGCCCACCCTGTAAAAGTTTCGAGGAGTTTAAAAATTCAATTTCTCGCTATTTTAATCAAAATAATTTAAATTAGATATTTGTGAGCTTCTGTAATTACTCTCTCAAGGTTTAATGTGTATTTTGTAGGAGAATAAATTTTTTCTTCTTCCTGTAAATCATTTAATGCATTTTCAACTAATAAACCAATACACTCTGATAGTGCCGTTAAGTTATACCCACCTTCCAACACAATTTCAATTGGTGCTTCGGGACACCATTCTTTCATTCTTATAAGCATCTCCCAGAAACTTTTCTCTGTAAGGTTTATCGAAGATAAAGGGTCATCTCTATGAGCATCAAATCCCGCAGAAATTAAAATAATCTCAGGCTTAAATTTATCCAAAATTTTTTTTACAACTCGATTAAATAAATACAAATAATCATCTTCACTTGAACCTGCTTGCATTGGAAAATTAAGTGTAAAGCCTTCTCCTTTTCCTCTACCCATTTCACTCCAATGTCCACTGCCTGGATAATGAGGATACTGATGGTAGGAAACAAAAAAAACTTCATTATCTTCATAAAAACTATTTTGTGTTCCATTCCCATGATGAACATCCCAGTCAAAAATCAATATTCTTTTTAAATTATAAGAATTCTTTAAATATTTTGCGCCAATTGCAATATTATTAAATAAACAAAACCCCATTCCTCTTTCTTTTTCTGCATGATGTCCTGGAGGTCTCACTAAACAAAAAACTATGTCATTTTTTTTGTTCATTAAATTATCAATTCCAGTAATTACACCACCCGCCGCTAATAGCGCAACATCATAACTCTGGGCACTTATGGGGGTATCTCCATCTAAATAATACAAACCTCTAACAGTAGAACAAATCTTTTGAATCATGTTAATATAATCTAATAAATGATTTGTTCTAATTTCCTCTACCGAAGCAAACCTTGGTTGAATTTTTTCTACTTTTTCCCATAACTTCCTTGCCTTAAGTAAATTAACAATTGCTTTTAATCTTTCTGGAATCTCAACATGGTGCCCTGTGTCGTGCTTTAAATATAAGTCATCATACACAATTCCAATTTTCATTGTTGTATCTCCTTTTCATCCTTTCATTTTTCTGGTATAATTAAAAACCATTTCATAGTAGTTACTCTTATTATAAATATTATGGAAAAAATATTAAACCATTTTATTATAGGAAACGGAAAAGTAATACTTGAAGATTCAACAATTGATAACGGATATGTTGAAGTTGAAAACGGGCAAATAAAAGGATTTGGAAACTTTTCAGAATTGCAAATTACTGGAAATCAAAACAATTTTATCAATAAATGCAAATCACCAATATCAAAAAATTTAGTTCCCTTTATAGATGTAAAAAACAATTATATATCACCAGGTTTAATTGACATTCATAATCACGGATGTTTTGGACAGGCGGTGTATTCTAATACACCAGAAAACATTTTAAAACTTACTTCTCAATTAACTTCAGCTGGAGTTACCACCTTTTTGCCTACAACAATATCACTTCCAACCGAAGAGATAATAACCTCAATTGAAAATATCCTTAACGCCAAAGAAAAAAACACCGATGGGGCAAGAATAGAAGGTATAAACTTAGAAGGGCCTTTCATCAGCAAGGCAAAAGCTGGTGCACAATTTTTAAGTTTTATAAAAGAACAAATTGATTTCAATGATATAAAACTAATTATAGAAAAAGGCAAAGAGCAAATAAAAATTGTTACTTTGGCAGTAGAATTAAATCAATCCATCGAACTAATAAAATATCTTGTTTCTAAAAATATAATTCCTTCAGCAGGGCATACAAATGCAAACTATGAACAAATGCAAAATGGTTTTAAAGAGGGTGTTGAACTTGTAACACACCTTTTTAGTGCGATGAGTGGGATTCACCACCGGGAACCAGGAGCAGCAGGAGCAGCACTCCTAAACCAAAATATCTACTGTGAAGTAATTTGTGATGGATTTCATATACATCCTGATGTTGTAAAACTTATTTTTAAATGTAAAGATTGGGATAAAATAATATTAATAACAGACTCCACACTCTTTGCAGGCTTGGGAGACGGGGAGTTTTCTTTTGGACCATTTAAAGTAATTGTTTCAAACGGTAAGGCGTGCTTAGATAAAGGCCCCCTCGCAGGTAGTACATTAACTCTAAATAAAGCAGTCTATAATGCAATTAAATTTACTGAAAGTCAAAAACAAATCGAAAAAATAATAAAAATGGCTTCCTTAAATCCAGCAACTTTATTGAAAATCGATAATAAATTAGGTAGTATAAATGTGGGTAAACTCGCTGATATTGTTGTATTCGATGACTCTTTTATACCTCAACTTACTTTGATAGAAGGAAAAATTGTTTACAAGAAAAATTAAATACCAAAAATTAAAGGTTTCGAACTTCTCTTTCAATATATGTAGAAGAATATTTCTTGGAGGACAAATCAATAATATAAGGCTTTGTAATCTGAGCATGGTCTGAATTATAAAGTATTTTTACTTGAGGTCTAAAGGGTTTATTTGGGTTACTTCCAATTATCTTACCAATCTCTCCATTACTTAATTGCACAACACTTCCTATTGGATATATAGCAACATTGCTCAAAAATGCTTTCATTACTTTTGGAATTATTTTATTTTTTTGACTGAAAATTTCCCTTACTGCTTGGTGAGGTAATATTTGATTTTCCTCATTCATTGGCGAGGTATACATTAAATAAACTTCAGAAATTATTAGTGGAAACGATAAAAAATCAATCTGGTCATTTGATAACCCGCAAGGGAATCCACTACCATCAAGAAATTCATGATGTTCTCTTACTATTCTAAGCGTTCTTTGAGATATACCTTCCACCTTTTCCAGTAATTCGCAACTCTTTGTTGGATGATTTTTTATTTCTCCATCAGGGGTTGAAAACGGGTTAAAATCCCATTTTGCTCTGTCAAAGTTAGGAAGTGAAATATCATGACATATAGCTGCAATTCCCAAATCAATTAAATCTTCTTTTTGAACTCTCAAATACTTCGCTAATACAAGTGAATTAACACAAACATCTATACAGTGTTCAAACAGATACTTTTCCGACTTCTTTAACTGAGCAAGAAGCATCAAAACATCTTTGTTAATCGTTATAACTTCAAATAATCTATTTACAGACCTCTCTATTGAGCTACTCTTCACTTTTTCATTACAATAAATACTATTAAAAATCTCTTCAACACACTCTTTTGTTATTGAATAAGCTTCATCTGACAATTCCTGAAGTGTATTTTGTTCACTCATCTGCCAGTGGTTCTCCTCTTCTCCCGTCTCAATATACACTGATTTTACATCCCATTGTTTCAATTTTTTTATGTGCTTTTCTTCAAGAACAAGCCCTTTTTTTAATAATTCCTTTGCCCCTTTACTATAAACACTTACGGGCTTTTCCAATATCATTCCAGGAACAACTTTATTAATTTCAATTAATGCCATTTTTTTTACTATAGTATATAATTTTAAAAAAGTAAATCAAAAAAATTTTTTGTAAAAGTAAAATTTTATTTTTCTGTCAACTGCCAAACTCTTTTAAATCAACAGATATTTTGGAAAGAAGGCTTTTCAAAATTCAAAAATGAAAAAAGAAAAAATAATAATAATTGATTTTGGGTCTCAATATAGTCAATTAATTGCTCGGAGAGTTAGAGAGGCTAATGTATATTCTGAAATTGTCCCATGTAATATCTCTTCAAATGAAATATTAAAAATTTCACCAAAAGGAATAATTCTTTCTGGAGGTCCTTCGAGTGTTTACGAACCAAATGCACCAACCATTGAAAAACAAATATTTAACTTAAAAATTCCCATTCTTGGAATTTGTTATGGTTTGCAATTAATGACTCACTTACTCGGGGGAAAAGTCGAAAAGTCAGATAAAGGAGAATTTGGGAAGACAGAACTTTTTGTTACTCAACCTCAATCTTTATTCAAAGGATTAAATGAAAATTTGATTTGCTGGATGAGCCACAAAGACAAAGTTGTAAAAATGCCCGCTGGTTTCACTAAGTTGGCTCATACAAATTCTACTCCTTTTGCTGCTATAGCAAATGTAAAAAATAAACATTTTGGGGTTCAATTTCATCCTGAAGTATTTCACACTCCTTGGGGAATTGACCTTATAAAAAACTTCCTTTTTGAAATATGTAAATGCTCAGCAGACTGGAACATAGGAACCTACATAAACGAGGTCGTAAAAGAAATTGCAGAGAAGGTTAAAAATAATAAAGTTTTATGTGCATTAAGTGGAGGGGTGGATTCTTCAGCAACTGCTGTGATTGTTCATAAAGCAATAAAAGATAGACTTACCTGCATTTTTGTTAACCACGGCTTGTTGAGAGAAGGAGAAGATACGCAAGTTGTAAAAACTTTTAGAGAAAATTTTAAAATAAAATTAGTGTATGTTGACGCTTCAAAACGATTTCTGGAAAAATTAAAAGGTGTAACCGACCCCGAAGCAAAGAGGAAAATTATTGGAAAAGAATTTATAAGAATTTTTGAGGAAGAAGCTAATAAATTAGGGAAATTCCCTTTTCTTGCACAAGGGACCCTATATCCCGATGTTATTGAAAGTATGTCACCCTTCAAAGGACCATCTGCAAAAATTAAAACACATCACAATGTTGGTGGGCTGCCTACAGACATTAAATTCCAGCTCATAGAACCTTTAAGGTTCTTGTTTAAAGATGAAGTTCGAAAATTGTGTGAAGAATTAAAAATACCCCCAGAAATAACCTGGCGACAGCCATTCCCAGGACCAGGACTTGCTATCAGAATTATCGGAGAGGTTACAAAGGAAAGAATTGAAACATTGAGAAAAGCAGATGCTATTATCTTGCAAGAAATTAATAACTATCAATTAACTCATAATATCTGGCAGGCTTTTGCAGTGTTGCTTCCCGTAAAATCAGTCGGAGTAATGGGTGATGTGAGAACATATGCCCATCCTTGTGTCGTGAGAATTGTTTCTTCCGAAGATGGAATGACTGCAGATTGGGCAAAAATACCTTATGAATTACTGGAAAAAATTTCAAATAGAATTGTTAATGAAGTAGAAGAAATAAATAGAGTTGTGTATGATATAACTTCAAAACCACCTGCTACAATAGAATGGGAATAGAAAAAAAATTGTCTATATCGTTAAAAGAAAAAGGTTAAGAAAAACAAGTAAGAGTATTAATACCTTATTTTTCTAATTTTGTCGTCTTACTTTATGTTTAATCTTTTTACCTTTTAGTTTTTTCCTCTGGAGGGAATTATATGGAAAGAATAATAAAAGAAGTTATTTTAACAGAAAAGCAAATTGCCAAGAAAGTTAAAGAACTTGCAAAAAAAATCTCCACAGATTACAAAGGAAAAGAAATTTCTCTTATTGGAGTTCTAAAAGGTGCTTCTTTATTTCTTTCAGACTTGTGTAGATATGTGGATGTACCTGTTACTATAGATTTCATTGCAGTATCTTCGTATGGTTCATCAACTGAAACTTCAGGTGTGGTAAGAATTCTAAAAGATTTAGATGAACCAGTAGAAAGCAAAAATATAATTTTAGTAGAAGATATAATTGATACAGGATTGACTTTGAATTATTTAATTTCTAACCTAAAAAGAAGAAATGTTGCCTCTCTAAAAGTTTGTGCTCTTCTTGACCGTCCCAATAAAAGAAAAGTAGATGTAAAGGTTGATTATAGAGGCTTTATAATAAGCGATGACTATGTCGTGGGCTATGGCTTGGACTATAAGCAAAAGTATAGAAATATTCCGTATATCTTTTCAATTAAACCTGAATTTTTATAATATCATTTTCGTATACTCGAAAAATATTTTAAACTCTTTAAAAATATTTTAAACTCTTTAAAATATATGATTATGATTTATACTTTACACATGTTCATAGTTTGAAGGAGGAAAAATCAGATGGTAAAAATGCGCCACCAACTTTCAAAAATTAAACTACTATTTTTTCTACTATTAATTGTCCTCATTCTAAATCCAAATTTTACTTTTTCAAAACCTATAAAATTTAAAATTGCTGTTTTGGATGTAAAAAATAACTCTACATGTCCTTCGGAAAATTTAAAAAATTACTTATCCTCAGCATTATATTTAACACTATCAAAAATTGATGCTTTTGATGCCATTCAATTTGAACAAATTGAAAAATTAATTCCCACACCTTTAAAAAATTCAAATCCTACAGAAAAAATTCAACTTTTAAATAAATTAATATCAACTGATGGATATATTGTAGCTTACATAGACTTTTACTCATATAACGAGGATACAAAAGAAATTATTTTAAGTGGTGAATTTCAAATCCTGAATTCTGAAGGAGAAATAATAAGCAAAGCAAAAGCCAGTGGGACATCCGGTCTAAAACTAGGATATAAAGGAAGATATACACCCTTACTTGTTGAAAGTATAAATGACCTTGCACAAAACGCAACAGAAAAACTTCAACAAAATATTAGCAGAAATGGCAAAGTAGTTTCAGTTGATAAAGATATCGTTAAATTCACGATGATAAACACCATCGGCTTAAATATAGGAGCTGAAATTGTCATCTTAAAAGAGAATAAAGTTATTGCAAGAGGCTTAATTACTGAAATAAGCCATTTACTCACCGCGAAGATTTCAACACTTAAGGATAAAAAAATAACTGAATACGACCAGGTTTTAGTTGTAACAAATCCCACAAAGGCTGAAAAAACTATTCTCACAAAAGAGAAACAACTTAAAAAAGAAAAGAAAAAGATAAACAAGTGGGTTTCAGGTTTACTTGGAGCTGGTCTATTAGTTGCATTAACTAAAGGGCAAAAAGATAAGCCTGCACAATAACACCCACTTCTGTGGCAAGAATTGAGTTATCTCCAAACAAAAATAATATATTCGCTGATGGAACAAGTAGTGCAAAAATAACTGCCTTGTTAACAACTCCTGGTAATAATCCGGTTCCAGATGGAATAAAAGTAACATTTACTACCAATTTAGGGCAAATATCTCCACTCGAAACTACAACTTCATCTGGAACAGCAGAAGCCGTTTTAAAATCATCATCTTGGCAAGAAGTAAAATTGAAAAATGGCAAAGCAGAAATAATTGTTAAGTCTGGAAATATTTCTGCGAGGAAAGAAATTATTTTTTCTGGTCCACCACATAAAATAGAAATACTCTTATCAGAAAAGTCTATTCCAGCAGATTCAACAAGTAAATGTATAATAAGCGCACAGGTTGTTGATGAAATTGGAAATCCCGTAGCTGATGATACAAGGGTTATGTTTGCTGTCTCTGATGGCTTCCTTGAACCAGTGGGTAGTGCAAGAATTATATCTGGTACCCATATCCCTTCTCCACTTGTGACAGACGGTCTGAATGGGAGGATGGAATTGAATAATGTTGGTAGAATTACATCAAAAGTTGAAAAACAAGTAACAAGTAAAACATTAAATGGAGTTGCAAGAGTAATGCTTGTAAGCAGTATTAGAGCAGGAAAAGTTAGTATTACTGTTGGTGCTGGTTCTATTCAAGCAGTTTCAGAAGAATTAACATTTACATCAGTTTATAATCCAATTTCCATTTTCTCAAATCCTACAAGTATTATAGCGGATGGGAAATCAACTTCTATAATTAAAGCAATTGTCAAAGATGAAAAAGGCACTCCCTACCCAGATGGCACAGTTGTCAATTTCTCTTGCACTGAAGGGCTGGGTAAAATAACACCTGTAAGCACTACAAAAAATGGTGAAGCCTATGCTCAATTTACTGCAGGAACTGTTATGGGTAGTGCTGCAATTACTGCAGTTGCAGTAGGCTATTCAAATACTATTAGAGTTCCTCTGCTATCCTTATTAGGAGAGGAAGCAGGTGAAGTTGAAATCTCCCATATAATGCTTTCCGCTAATCCTGAAAAAATCCCCGCTGATAGTGTTTCCACATCAATAATAACTGCAATTATAGTTGATGAAGATAGAAAACCTGTCCCTGATGGAACACGAGTCTCATGGTCAACAACTGCTGGAATGATTTCATCATCTGGTGTCACTTCAGGCGGCATATCAATTGCCACTCTTACATCATCTCCTACTGAGCAAACTGCAACGATTACTGTAAAATCAGGAGGGAAAAGCCTTTCTATAAATGTTGCATTTTATACAAAGGAATTACCACCGGAATTTCTTGGAATCGCACAAATAGAATTAAAAGCAGAACCAGCATCAATTCCTTCTGATGGTCATTCTACATCAAAAATTACTGCTTATGTAAAGGATGAAGCAGGTCATCCCGTTGAAGATGGAACGATTGTGTATTTTTCAACAACAGCCGGCATGATTAATTCCCCCTCTGCAACGAAAGGTGGTGTTGCAACAACAATTTTATATTCTTCTCCAATTCCCTCTGAAGCTATTGTAACAGCATCTTCACAGGGAGCAACCAATAAAATATCTATTCCTTTTTCTGGACCACCTGTTACAATTGAAATTACTTCTGATATTACTTTTATTGAAGCAAATGGAATTTCTTCTGCCGTTGTAGTTGCCACCGTTAAAGATGAAAACAACTTTTTTGTAGAGGATGGAACACCCGTCGAATTCACGGTTACAGGTTCTGCAAAATATGATCCAAAAAAAGCATTAACTAAGAAGGGAAAAGTTCGAACAATTGTCAAAAATGCGGTTGCAGAAGATGTTACAATTTCTGCGAGTTCTGGTGGTGCAGTTTCCGGCCTCTGGCAACTTCATTTTATATCAGGTGCACCTGCCTCTATATCTCTCTCTGCTGAAAAAAATTCTTTCCCTGCTGACGGTAAAAGCTCTACTGTTATAAGGGCAACAATAAAAGATGTTGCGGGCCACACTGTTGCACCAGACATTCCTATTAAATTTTCAACCACTGGAGGACAACTATGTTGTGGCGATGTCGATGAGACAACGGATAAAACAGATTATTTTGGCAGAGCTCAGATAACTTTAACTGCTGGAAATAACCCAGGAACTATAATCGTTAAAGCAGAATACGGTCATATAAGCGGAACAATTTCAATTGATTTAATTTCTCCTTTTATTGTAGTTACTGCAAATCCCGTTTCTATAACTGCTGACGGTTATAGCACTTCTAAGATAACTGCTTTTGTCACCGACCAACAAACAGGGAACCCAGTTCGAGATGGCACAGAAGTCCTATTCAGAACACAATGTTATAATCACGTTAAACAAACGTGGGACCCTTGTGGAATAGTAAAATCACCTGCTTATACGAAAGATGGTGTGGCAACAACAGAGCTACTTTCTGAACCCAGCCCTATTACATGTTGGGTAATTGCTTCAGTTGCAGAAGTTGGTGCTTCAAAGACAAATGTTTTCTTTGTCGGACCTCCTGCACAGATTGAAATAACTCTTTCAAAAGATAACATTGAAGCAAATGGAATAACTTCAACTGCTATAGAGGTTATGGTCAGAGATGCAAATCCTTTAGCTCAACCTGTTGTTGATGGAACTGCAGTTACATTCGCTACAACTGGCTCTGCCTCTGCTAATCCCCCTGTTTGCTACACAAGATTTGGTAGGTGTTCTACTTTTATCTCTAACCCACAAGTTGAAAGAATTATGGTATTTGCCATGTCTGGACAAGCTTCATCTACAGGTAAGGAAATAAATTTTATTCCTGGTGTTCCAGCTTCGATTCAACCATCTGTTGTTTTTATATCAGATACCTCTGCTATTGT
>FWPV01004954.1_pt1 | contig 27262 bp, 25 predicted proteins | sample 2228371 | NCBI WGS metagenome assembly FWPV01 (sample SAMEA103939776, study PRJEB20133) | metagenome
CACTGAATTTCCACGAAACACAATCATCCTCCCCCGATGTTGAGGCGGCTCTCACCTCCCTCCCCGAGCAAGGCTATCGTCGGCTTAGTTATATCGGCGGCCGCAAAAAGGACAATATGAATTGATTTTTATAAGATCTATACAGGATTTGTATATCAGGAAGGCGGCTGGATCACGGTGATTCAAGAAGTTCAACCGGCGGGATTCTCCCCAAAGGGGGGTCATGCAAGGGAAGAAAGATACGTTCGCAGATTGTCTTTGTTGTTCATCCCCAGTTTTTTCCGGATACGGTACCGGTAGATGTTGATCGCGCTGGGCGTCACATTCAGAAGGTCAGCAATTTCTTTCGACGATTTACCCTCCTTGATCAAGTTTGCGATCCGTACCTCTCTGCTGGTCAGGTTTGAATATTTCGACGACAGCCTGTGGGTGAAAGGGGAAAGAATGTTCCTCAGGTTCGTCTCGAGGATGTGGACGGCAGCCATGCCCTGATCGTCAATCCGCTTTTTCTTCAACGCGTCCACATAAGGCAATACCAGCTCCTTGACGGTCATCAAAAGCCTTTCCTCGAGTTCCGTCTTGTCCCTCTCCCTCTGGTTCAACAGGACTTTCAACGCCGTGTTCAATTCCTCCAGTTCATGAGACTTGAGGGCCAGCTCACGCTCCCTTCGGATGAGCGCTTCCTCTGCAAGTTTTCGCTCCGTGATGTCACGGATGACCTCGATGGCTCCTATCACGTTTCCCTTGCTGTCGTAAAGAGGGCTTGCCTTCCCCCAGAGATAGGCGTTTCTTCCGGAGACCTGAATACCCGGAACAGGCACTTCTACGATGATGAGGTTTCTTTCCCTGTTGAAGACGGTGTAAGTCTTTTCATATTTCCTGTTTGACTTTAGAACCAGATTGATGGACATGGGCCTTCGCTTCTTCCAGTACGGCAGGGCATACTCATAGTCTTTTTTCCCGAGGATGTCCTTCGCTCTAACGCCGGTGAGCTCTTCCGCGGCACGGTTCCAGGCGATTAATTTCCCTTCGATATCTATGGCGAAGGTCGCATCGGGCAAAAATTCGATGAGGTCCCCGAATCGTCTTCTCGATTCCCGCAGGGCCTCTTCTGCCAGTTTGTACTCGGTGATGTCCATCGAGTTTCCGAGGATTGCCCGCCTTCCCTCTAAGGTGATGGCCGTTACGGTCTCCATGATCCATCGGATTTCCCCCGTTTTCGTGATGATCCGGAACTCATGGGGTGTCACTCTCTGCCCCTGGAGCATCTTGCGGGCGTTTTCCCTGGCCGACATCACGTCCTCAGGGTGGACGATAGAATTCGCCTTTCTTCCGATGAGATCCTCCGGTAAATAGCCGGCGTAGGCGGCGGCGTTTGGGTTGATCGTATGAAATCGTCCGTCCTGCACCACATAAATGCCGGCGAGGGAACGCTCGGTCAGGGTCTGAAGGAGCGCGTTGCTCTCCTGGAGGTATCCTCCCGGTCCCGATGCATTGTACCTCTTCCCTCCCGGATTGTCCTCATGCCTCTTGGTTCTCCTTGCCATGGGAAATCTCCGTGATGAAAGTGCCGTGATCGGCCTTGCCTTCGGATGCTTCTTATCGGGTTTTCATTCATCCGGAAAAGGAAAACCCCGCCATGTTTACCGAAGCGGGGTTTTCACCGTCAGTCCATTGCAACCTCAAGCAAGGTCAAAGGATTGAGCTTTCTATTTCAAACACCGATCACATGGCGGTTTTCCTATCACGAATTGTGCCGGATATCTACAACAAAGAAAGTCGGGTCGTTCCTTGTTGTTTCAGGGGCAAACGCTGAGTCCCCTTCCCGAAGGAGAGGACCGCGTAGAGGGGCGTAAATTCGGGTGGCAAAGGGTTTATTTGAAGAAGATTGGAAATATCACGCTGTGGATGACCTTGACATTCTTCAGTTCCTTCGCTATCTTACAAACAGCGGAAGTGCCAAGGTCGCTGGTGGGCCTCCTGGACTTCAAATCCAGTGCGGGGCGCTAGAACCGTCCCGGGTGGGTTCGATTCCCATGCACTTCCGCCAATCATTTTCATCAGTTCCTCGTCCCGCCCGCAAACCCCTCCTCCGGCCGTTTCGTGAAAAGGGCACCATGGTGCCCGAATGTTTACTAAATCGTCGTCGTGACGCGATGCCCCCACGAAGTGTCTGAAGAGCTTCCCCGACACCTGCAGGAGGTTCCAGATCGTCCTGTCAGAACAGGAACCGATCCAGTTTCCGCTTGGCTGTCCTCATTTTTTGAGGGTTCTATTTTCCAAAACCCGGGTGCCCACCCTTTCGAACACGGTTGGCAGGATCTCGAGCAGGAGAGGATGCTTTACGAGGATCTCCGCGGGCCGGATTCCCCGGCGGGCCAAATGTGCGAGAAGGACCCCCGGGATTTGTCCCCACATATCCTCCAACGTGTCTGTTACCTGCATGAGTTCGACGCAGAGGATCGTGTCGGATTGCTGGATCAGGGCGAGCAGCACATAGGCGGTTGCGGGCCGCGCCGTTCGCTTGCCGATGGCGCCGGGAAACAAAAAGAAGTCCACCTCGAGGATCTCGCCGCGACATGGGACGCTCTCGAGGCGCTTCACGTCATCTGTGTTCCAGCGCAGGTTGATCGGCGGGCGCTCCGGGATAGGAATCTTCTTGATACGGTCTTCCCAGGTCCCGTCTTTACGAGGGATGCGGACCAGGCATCGCCCGAAGCCCCCGGGCTTGAGCAACGATTGGTCATGGCGGGCCCGCGGCGCCACCTCCTCGAGTTGCTCCAGAACCGTTGCCAGAACGCGGGTTTCGTCGGCCTCGGGCCTCCACGGCAGGTACCCCGGCCGGAAACTCTGAAAGAAGGGCCATGCCTGGCTGCCCCGGACTTTGACCCCTAAGCGCTGAAGCAATCGGCGGTCCCACACGCCCAGGATATTGCGATCCTCGAAGGAGACCTGCAGCTGGGGGATCTCGATGACGAGCTCCGGGTAATCTTGCAGGACCTGCGGCTCGAGATGCTGGAGCTCCAGCATTGCGGCGAGCGCCCGAGCGCCGAGATAGACGGAAACTCCCAGATGCTCGCCCAGGTTCCCCATGACGCTGACAAAGCCGATGTCGCCTCTCAGGGGGTCCTGTACACCAAAGATATCCGTTTCCAGCATCCAATCCCAGGGTGCCGTCTCCTTGACTCGAAGGGCTGCTTCGACCAGCCTTCCCCACTCCGCCGACTCGGTTCGCCCTGGCTTCACGGTGCTTCTCCTTTGCATGGATCGGGTATCCGCCGATCCGTTTTTCCCCTTGTACATCGGTGGGGACTGCAACAGCAAGAAAAACGATGGACCCATCAGGTAACGTCGAGATGGATGTGTCATCATGCCAATCAGCGGCCCTTGCAAGGATGAGCGTGATGATCTATAGAAAAAGTCGAAGGCCTTTTCGGACTTTGTCCAACCTGACGGGCTCCGGTACGATGATGGAAACGGGACGAAACGCCCCCTGCCCCTGCGGCAGCGGCAAGAAGTACAAGCATTGCTGCCTCAAGACGCTCCAACCCGATCCTGACCGGGAATGGAGACGGCTGGGGGAGGTCTACCACCTGCTCGAGGATCGATTGAGGCGCTTCGCGGAGAGAGTGATGGACGGGGCCGGCATGGAAGCGTCCTTTGACGAGTTCCTGCTGTGGCCAGAGGAGGCGCAAGACGCAATTTTTCTGGAACGGCAGGGACCGCTTTTCTGCTCGTGGGCGATCTTCAATTGGACCTACGATCCCGGCGATGTCGATCCTCCTCTGCGCCTGCCGCCCGGTATAACGCCAGCGGCGTTCTTCCTCGAGAGGGAGAGGGAGCGGCTCAGTGATACCGAAATCAGTCTGATCGAGACCATCTCGCGCAGGCCCTTCAGCTTCTACGAGGTGATCCGCTGCGAACCCGGCAGGGGCTTCCTGTTGAAAGACGTGCTCACGGGTGAGGCGGTCGATGTCCTGGAGAGCAGCGCATCGAAGGTCGTATACGAGGGGGAGATCCTCTTCGCACGCGTCGCGACGATCAACGGCATCACCATGCTCTTCGGCTGCAGCTCCTACACCATCCCGCTGGAGTACAAGCCTTCGATCATCGCCCTGAGGAAGTGGATGCGACGGGGACGCAGGAAACTGACGGAAGCGATGCTCTGTGAATACGATGCGGAGATCCGGGAAGAATACCTTGAAATCAGCCGCTCACTTTTCCGTCTGCCGTCGATCTGCAACACGGACGGAGAGCCTTTGAGCCTGCAGACGCTGCATTACGAGATCGACTCGCCCGATCAGGCGTTCACAGGGCTGGTCGGGCTCTGCGCGACGGAAACGGAGGGCGATCTGCGGGCCCTGGCGCAGCGGGACGCGGGGGGGAGGATCACCCGCATCGAGATCCCCTGGACCCGGAAAGGGCACAAGAACTCTGCGATGCACGGCACCATCCTCGGAATCCTGCTCATTGAAGGGAAAACCCTCGAGGTCAGCGTCAACTCAGCGGCAAGAGCCGAGCGGATCCGAAAAGAGATTGAGAACCGGCTCGGATCGAGCGCTAGATACAAGAACGCAGTGATCCGGTCAGGAGAAACCGTCGTGAGGGAAGCGCGGGATCGGTTGTCCCGGCGCCCGGCCCCCGCAGAGAAAGGCGAAGAGCTCATGCAATACCCGGAGGTCCGGGCCAAGCTCGCTGAGATGATGGCTGCTCACTGGAGGGGTTGGGTGGATGAAAGGATCCCCGCCCTGGGCGGGAAAACCCCCCGACAGGCCGTGAAGACCGCTGATGGCCGGGAGAGCGTGGAGGCCCTTCTCCTTTCCGCGGAGCGAAGGGCAGGTCGGGACAGCCGCCTCGGTGAGGAGACACTCAGGGCCATCGAGGACGTGCGCCAGACGCTCAGCCTGCCCCGTAAGTGAATATTTCAATCGATCAGGGACGAACCCCCCGACCCGCGATGTTGCCTGCCGTGATGAAAAGTGAAAACGGGGACAGGCTGCTTTTTCACGCTTCGAAATATCAAATGACCAAGGCCTGACCGCCGATCCCACCCGGCAAGGATGTCCTGGTCCGGGTCAATGTTTTTCGTTTTTGTGTTTCTTGTGATGTTTTCCGCCATGGTGCTCGGCGTAGCGTGCCTGATGGTGCGGGACGTAGACTTCGTTGTACCATCTTTCCTGGACGAAATAGACCGGGTGGCCGCAGGCGTTGTATCTGTGGCAGTGCTTTCGCCAGTTCTTCGCATGGCCGGGAGGGACGTGCAGATAGACCGGCTGATGAACAACGCCCACGGGCGCGGGGTGAACCACGATCGGTCTCGCATAGATGACTTCCGGCTGGGGAACATTCCCGATGTCGATCCGGCCGTAGAAGCCCGGCTGGCCTACACTGACGGACACACCGACATCGGCTGCCTGTGCGGATACGGCAAAAAGAATCATCACGGCGGTCAGTAGAAAAGGTTTCATGCTCGGTACCTCCTCGAGATCGTCTCAAAGACCAAAACGGAAACACGCACAAAAGGTTTACACGTGTTTTCATCGGCAGAATCACGAGATACTTTAGTGACTTATATCCGGAGCGTCCCGGCGGGGAAGTCCACATTCCGCAATTCGTCCCGGTGGGAAGTTTCTCTGCCGTTCCGAGCCCGATGCCTTGTACCTGGGGCCGAACGGCCGGCACCGGCAACCCTCTGAAATACAGGGCATGCTCGATCGGCGATTCCCCACCACCGCCGATCAAGGGATCGAAACACCATCAAGAGGGAAGAGGCCATGAACGTGATCCGGGCGATCTTTTTGAAGGCAACGGGATTCATCAAACAGGACATCTGGCGCATCCGGCGGACGGATCTCCCCCCGACAAAGTCGTTCTTTCTGAAACTCCTGCGGGTGTTCATTCTTTCCATCCGGGGCTTCGACGAAGACAAATGCCAGCTCCGGGCATCGGCGCTCACCTTCTACTCGCTGATCTCCATCGTGCCGGTGGCCGCCATGGCTTTTGGGATCGCCAAGGGGTTCGGCTTCGAGAAGATGCTGGAAGAGCAGTTGCGTGACAAGCTGGCCGGCCATGAGGAGATCCTCGAAAAAGTCATCCAGTTCTCCCAGTCCCTTCTGGAGAACACCCAGGGGGGACTCCTGGCGGGCATCGGCCTGATCGTGCTTTTCTGGGCCGTCATCAAGATGCTCGGACACATCGAAGGCTCCCTGAATGACATCTGGGGGGTCAAAGAGCAGCGCTCCTGGGGCAGAAAATTCGGGGATTACCTGTCGCTCATGCTGGTCTGCCCGGTTCTCATCATTCTCTCGAGCAGCGCAACCATCCTTGTGATCACGCAGGTGACCCGGATCGTCGAAAGCATTTCATTCCTGGGCGCCTTCAGCCCCATCGTCCTCTTTTTGCTGGAGCTGCTTCCCTACACCCTTCTGTGGGGACTGTTCACCTTCCTCTACATGTTCATGCCGAACACCAAGGTTCGCTTTACCTCGGCCCTGCTGGCCGGGATCGTTACCGGCACGATCTTCGAGTTCACCCAGTGGGTCTACATCACCTTTCAGATCGGGGTCGCCAAATACAATGCCATTTACGGCAGTTTTGCCGCGTTGCCGCTTTTCCTCATCTGGCTCCAGCTCAGCTGGCTGATCGTTCTCTACGGCGCCGAATTCTCCTTCGCCCTCCAGAACGTGGACACGTATGAATTCGAGCCCGACGCCCTTCAAGCCAGCCGCCGCCTCAGGATCCTGCTTTCCCTGCAGGTCGCGCAACGCGTCGTCCGGAACTTCGCCCGCGGGGAAGCCCCCCTGACCGCCCGGCAGCTCTCGCAGCAGCTCGAAATCCCGGTCCGCCTCGTCAACGAAATCCTTTTCGAGCTGACCCAGAGCAGGATCCTCTCCGTCACGGACACCGAGAAGGACGGAGAGCGGGGGTTTCAACCGGCCCGTGACATCCAGACGCTGACGATTCAGCAGGTCATCGACGCCATGGAACTCAAGGGACTCAACACCATACCCTTTGCCCACACGCCGGAATTTTCCACTCTGTCGGAAGCGCTCGAGGCGTTCCGGGACACCATCGAGAAACTGCCGGCGAACAGGCCGCTGAAGGATCTCTGATCCATGGGCCGTGACGGACGCGGGGGCCCCTCGAGCACATTGCTGGGCAGCCGTGCGGGCGGCAAGTCGGGTCATGTATCCCCGCGCGTTCTTCAGCGATAGAAGGGCGGATATCCGCGTCTGCCCTTGATCAAGCGATGACGTCCCGGTGTCCGAAGGGTGGCGTGGTGCTCAATACACCGGAGGGTGCGCCTTTCGGATCCACATCCAACATATGGAAGAGCGGTCCCGCCCGCTCTGTGGATCAAAGCCGCCCCTTTCCCGTCTTTCATCCTTGCGTTATTTTGTTTTTGCTTTCGTCCGACACATCCTTTACAATCCGCCCCGAAACTCGATACGCCGGGGTCGAACCACGGATCGTCCGTTTATTGACTCCCAGCTGGAAGAGAGCCCGTAACGGATTCTCTTCTTTGTTGACCGCCCGGTGGTCATTGACCTGAATACTCCAGACGTCGAGGGAGGGGAAAATGGATTTCTTCTTCAACCCCGAGGCCATTGCCGTCATTGGTGCCACGCCCGATCCGTTCAAGGGGGGACACTCCATTCTGAAAAACCTGATCGCCGGTTTCCGGGGGGCGATCTACCCGGTCAATCCCCGCTATGACCGGATCGAAGGCCTGCCCTGTTTCCCTTCCGTCAGTGCCGTCCCGGGAAAGGTGGATCTGGCGATCGTTTTCATACCGGCGAACGTCGTCCCGGCTGCCATCGACGATTGCATCCGCAAGGGCGTTCCCGGCGTCATGATCGAATCGGCGGGGTTCGCCGAAACGGGGCCCGACGGCAAAAAGCTCCAGGAGCAAGTTCTCGCCGCCGCAAGACGGGCCGGTATGCGCCTCTGGGGTCCGAATTGCATGGGCCTCGTGGATGTGCCCCGGCGTCACGTCTTCTCGTTCTTCGATCCGAGAGCCCTGCAATCGGGGTTGACGCCGGGCAATGTGTCTCTCGTCGTTCAGAGCGGGATGCTCGCAGCGGGTTTCCTCGAGGACATCATGACGCACGGCGTCACCGGCATCAGCAAGGCATGCTCCGTGGGCAACAAGATGGATGTCAATGAATGCGATCTGCTGCCGTGGCTGATCGGAGACCCCGACACATCGGTCATCGGCCTCTACCTGGAATCGATCTCCGAGGGACGGCGATTCGTCGAGATCTGCCGCAACAGCTCCAAGCCCATCGTGGTTTTGAAGGGGGGCAAGAGCCGGAAGGGCGCTCAGGCCGCCATGAGCCACACGGCGAGCCTTGCCGGGAACCAGCGTGTCATCGCCGGCGCCCTCGCCCAGGCCGGCGCCATCGAAGCCTACGACTTCAAGCAGATGCTCGACCTCTGCCGGTCGCTGGCCCTGACCTCGTCCTGCAGAGAGAGCATGGGCGGCGGCGTTGCCATCCTCACCTTCAGCGGAGGCGGCGGCATTGTCTCGGCGGATTTTGTGGAGGCCATGGGGCTGACCGTCGCCGACCTGGCCGATGAAACGAAGAGGAAGATCCAGGAGGTTTTCCCGGCGTGGATGACGGTTTCCAACCCCGTGGATCTCTGGCCGGCCATGGAAAAGCACCTCGGCACGAAGAGGGATGTTTTGAACGAAGCCCTGCGGGCCGTTCTGGCTGACCCGTCCGTGGACGCCGTTCTCGTGCACGTTTTCGAAGGCAGCTTTCTGCTCAGGGCCAACCTGGAGGATCTGGCCGAGGAGGCCCGGAAGGCTGCCAAGCCCCTCTTCGTGTGGCTTCTCGGAAGGCGGGATGAAGCCCATCAGTTCCAGCTGAAGGCCCGGGAACTGGGAGTTCCCGTCTTCCAGGAGCTCCATCGCACCGTGGAATGCCTCGCCGTCGTACTGCGGCGGAGGAAGCGCCCCGGGGAGGTCCCCTCCGTCATCCCGGTTGCGACCCGGCGGCAGGACCTGAGCGAAGACTTGAAGAGGCTTCTGGACAGCTCAACGGGCGCCCTCGACGAGTTCACTTCAAAGAGGATCCTGCGTTCTTACGGAATACCCTGTGTCGAGGAAGAAAAGGTGGACGGCGTCGAGGCCTGCACCTCCACCGCTTCACGTATGGGTTATCCCCTCGTCATGAAGGGCCTCAAGCCGGGCGGTGTCCACAAAACGGAGCTGGGGCTCGTCCAGATGGACATACGCAACAAGACGCAGGCGGCCCGGACCTTTAGGGGATTGATGGAAAAGATGCGGGGGCAGGGGAGCGTTCTCATGCAAAGACAGGTGAAAGGCGGCGTGGAACTCATTCTGGGAATGCTGCGCGATCCCCAGTTCGGACCCTGTGTCATGATCGGTCTGGGCGGCGTCATGGCCGAGGTCTTTCGCGACGCCGCTTTTGCCACGGCCCCTCTCAGCCATCCGGAGGCGCTGGGGCTGATCGGCCGCATCCAGGGTCAGAGACTCCTGGACGGTTTCCGGGGCATGCCGCCTGTTGACCGGGATGAACTGGCACGGCTGATCATATTACTCGGTGACATCGGTTTGGCTCACCCGCAGATTCAGGAGATTGATATCAATCCGCTCATCCTCACCGCAGAGGGAGCCGTCGCTGTCGACGCCACGATCATTACGACGAAGATGTCATGACCGGATCGGAAGCCCGGTGGGTCCGGTAAAGGAGATGTCAACCATTGAGCAGGGAAGAAGGAGCATGAGATGATTTATGGTGCCGGCAATAACCCGCTTCGGCCGCTGACCGAGGAGATCAAGACCCTGGCGGTCCTCGGATTCGATTACCTGGAGCTTTGCCTCGACCCGCCGAACGCTCTGCCCGAGGTGCTTCAACCCCGGCTGGCGGAAATCCAGTCTGCACTCGACGATGCGGGGCTTGGACTTCCCGTGGTCCATCTGCCGACATTCGTATGGTTGGCCGACGTCTATCCCTCGATCCGGGAGGCTTCCGTGAACGAGGTTTTCAAGGCCCTCGATGTGTCGGCGGCGATGGGGGTGAAAAAAGCGGTGCTTCATCCTGGATACCTCACCGGTCTCATGACCATGATCCCGGACCGGGGCAAGAAATACGCGGAGGAATCCCTCGAAAGGATCCTCGAAAGAGCGGCCGGTCTGGGCATTACGATCTGCCTCGAGAATATGTTCCAGCGCATGGGCCACATGTACCGGCCCGAGGAGTTCAGCGATATCTTCCAGCGATATCCCGATCTGATGATGACCCTGGATCTGGGCCATGCCAATGTCAGGGCCCCCAGGGGGCAGGTAACGGCTTTTATCAAGGCCGCCCAGGGGCGGATCGCCCATTTGCACATCGGAGACAATAACGGCAGGGAGGACGAGCATCTGCCGTTGGGCACGGGACGGCTGGACGTGGCGGGGGCTTTGGCAGCCCTCAAGGCGACCGGCTACGATCAGACGATGACCCTCGAGATCTTCTCGCCCGACCGCAGTTACCTGGCGGTGTCGCTGGAGAAAGTCCGGGCCATCTGGGAAAGTGCCGGGGCATGACGGGTCGCTGTTGCAAGAAGGTCCGGGGTGCTCCGCCCATGAAGGACGAAATCGAACGGCGGCCTGGATGATCACCAAAGCCAGCCGCCGATGCTTTTATATTCAAAGTACGGGGCCGTTGCGGTCTTTTCGTCTGCCGATCACTCGATCTCGAGTGTATCCTGATTCCCGTCCAAAACATCAACAAGGCATGACCCGAGACAACACGTCTACAGATTCGTATTCTGACCACTGACCAGTCATTGGCTGATTCCTGAATTGTTTGATGACGCATGCAGCGGCCGCCCGGTTAAAAAAAGACGGCGGAACAGACCCAACCGAAATGTATCATGAATATTTTCATCGGATCGTTCACATGGGCTATCTCGGACTGCATTCGCCCGAAGGCAACGAGCATCCGCTAAGGATGCATGCAGCAAATAAATTCCAGATCGATGCCGCCACCTTTTCAACTCTTTGATAAAGAGTGTGAGGAGTGGCAGCAATGATCAACACACTGATCATATCGGCTATGGTGAGCCATGGATTATTCATGGCATTAATTTTGTTGAAAAATAACGTCCCTGATGTTACAAGCAATCACGAGTTTGGTTACTTGTAACGTTAGAACAATGGGAAAGAACACAGAACGAATCAGGAAATGGCGAGAGCGCAGGAAGGCGGAAGGCATGAAATCCTTCACGGTGGTGCTTTCGGCTGAAGCGCAGCGAATCCTCGTTTCAGAAAAGAGCAAAACAGGATCCAGCTACTCTGTGATTATTGAAAAAGCCCTGCAGAATCTTTCGAAACCGGCATACAAACCTTCGACGGCCAGGCGTCTGTCCGCCACAGCGGAGGTCTTTGAAAAAAAGGTTCCAGTGAGTTATGAAAGAAGCGGTAAATACGTCAATAAAATACCTATTCTAATTGATGATTTTGCGAACCAAACGGTTAGCGACGAGGTAAATTATCCAAACGGGTTAAATACGGACGAGGGTTTCATCAGCCGGATCCTCCGAGTATCCAGGAGCAAACTGTCTCGGAGAAAAAAGTGGTTCAGGTAGAGGGTCCTTACACAAAAGTCATTCCGCTTTCAAAGAAACAACCTCTCCCTCCAGTTATCCCCTCCTTCTTTCTTTTCGTCATCTTCACGTCGTAATCGAAGACACTTCAGATCAAACGTGTCGGTTGGATTGGATCCCCATGCCTGTCCGAGGGCATGATGAACAGAGACAATCATTGGAGTAGTTTTCAAAAACCTTCGGAATGGATGCGTCAAAATATCAAATTATCAAAGCCTGACCCCAAATCTAATGGTTTCTTCGTATTTTCCGGGTATTTTCAAAACCATACTTGACTTTTGCGACCGCGAAAGTAACATTTATATCAAATGAGAAACATCTTGTTGAAATAAAAGCCATTTTTTTAATAGTTCAGTGTGCACAAAAGGCGTTTTGGGAGGTAATTTAAAGTCACAGTCCAACCAAGACGGACTCATTGCATTGAAAGGGGGTGGGAAAAAAGAAGATAAATGACGCACGGCTGGGGTAGCGTCGAAACGTCAGCAAGAAGAATGCAGCCGTTAAAACCAAGCGCCCGCAGGATTGAGCCCCTGCGGGCGCGCCTTTTTCATGAAACCCCTGCAGGATGTATCTTATCTAAGAGAACATGACAGGGTGGAGCTGCGGCTACTGAACCTTTTTCCAGGTGCTGTCCGGATCGAATTTCGTCATGGCCGCCGCGATCTTTGCCGTGTTCTTCCCGAGGTTTTTCCGGTAGACGACGCCGTCGTGATTCACCATGAACGTGTAGACCCCCGAGGCGCCGTAGGCCGCAGGATAGGCCAGTACGGCGAATCCGCCGATCATCTTCCCGTCGATGACGTATTCATAGGCTCCGCCGGGTGCGTTCTTGCCCTGTGCCTTGAGGATCCGGTAGTAGTAACCATGGAAGGGCGTCGGAAGCCCCGGTGACTCACTGTAACCCTCGGCCCGGGCCCGGGCCGCGAGCGGGCCGAGGGGGCTTTGCTTCTCACCCGGGGCGGCCTCCCAGTAGAGGCCGTCTTTCCGGCCCGGCGTGCTCTCGAGTTTCTGCGCATATTCCGGCCTCCCCGTGCGCTCGCGTGTGTCATCGGCGAAATCGTGCTGGGCATCCGCTATGGCGAGAAGGACCTGGATGGCACTGAGCTCATTCTCCCCGATGGTCCGATTGAGGATTTCATCCTTGCCTGCTTTCGTGTCGAAACGCCAGTTCTTGCCCGACAGGACGATCGGAATGGGAAAGGGCCAGTCATCTTTTCCGATGTGAAGCATGACCTTCCCTCTGCCGACGGGCTCGAGCCTGTTCTTTTCCTCGTAGGACTTGATGAAGGCTTCCCAGTTCTGCCGGTCATCCACGGCGTCCCCGGTGGAGACGAGGGGTTCACTGCCTGGACCGAGAAGGGCCGCGAGCTCCTTCGTGTTGTATTCCCGGGCGGCTTTCACGAGACCGTCGACGGCCGCCTCGGGTGACGGAAAAGTGGTCTGCTTCGAAGCCGCCGCGGCGTGATCCCCGGAAATAAAAAATCCGATCACCATCACGGCCGCCAGGCAGGCTCTGCCGGCAACACGTGGAAAACCTGGTCTTCTCCGGGCATTCTTCTGAACCATGAGCTTTCCTCCATCTCGCTGAATACGGTGAGGACGTTCAGCGTCCGTCATCGTGAACCGCCGCCGTGCCCTCCGCGCATGTCGCCGCCTTTCGGGCTTTGCCCCGCCCCGCCCTTCGGTGCAGCCTGGGGCGCAGCCTTTGGTGCAGCCTGCGGTGCAGCCTTGGGAGTGACCTGGGGTGTCGTCTGGGGAGAAATTCCGGGTGCCGCTCTGGTTGCGGGCTGGGCCTTCACGGCTTCTCTGCTCGCCCGTCCCCAGTTGCTCTGCTGACGGACCTCTTTCCCGCGTCCCATGCCCTGCAGTGCCTGCGGGGCCTTGCCCCGCTCGACAGTCCTCCCGTCGGTCGGACGTGCGGGTGCCTGCGGCACGGCGCCCGGCCTGGAAACGGTGGTCTCGGGTCTGCCCGTCTGACCGGGGGAAACGCCGGGCTTGACGGCCTTGTCCGTTTTGTCCGGTATTGAAGGCTTGGGGGCCGGGGTCTGGATACCGGGTTTGACGGCCTTCTCGGCCGTTTCCGGTCTCGAAGGTCTGGGTGCTGCAGTGCCCGGCTTTTCGATCCGTCCGGCTGTACCGGGTTTCGGGGCCGGTGCGGGTGAGGCTGCGGGTCTGACCGCCCTCTCAGGGGCGCGACCGCCCTCATACCCCCGGAAATCCCTGCGGCTGTTGATCGCCCCGCGGTCGATCTGCCGGTATTTCTCGCGGATGTGATGGTCGCGGTAAACCACGCCCCTCCGGTGATACGGTTCATGGGTCCACCGCTGCATGGGAGGCGGACTCTTCACGACGACTGCGGTGCCGATCGGCATGGGTCGATACCCCGGATATGGACGCCCGTAGTAACTCGGGTTCACGTAGATGTGGCGATGATGCCAGTCCCAGTGACCCCATAGGTTGGTCCAGAAGACCCCCACACGAAAGCCGACCCCGAACCAGATGACCCCGGGGGCGAGCACCACTGCGGGCCGGTACGGATAGATGACGTAGGGAGGATAGGCAGGCCACCACCAGGGTCCGTAGACCCACCAGGGGTCGTAGACCGGCACATAGATCACCTGGGGGCTGGCCGGTTCGATCCGGATGACCTCTTTCTCGACAATGACGGTCTGCTGTTCCGTCGTCTTCAGGTTCCCGGCCTTGAAGGCGCGGTCACGAAGTTTCTGCACCGTGTCCATGACATCTTCCGGCTGCGCGAGGAATGCGTCCCCGAGATCCTGGGTCCACTCCATCTGTTCGCTCATCATGGCGATGACATCCGGAAAAGCCACGAGTGCCCTCACACTGGCGTCCCAGTTCTGTTTGTCCGCGGCATCGATGAGAGCCTTTCCCTTGAGGTTCGGGTTCTGCTTGATCCACCGATCCGCCATGACGACCTCGAGGGGATACGTCGCCGCCATGAGAACCTGGCCCAGGAGGGAGTCCGGGTAAAGCGCGATGGGCGCCAGCATCCGGTCAAGCTCCTGCTGGCTGAACTTCTTGACGGCGGCCGCACTGTCCTGGGCGAATAACGGGGGCGGGAGCAAGAGCAGGATGACCAAAAACCATGCAACGAGATTTCTGGAAAACTTGAGTGTCTTCATGTCGATCCCCATCCGTTTTGATGGTTGATTTTTCAGCACCCGCATTTTTGGCGTCATTATACACCTTTGCAGGGGAAAAACGACTCATTTCTTGTTTCGTTGACCGCCGGGTCCGGGGTACGCCTGTAAATTTTACCAAGGGGGAATCGGATGAATCCGTTCATCGAAACCTCCGTGCAGGCAGCCACCGGTTGGGAACGGCAAAAAGGGCTGTCACCGCCGTTTCATCGGCCTGCGGGCCGCGGGGGACCGCTCGGCGATTTTGTTGAATTGACAAATCGCCCGGAAGCGGATTAAGAGAGATCACGCCCCTTCCGCGGAAAAAGAACTCGATCAAGCCGGTCTCCACGCTTTCGGGAAAACCGTCAACGAATTCGCCGATGCTGTTCCGGAGCGTCCGGACGGCGGATGGGAAATCACCTGCGGCTTCTCCGGGAGGGAGAGCCGGGCATCGCGGAAGGAGCTCGATGGGATCTCCCGGCCGATGAACCCGCTTCGTCGTCGCCGGGAGCCGTCCGGGGGGAGGTTCAGGAGGTGTCATGGATTTCAAATTGACGGAGGAACAGGAACTCGTTCGCAGGAACATGAGGGATTTCGCCCTGAGGCACGTGGAGCCCATCGCGGCGGAGATCGATGAAAACGAGCGTCACCCCGTGGAGGTTTTCGAGAAGCTGGCGGAGGGAGGCTGGATGGGCATCCCGATCCCGCAACGATACGGGGGCGCCGGGTCCGATTTCCTGACGCACATCGTCGCTGTGGAGGAGCTTTGCAGGGTCTGCGCGTCCACGGGGCTCACCATGTCGTTCCAGTCCGGCATCCTGGGCATGCTGATCAAGGACTTCGGGACGGAGGAACAGAGGAAAAGGTACGTGATCCCGCTGGCCAGGGGACGGCACCTCGGGGCCTTCTGCCTGACGGAGCCGGGCGCCGGCACGGATGTGATGGCGGCGACGACCGTCGCCGTCCGGGACGGTGACCACTATGTGCTGAACGGCACGAAGACCTACATCAGCAACGGCCCCTTCGCGGACATGTACCTCGTGTTCTGCTGGACGGACAAATCGGTGGGCCGAAAAGGAATGAGCGCCCTGATCATCCCGAAAGGGACCCCCGGACTCCGGCCGGGTGTGCATTTTCGGAAGATGGGGCTGCGGTCCTCCCAGACCTCGGAGGTCTTCTTCAAGGACTGCCGGGTCCCCGTGGAAAACCTGCTGGGGCGGGAGGGAGGGGGCCTGGCCATGGCCATGATCGGCCTCGACCATGCCAGGGTCGGCGCTGCCGCCGTGAGCGTCGGTATCCTCCAGGCGGCCCTCGATGAATCCATCCGGTATGCCAAGGAAAGAGTTCAGTTCGGGAAGCCCATCGCCCGGCAGCAGGCCATCGCGTGGATGATCGCCGACATGGCGACCGATCTGAGTGCCGCGAGGTTTCTCACCTACCACGCCGCCTGGCTGAAGGATCAACAGAGGCCGTTCACCAGCGAGTCCGCCATGGCCAAGCTCTTCGCTTCCGAAAAGGCCATGCAACACACCACCCGGGCGGTCCAGATCCACGGCGGGTATGGTTACATCAAGGGTGCGAAGGTGGAGCGGCTGATGCGTGACGCCAAGGTGACCGAGATATTCGACGGCACATCGGAAGCCCAGCGGATGGTGATCTCCCTCCATGTTCTGCGCTGATCATCCATCGGCGGGGCGTTTCAGTCGACCAGCATGAGGCAATAGAGGTTCTGCGTCTCCGCCTTTTCTCTCAGCGTCTGGATGAAAAACCCGTTGTTGCGGGCCGTCTGAAAGACATCGATCCCGCAGGACTCCATGGAGGGCCTCGCCTTGCCGGGCAGCACACAGGGCGCGCCCTTGACGATGGCGCACTCCTTACAGAGCGGACACGGGCCCGCGAGGTAGACGAAGGCCTTGTAGTACCCGTCCTTGAAGATCTCACCTTCCAGATTGACGAGCATGTCGAACAGTGCGAGGTTTCGCTTCCCCCGCTCGGGTGTTTTCGGCGCCTCGATGTGGAAGAGGATGGCGCGGGAGTAACTGTCGAGAACTTGCCGCGTCTCCTGCGGGGTGGGTGTGGTCGGCGGGCAGCAGTGGCTGATTCGATAGGGACAGCCGAAGAGGCATTTCATCCTGACCCACGGTGCCGTGACGACGGTGCTCGGGTGGATGACTTTCGCATGGGTGACGCCCGCCTTGATCGCGCGCTCACAGTATTTTTCCAGATCCGCCGTCTCCATGGAGCCCTCCTTTTTTCCCCCGGGGATTCCCGGGGGGGTCAACATCCATTCAGGGATGGTCTTCACGCTCCTGGTTGCATACCGGATTCGGCGATCTTTGTCAAAACGTTCAGTGCCCGCATGGCCGGCACGGGCTTCTCCGCTCGTCGGGGTTCAGCCCTTCGTTCATGGGTTGCAATTCGAGGGAAACCCTCTTAGGGTTTCCGCGGGGGACGGCTCTTCGGCCGGTTCCGGCTTCAGGCGGAGCGTTTCTGCTTGACCTCCGCACGCACTTCTTTCATAGTTCGCAGAGATTTTCACCGTCGCCGGGGTTTCTGACACTTCCCCGTGCAGGCCTCGGCCGTTCATCCCCGCGAAGGCGTCCCGGGGAAAGAGATTCAACTCCTCACCGTCAGAAGGCGGGTCCCCATGGTGGAAGACGGGCCGGCGAACGCCGGTAACGGCCTGTCTCGCAGGGAATGCCTGGCAGCGGTCGGCGCAACGGGTATCGGTCAGGCGGGTTCCGCCCTTGCGGCGACGCGCTGGCGCGCGCGGGGGCGGAGGTGTCTTGGGTGGTCCAACCGTTGCCTCGCGGCGCAGGGGAGTGGAGTCATGATGCGAATGGAAAGGGGGTCGTGATGGGAATCAAGACGAGCGGCGAATATCTGGAGAGTCTCAGGAAGCTCAAGCCCTGCGTCTATATCATGGGCGGGAAGGTCGAAGACGTTGTCGGGAGTCCCTACTTCGAAATTACCCTGAGGGAAATGTGCAAATGGTACGACTGGGCAAGCGACCCGGTGAAGAGGGAAGATTATACCTGCTGGTCGCCCCTCATCAACGAAGACGTCAGTTTCTGGACGCACCTTCGACAGGACAGGGACGAATTGCGCCGGATGATCACCGTCATGAAGAGGAACAACGCGCGGCATTTCTGCTCCATGTGCATGGTCGTCGGTTTGAACATCCTGTGGGCGACCACCTATGACATCGACCGGGCAAAGGGGACGAATTATCACGAGCGGCTGAGGAACTTCTTCATGCGCCTCCAGCGGGAAGACCTGCGTTACTGCCTGGGCGTCATGGATCCCAAGGGGGATCGCTCCCTGGCGCCCGGCGAACAGGAGGACCCCGATCTCCATCTCCGGGTGGTGGACAGAAACGCGGACGGCATCGTCGTCAACGGCGCCAAGATGCACACATCGAATGCACCGGTCATGCACTACATCTTCACCTGCCCCTCCCGCGCGCTGAGGGAGGCGGACAAAGACTACGCCGTGTCCTTCGCCGCGCCGATCGACTCGAAGGGGATCACCTTCATCACGAGACCGGCCCCGGGGCCGCTGGGGAAAAAGCATCTCGAAAGCCCCGCCAGCTCCCAGATCGGATTTGTGGAATGCCTCACCGTCTTCGACAACGTTTTCATTCCCTGGGAAAACGTCTTCATGTGCGGGGAATGGGATTTTACGGAGAAACTGATCGGCTATTTCTCGCCCTATGTCCGACTCTGCAAGGGGACGTGCACCTCGGCGCGGATCGACATCATCGCCGGGGCCGCGGCACTCATCGCGGACTACAACGGGGTCGGCAGGGCCGGTCACATTCGGAACAAGATCACCGATATGATGATCGCGTCGGAGATCGGCTGGGGCTGCGCCCTCGGCTCCGTTTCGAATGCCGTGCAGCACCCGAGCGGGATCCCCATCCCCGACGTCTCCATCTCCAACGCCGGGCTTTACCACAGCAGACTCCGCCTCGTTGAGTTTCTCGGGATGCTGCAGGAGATCGCAGGAGGAGTCGTCACGACCATGCCGGGCGAGGCGGAGTACCTGAACGAGGCGACGCGGCCGTACATCGAAAAGTACTTCAAGGGGAAAAGGGGGATCCCCACGGAAGACCGGCTGAAGCTGCTTTACCTGATTCAGGATATGACGGCATCGCGGTTCGGGGGCTACCTGGTGGCGAGCGCCGTCTGTGCCGGCGGTACACCGGAGACCAACCGCGTCGACGTGCAGCGAAGTTACGATCTTCACGAAAAAATCAGGAACGTGAAAGCGATCTGCAACATCGAGGAGTGACGGAGGGATCGGGGGAGAGAATCGGTGGAGACGTCACCCCGGGAGGAAAGGATGTCACGGTATCAATGGCTGCCCGTTGTCACCGCCATTTTTGTCACCAGCCTGATCGTGTCGAATATCATCGCGGTCAAGCTCATATCCGTCGGGCCGCTTTTCCTGACGTCGGCGATCATCATCTTTCCTGTTTCCTACATCTTCGGCGACGTCCTGACGGAAGTCTACGGGTACGGCCGCGCGAGGCAGGTCATCTGGATCGGGTTCGGGTGCAATCTGCTGGCCGTGCTTGCGATATGGCTCAGCATCCATCTCCCCGCGGCGCCCTTCTGGCGCATGGGGACCTTCGACGATCCAGAGACCTCTCAGCGGGCCTTCGAGGCGGTGCTCGGGTTCACGCCGAGACTGCTCGGCGCGTCTTTTGCCGCCTACCTGGTCGGCGAGTTTCTCAACTCCTTTGTCTTGGCCAAGATGAAGATCGCCACGTCCGGGAGGCACCTGTGGATGCGGACCATCGGCTCCACCCTCGTGGGTCAGCTGGCCGATACGGGCATTTTCATGCTGGCGGCGTTCCTCGGGGTGATCCCGGCGGCGCATCTCTTCGCGATGGTCGTGACGCAGTGGCTGGTGAAATCGCTCTACGAAGCCTCCGCAACCCCTTTCACCTATCTCGTCGTGAACTTTTTGAAGCGGGCCGAGAACGAGGATTATTACGACCGGAAAACGAGATTCAGCCCCTTCGTCTGGGATGAAAAGAAATGAAAAGAAAGCGATCGCCGGATGGAGTCGGGAGGGCATGACTTCGAAGCGGAACGTCGTCGTCCTGGTCAGCGGAGGAATGGACTCCGTCACGGCCCTTTACGATGCGGCGATGAAATACCAGGTCATCGCCGGCGTCAGCTTCCATTACGGGGCGAAGCACAATGACCGGGAGATCCCCTTCGCCGCACGGCATTGCCGGAAACTCGGGGTCCGCCACGAGGTGATCTCCCTCGATTTCATGAACCGGCTGTTCCGGTCGGACCTGCTGAAAGGGGGAGGCGAGATCCCCGAGGGGCATTATGAGGAATCGACGATGAAGAAGACCGTGGTGCCGTTCAGAAACGGGATCATGCTCTCCATCGTCGCGGGGTTCGCCGAAAGTGAGAGCGCCCAGGGGCTGGTCATCGCCGCCCACGCGGGGGATCACGCGATCTACCCGGACTGCCGGGAGGATTTCATGCACGCCATGGGGGAGGCCATAAGGCTCGGCACCTACGCCCGTGTGCAGGTCATTCGTCCCTTCATCAGGATGAACAAGTCACAGATCGCCAGGCGGGGACAGGAACTGGGTGTGGACTTTGCGCAGACGTGGTCCTGTTACCGGGGCGGCGCGATCCACTGCGGAAGATGCGGGACGTGCGTCGAGCGGCGGGAGGCTTTCGTCCTGGCGGGGTTGAAAGACCCGACCGATTATCAGGACAGCGGGCCGCTTCCCGCGAAACCCGGCGGTTAGTGAGAAGAGGTGCACATGAACCGCAAGGGGCGGGTGAGTTTTTGCAACTCAACACCGCCCCTTTTTCGTCCATCTCTCCCGTCCCTCATCCCATCAGGATGATGTAAATCTCTGATAGATGTTGTCGAGGCGCGTGCCGATCACACCGGCGAGCCGTTTCATGATCGTGAGACCCTCCACGGGATGCTTTTCAAAGATCCGCATCAGCCGGTCTCCGTCCAGTTTGATGACCTTGCTGTCCTCGACGCATTCCGCCGTGGCGGTATAGCGATTGGGTTCCACCAGGGCGGACCAGCCGAACACATATCCCGGTTGGTTCAACGGGAAGGAGAAACGCTCATCCCCCTGGATCACCAGATCCACCCGACCGTCCTCGAGGATGTACAGGGAATCGGCGAAATCGTTCCTCTTGAAAAGCACCCTCCCTTTTGGATGCGCCTCCTCAACCGCCAGTTTCGCGATCTCGTCAATGACGTGCGTGGCAATCCCCTTGAAGAGATCGACTTCCCGGATAAACATGATCCTCACCTCCTTCGATCGAAAGAAAGGTTCGTTTTGAAATGGACTGGACACGCCTGATTCAACTCGCGACGGGTGACCGCTCGGAACCGGAAGGTGATCGGGAATCGCTGTGAAGCGGGAAGGAAAAGGAGATCATCATGTCGTTTCTCACGATTCAAGTTTAATGGGATCGTTATGTTTTATCAAGCGAAAATCCATTCTTCGAATGCGGGATTGAACGGGTCTCGGGGTCAGACCGTGTCACATGCGCAGAACCGGAAATGGACCCCTTAAGTAATACGCCTCGCTACCGATAACACCTATCGGTGCTTCTCGAGTAAAGTCTCCGGACCGCGGGACGGGCAGCGCCTTGCCACAAGTCCCCTTTCTCCTAAGAATTTACCGAGTTGAGCAAAATCTTACGAGGAGGTCGGTTTATGCGCGTGATTTACTGGGCAGTCGTTTTGGTCATTTCCCTCATGTTTTCGATAGGATCCCTCTCCTCGGCCATCGCCGCGGAGAAGTCGCCGATTCAGAAGCAGATCGAGAGGGAAAGCAGAGCCAAGCAGGAAAAACAGAACCAGGAGAGGATCAAACAGATCGACAGGGAGTTGGAGAGGAACAGGAACTGGCGGAGAGAGCACGGCAACGACAGCCGCATCAACCAGGAGAAGCTCAACGATCGTACCCGCCAGCTTCACGCGGAGAAGGAAAGACTCCAGCAGCAGTCGGGCAACCAACAGAAACCGCAGAGCCGGTCCGGTGGGCAGTCGGTTCAGCAGGAGAACAATCGTGATGCCGGCTATTACGGAACCTTCGGACGCCAGGGCCAGGGCCAGTACCGCGGCCAGGAGGCGCGCGGGTGGAACCACAACAGGCGTTGAACCAAGCGCCTGAACAGCCGGGACTCGATCATGCAAGCCGCCGCTCCCCACTTTTCGGGTCAGGCTTGACATTTTGACATTCGCCGTTCAAAATGACGACACCGATCCTCCCGAAAACCGCGCCGACGGCAAGGGGGAGCGGGACGGTCGAACGTGAGGCTGTTATGATTGAAATCCCGATCCCGGGTCATGGCCTGCTCCGACTCGAGCATCTGCTCCTTGATTACAACGGGACCCTCGCTTGCGACGGCATTCTCCTGCCGGGGGTGAGGGAGCGTCTCGAGGTCCTGTCCCGATCGGTCAAGATCCACGTCCTCACGGCGGATACCTTCGGCACGGTCCGGTCTCAGCTGGTGGACATACCCTGCGAGGTTGCCGTTCTTCCGGAAGAGGCACAAGACCGGGGAAAACTTCAGTACCTTGAGAACCTGGTTCCCGATCGCGTCGTCTGCGTCGGTAACGGACGCAATGACCGACTCATGCTCAAAAGCGCGGCCCTCGGGATCGCCGTGATCCTCGATGAAGGGGCGGCATCTTCGGCTCTCGAGGCGGCTGATGTCATCTGCACGAGCATCGCCGCAGCCCTTGATCTTCTGATCCACCCGCTACGGCTCGTCGCCACGCTTCGCTCCTGAGCGCGCGGCGAGAAGTTGGGAGGCGTTCCATGAGCATCCGGATTCATTCCGTGCCTCTCGGATTCGACACCGCCTATCTGATCGAGGGTGCAAGGGCCGTCATGATCGACGGGGGCTCCCCGAAACAGGCAAGAAACTTCCGGGATGCCCTTGCGGGGATCCCCCTTGCGCCCGGGGCGATCCGTCTCATCGTGATCACCCACGGGCACTGGGACCACATCGGATCCGTCGGGGAGATCAGCACGATGACCGGCGCCGGGATCGCCATGCACGGCGCGGAAAAGGACTGGCTCGAACAATCCTTCGACACGTCTACGTCACCCCCGCTTCCGCCTGGAGTGACGGCCTGGGGCCGAATCATGATACGGATCGTGGCGCTTTTCACGGCCTTCGTCCGCATTCCCCGGGCGAAGGTCGACATCGTCCTCGGAGATGAAGGCATGTCTCTCGAGGGTTACGGGATCCCCGGCCGCATCATTCACACCCCCGGGCACACCCGTGGGTCCGTCAGTGTTCTCCTGGAAACGGGGGATGCCTTCGTGGGGGATCTCGCCATGAATGCTTTTCCCATGCGCTTGAGTCCCGGGTTGCCCATCTTCGCCGAGGACACGAAAGCCCTCGCGGAGAGTTGGGAGACCCTTCTGAAGGAGGGGGCAAAGACGGTCTACCCCGCCCACGGGAAGCCGTTCCCGGCCGATGTCATCCGGGCGGCGCTGCGTTGAGACTCTGCTGAGACCCGGTGCCCCCGATTTTTTTTCGGTTCTTGACGTGCGCTGAAAAGCTCTGGTATAAAACACACAGCCCCCCCGATGGAACCTTTATTCCCTTTCCTCAAAGAGAGGGTTTTATGTCGCCCTGGCGTCCGGGACCCTGCCTTGCCGGATTCGTTTTTCTGGCCGCTCTGTTTGCCTTCATCTGGGCCCTTCAGCACGACGTCCGCTTCCCCGACCCCTTCCTCAGGAAAGAACCCCCTGTGGCCGCTTCCGCTTCTTCATCGGCAGAACCAAACCTGCCGGGGGATCGCAATCATCCGGAAACGGTGAGGGATTTCCCTCCATACGGTGGCCAGGCCCGATCGAATTCCGCCGTGGTCATCGATGATCAGGAGCTCTTCCGGAAAAATATCGAGGAGGCGCTTGCCCTTTCGGTACGGGAGAAAATGCCCGGGCTTCGCCTGTCCGGTGAAGAGATCCGGGAACTTGCCCGAGAGATTTTGATCATGCGGGAGACTTTCGCGGGCCTGCGGCAGGCCGGGCGCACCCCGGAGAACGCCGCCTCCATCAAGGCCCTCGCCGGCCGGCTCGATGAAAGCGACCGGATCATCCGGGAATTGACAGGGATGGGTGCCGCTGAATTTCTCAGCAGGATGACGACGGAAGGCATCGACAATGACAAACCGGAAAAAGGGGAAGTGGTCCTGGAATACCTGCATCCTCCTGGCCGTTAGCCTTCTGCCGGCCCTGGCGGCTGCAGGTGAAGCATCGGCGGACGAGATCGTCGCCACGCTCGACGGCCAGCCGATTTATCTGTCGGAGATCGAGGAGAAGTCGGCCTTCCAGATCTACCGGCTGAAAGCGGGCATCCACAGCCTCCTCGAGCGCGAGGCCCGCGAGATCGCCGAAGGCCGTCTGCTTGCGGCTGAGGCAGCCCGGCGGGGACTCACGGTGGAAGCGCTTCTGAGGCGGGAGGTGGATGAGAAGATGTCGCCGCTGACCGAGAAGGAGGTGGACGACTACTTCGAGGCGCACCCCGAAGACAAGCGGAAGGGGCCGCAGGCCAGGGAGAGAATCCGGGCTTACCTCGCAGAGCAGGCGAAGGTCCAGCGCAGGCTCGACTTCATGGCATCGCTTTGGGGGAAGGCTGACTACCGTTTCCTCGCCAGGGCTCCCGGAAGGCCGCGGATCAGGGTGGATATCGCAGGGAGACCTTCGAGGGGGGCGGATAAGGCGCCCGTTGTTCTCGTGCACTTCGCACACTTTTCGTCGCCCCTTTGCTCGGACAGCGCAGAGAAGATCCGGAAGGTCATGGCAGCCTTTCCCGGAAGGGTCCGTTGGGTGCACCGGGATTTCTTCAGCATCCAGGACCTCGATACCCTTTATGCGGCCGAGATGGGCCGGGCGGCCTTCGAGGCGGGGAAATTCTGGGAGTACCACGACCGGATGATGGCCCTGAGGGGGAAGGTGACGCGGCAGTCGATCAACGAGGCGGCCGATGCCCTCAAACTCGACCGGAAGCATTTCGAGTCGCTGCAGAGGGAGGGGAAATACCTTCTCCAGGTCAAGGAAGACATCGGCTACGGGGCGAGGATCGGCATCCAGGCGGCCCCGGTGATCTTTGTCAACGGCATCTATTTCAGCGGGACCTTTTCCTACGAGGAGCTGGAGCGTCTCGTGGAAAGGGAACTGAACCGATAGAAAAAAGGGGTTTTCAACATCAAGAAAGGAGGGTTACCATGGACAGGAAGCGATTCTATTGGGTGTCATTTCTTGTGATCCTCGGCCTGCTCCTTTCGGTGCCGGAGGCCTTCGGCCAGGCAAAACCGCCGCAGCTGGTTCCCAAACGTCTCTCCAGCATCGGCGACAGCATGACGGAGGCCATCGACGCGGAGCTCCCGGGCGCCAACCACTGGGCCAGCTGGGCGAACGGCTACCACGGATTCTGGGAGTGGCTCCTGGGGCTCACCAACGTCTACAGCCACAACCAGCGGATCACGAAGAACTTCGGGAGCCTGGGCCGCGCCAACTTCATGGAGGCCAAGAGCGGCGCCGACATGGAGACGGACTTTGTCGGACAGACGCTCCAGTCGGTGAGCCACACACCGACCTATGTCACCGTTCTCATGGGGCACAACGATGTCTGCGGTGACACCTTCGCCGACATTCCCAGCGACGCGGAATTCGAAGCGAAGTTCCGTGAGGGTCTGACCAACCTCAAGAAAGGTTTGCCGAAAGGGGCCACCGTCTACGTCGTGGGCATCGTGGACATCTACCACCTCTGGGAGGTCGCACGCGACAAGAAGGCCCTCGGCATCGTGGACTGCGAGGTGCTCTGGGCCACGAGTCTCCTCAAGCTTTTCCCCTGCGGGACCATGCTGAACCCGTTGCTCACAGAGAAACAGCGCCAGGCCACCCGCGGCCGCAACATGGCTTTCAACGCCATCCTCAAGCGGGTGACCGAGGAGTTCAACGCCACAGATCCCGACCACTACTATTATTACACGGACGATGTTTTCAATTACGATTTCTCGGAGCTCCATGTCTCGGACATCGATTGCTTCCACCCCTCGGCCTGTGGCCAGAAACTGCTTTCGGAGATCACCTGGTTCAGCGAAAGCGGACCGTTCAAGGCGTATAAGAAATAGGAAACCGCCCGGGCAAGTGTGCCCCGGATGAAGGGGTGGGATTCAATCCCCGCCTTCCGGTATCGGAGGCGGGGATTGTCGTCTTTCCGGCGCCATGACGGTTATTTGGCACTAAGGGGGGGGAGGGTTATGGGAAATCCATTCGTCTGGATAGGATGATCATTCGGGACACCATCCGGGATCCAAAGGAATTTCAAACGGTTGGCCATCGATTCATCCCTTTTTCGTATTTGATAACCCCGAAGACAAAAACCATTGACATCGTCACGAAATTTGCATACTTATGAATTGCTGACGTCATCATCGCATCCCGCCTGCGTTTCATTGCCCGTTTTGGGTACGGGCTTCTGAAATGCGCTGACCCATTCGCTGATCTTGTTTTCACGTTCAACATCAAACCGGTTCGTTAAGTTACTTATTGATCAAGGACCGTTTCACCGGTGGAGGCCGGAAACGGGTATAAAGGGGAGGGACATGAAGGGGGTGTCGCTCGAATGCCGGAGGGGCTTCACGCTGATTGAGATCATATCTGTTCTTGTGATCCTGGGGATCCTGGCCGCCATCGCCGTCCCGAAATATTTTTCTCTTCAGGAAGAAGCGAAGAAGAAGGCGGCCTATTCCGCACTGGCGGAAGGCAAGACGAGGATTATGCTTTACGGATCCCAGAGGCTCTTGAATACGGCCTCCTGGCCGGCGGGGGCCGAGTACACGGGGACCGCAATCGGAACCGATGCAGGTGATTTCACCCTGAGTTATTCCTACGTATCACCTGTATTCACCATCTCGGCGACGGGAAAAGCCGGCGGCGCCGTCGCGAACGCAACCGCCGTGGGAACGATGAAACGCCCCGGCTTGTAGAAGAAAGTCAGGGCCTGTAAGGAGAAGTCATTGAAACCGGTATCGCAGGTGACAAAGCAAGCGCTGATCAAGAATCTCAGAGACCTGAGAGAGGGCGTCGATGTGCCCTATGTGCTCCACCCCCGAATCACGGCGTCGGAACTGACCCTCAGGTACAGGGCGCTGGTTGCGGAGCTGAGACGAAAGTTAAGCGGGGCCTCTCAGGGCCAGAGACTGACGGGATGACCAGCAGGTAGAGGGGAGCAGGGTTTTTCAAGGAGCCGGGTCTCTCTCAAGGGGAGGCCTTTTGTTTTGCATGGGGAAGAAACCCGTTTCTATCAAACGGCGGTGTCCGTTTTTCGGGCGATCGGTCCACGGCGGCGTCCCGTGGAAGCCCCGTCTCGAAAGACGGGGCTTTCGCATCGTGGGGCGCCCGGAGAGGTCGATCCCCCTGAAGCGGGGAAACTAGGGGATTGACATGGACGATGCTTCGGGTCATA
>FWPV01004955.1_pt1 | contig 27261 bp, 26 predicted proteins | sample 2228371 | NCBI WGS metagenome assembly FWPV01 (sample SAMEA103939776, study PRJEB20133) | metagenome
AATCGCCAACCAAGCTAACCAGTCGTTTGACTAGGCTAATCTTGCCAAGGCATGCGCAGCAGCATTAAACTCAAAATCTTACTTCAACGGTATAGCATCCAACTCGATTTAGACGAGGAGGAAATGCTCATTTTACGCCTGACGGATAAAGTCCACGGCGAGGTAGAACAGTTCCGCGGCAAAACCAATTCGGTGCTCATTGGCAAGGCCTATGCCCACATGCTGAGGACGCTGAAGGAGGAAGAGAAAAGAGCGGAGGGCTGAGGGCGAAGAGCGCGGGGCAAAGGGCTGAGAGAAAAGGGCTGAGAGCGAAGAGCGGAGGGCAAAGGGCGCAGGGCTGAGAGCAGAGGGCGAAGGGCGAAGAGCGCGGGGCAAAGGGCTGAGAGAAAAGAGCTGAGAGCGAAGGGCGTGGAGCTCTTGTAGCTAGACTATTCAACTGCTTAAATCAAAGATCAGAAATCAGTAGTCACGCAATGCTCGTGGACCATGGCCGGGGCGTTGGCCCTCTTTGAGGCTAACTTCGGGCTGCTTAACCACCGAGTTCACAGAGTTTTCACAGGGGACACAGAGGGCTTTGGTTACAACTCACATGAACGGGTTTCAGAGCAAAAATGAACAAGCATCCATTCATAATGCATAATTCTAGCATCTCGCAGCCGGATTGGAAAGGGAGCCACCTAGCCCAAATCAGAAATCAAAGATCAGAAATCAAAAATTCCCGTGCTGCTGATTTACCTACGAATAGTGTAAGGAGCCATTCATAACTCATCATTCAACCTTCATAATTATCCAGCATCCCGCAGACAAATTAAGGACATACCCTCAATCCCAAATCAGAAATCAAAGATCAGAAATCAAAAATTCCCTTGCTGCTGATTTACCTACGAATAGTGTAAGGAGCCATTCATAACTCATCATTCAACCTTCATAATTATCCAGCATCCCGCAGACAAATTAAGGGCTTACCCTCATTACCAAATCAGAAATCAAAGATCAGAAATCCCAAATCTGTTTATCTTGCATCCATGGAACTCAATCCGGAGCGCTTGTATTATTCCATTTCTGAAGTCGCTGAAATGCTCGGCACCAGTCAGTCGCAGATACGTTTCTGGGAAAAGGAATTCGATTTACTGAAGCCGAAAAAGAACAAAAAAGGCAATCGCCAGTTTACAGCCGACGATATCCAAATGCTCAAGATGATCCACCATTTGGTGAAAGACCAAGGCTATACCCTGCAAGGCGCCAACGAAAAAATCAAAAGCGAACTCAAACTCGAGAAAAAGCGCATCGATGTGATTGATACGCTCAAAAACCTGAAAAGCTTCCTGGTGGAGCTGAAGGAAGGAATTGATTGAAAGCCAAAGGCCAAGAACCAATCCCGAGCTTTCGGGACCAAGAGCCAATAGTCAATCCCGAGCTTTCGGGACCAATGGCCAAGCTCCAAAAACAAACATCCCAAGCTACGATTCGGATAGCAGATCGCTTGGGGGTGAATTATAAAGTGAATCCAACTGAGTCTCTGCGCTTGATTTACCTATTTTTGTTACCATGAGCTCAGCGATTCGAATCCTCTTGTATTCTCTATTCCTCGTAGTTGGCACCGGCCTCTTCGCTCAAAGCGATAGCCTGCCTAAAACCATCCGCTTTGCGGCGGTGGGCGATATCATGCTGGGAACGAATTTCCCGGATGCGAGTTATTTGCCGCCTCACGATGGTCAGTATCTCCTCGATTCAGTAAAAGGATTTATCGATTCAGCCGACATCGCTTTCGGTAACCTGGAAGGCACCTACTACGACGTGCCGGGCAATACTACCAAACGCTGCAAAGACCCCAAGAAATGCTACGCTTTTCGTTCTCCGGAGCATTACCTAAGTTATGTGCAAAAAGCAGGCTTCGACTTGGTGAGCTTGGCCAATAACCACAGCGGCGACTTCGGTGCGGAAGCCCGCAAACGGACCATGGAATTATCCGACAGCCTCGGACTGACCTATGCCGGATTACTTGATTGTCCTTGGGCTATTTTAGAAAAAGACAGCGTCCGCTATGGTTTTGCCGCCTTCGCTCCCAACTCGGGCTGTATGCAGTTGAACGATATGGAGACGGCTTTGGGCATTGTAAAGCACTTGGATAGCCTCAGCGATATCATCATCATCTCCTTCCACGGAGGAGCCGAGGGGTCTAAACACCAGCATGTTCCGGAAGGCAGAGAGGTCTTTTTAGGAGAGAACAGAGGCAACTTAAGGGAATTCACCCATGCCATGGTAGATGCCGGAGCTGATTTGATATTCGGACATGGCCCTCACGTGACCCGAGGAATTGAATTGTACAACAACCGCCTCATCGCTTACAGCTTAGGCAACTTCGCTACCTATGCTCGCTTTAACTTACTCGGACCAAACGGTATCTGTCCTATCCTCTTGGTGGATACAGATAGTGCCGGACGTTTTGTGAGCGGACAAATTATTCCGGTTGAACAACTGGGCGAAGGCATTCCGCAAATTGATGCACAAGGTAGGGTGATAGAAAAAATACGCGACTTATCAGCGAGTGATTTCCCGGATAGTCCTTTGGTGATTAGCGAAGAAGGATTGATTCGGAAGAAAGACTAAGGGAACAGCCTTCGCGCACCTAAGAAGCGGGCAGTATAGTACTCTGAACTTTCCAATTCTTCCAAGCGAATGCCGTGGGTTGTGGAAGCGTGAATAAACATGATGGAATACCCGTCGTTCTGCACTACGATACCCACATGTCCTACCCTTTTTTGCTTGCGGTTTCGTCCTTTGAAGTATATTAAATCGCCGCGACGGATATCCTTTTTGTCTTTAACTGCTCGTCCCATAAGCGATTGTGCCCCGGAGGAGCGTGGCAATTCGATACCAAATTTAGAAAACATGGTATAGACAAACCCGGAGCAGTCGAAGCAGTGTTTGGATTTGCCGCCTCTGCAGTAATCAATGCCGATGAACTTCATGGCATAGGTGACCAACGAGTCTTGTTTGGTCAGTGTATACGCTGTTTTTGCGGTATCGCCTGCAGCTTGGATTTGACCACTCCAGCACCAAACAGACACCGTAAAAAAGATAAACAGCCAATACTTCATACGCTGCAAATTTACAACAGCTTTTGAATTGCGTTTTGAATCTTCGTAGAAAGTGGCGTAACCGGTGTTAAGAAATAATCCACAACCCGTCCATTTCCATCAATCAAGTATTTCTGAAAATTCCAAAATGGCATCGGAAGCCAGGTGCCTTTGTATTCCGATTTCATTGCTTTATAAAATGCCTGAGCCCGTTTGCCTTTTACATGGCCTTTCAGCATAATGGGAAAAGTAACACCATAGTTGCGGTCGCAAAATTCAATCACATCCTTTCCATCCAGTGGTTCTTGTTGAAAATCGTTGGTAGGAAAACCGAGTACCAGTAAGCCCCGGTCTTTGTACTGCTGGTATAAGGCCTCCAGCTCTTTCAGCTGCGGCGTAAATCCGCATTTCGAAGCGATATTAACCACCAAAATGGCTTTGGGCTTTCGTTCTGCTAGGCTGAAGGGCTCGCCTAACATAGAATACAATGGAATATCAAAAAGTGGTCTGTTCATGCCTAGATAACGTGTGCTTTGAAGCAATGTTCGTTCCGCTTGTTTCCTTTTGCGGCATTGACGTAATTTGTCAATGTGCGCCTTCATGCCTTTTTAAAGCAAAGCAGATTATCTCTTGAGCTGAGTTCCAAAGACTTATCTATCCGTGCGCGTTTAGATCCTAGCTTGGTAACGCGTTATGAAAAAGGAGAAAGGTTACCCACACGCGCCCATTTGAGTCAGTTAGCGGAATCATTGGGTTTGGATTTTAAATTCTGCCTTCACCTTTGGCTGAGCGAACAGGTAGAAAAGGTTTTTGAACACGAAGAAGCAGAGACGCGCAATGAAGTCCTTTCCTTGCTTTTAGGCAAGCAGGTCCGGGCAGTGGTGGGCGACGATCGGATAAAGCAACGTAGCCTCGACCACCTGCAGCGCTTTGAGAAATGCAAACAACTGTATTCAGAAGAATGGCTTGCGTACCGGATGGAACAACAGCTGAAGGTATTTGGAAAGCTCTGTCAACTAGTGGATATGCACTTCGATTCAGGGGAATTGCAGGCTATTCTTATTGAAGGGAAAACGGTAGCGCGCCATAACCTGCAAGCGCACCTGAAACTCCATCAATTGTATCAAGCTTGGCAGCAGGCCGATTTGTATTCGAATAAAGCGATTTTGGACGGTTTAGCTTGGTTTCAATCCTTCTATCCGACGCTGCAATTTAGTCCGCCGAAACACTACAAAGGCTGGGCAAAATTGAAAAACGAAGAAGAGCGGTTGAACGCCTTTCTCGCTTGGCATAAACAGCTGGCAGACCCGCCCATTCGTTTGTATCTGGACGCTGTTTTTATGCTCTCCCAAAGCTGGCCTTTGCTTTCAGAAAGTTACGATTCGCAGGAGGAAAACCTCATTCTAGAAGAGTTGAATAAACGCCTGTCTAGAGCAATTGAAGCGATGGAGTCTTTTTAGTCCCAAGGCATTATTAGAAATCCGCTATCCAGATCCTCAACCAAACCGCCTAAGGCCCGCGACAGCTGCGCCATTTCTATTCTAGTGTTTGGGCTATTCGCAAGCAGTCTTTGCAATTTATTCAGCTAAGCCCGAAGCTTTTACTCCAACTTAAGCGACTTAATGATATGCTCAACCTGGTATTCTTCAACGGGGTCGAAGGTGGTTTTTAAATCCGTGCCATAGAGTTTGGCCATGCCTTGCCAAAATATGGTCGTAAATGAACTTGTGTATTTATTGAGCAACTCAAATGAACTTCGTCCGGTTTCCCGGTGAATGAGTTTAATGAGCAGCGCCCCTTGTGAGCGGGTGAGCTTCTTTAAATCATCCATAAACTGCGCTTTGATGGTCTTTTCCGTTTTCTTCACGTAGGCCTTGCGTTCCTTCTCCGTACTTAAGGTTGCCAGGTGGTCTTCCATCATCTGCAAACGAAAGGCGGCCAACTTAGCGTAGGGAAGCGTCTTTTTGATATCGCGCACTAAACGCAGGTATTTCTTCTCGGCTACCGTGTCTTTCAATTCTTTTAGAATCACCTCATCAAACGTATAAACCGGAACGGTATCGCCGTCTACAATTTCAAATCGAACAACGGTTTGAGCTTTTGCAGCTGTGGCCAGAACAAAGGCCGCCAAGACAAAGAGTAACTTTTTCATAAGCGCCGAGATTACTGCAGAAGGTTCCAAAAGCATGCCACTAGGCTTCTTTCGGTTTATCCTTATAAAAATACAACAGCGAGAGCAAACCTAAAAGTATCAAGCTGAAAGAGATGATCTCGGCTTGAGTGAGTTCCATGCCTAAGAAGTCCATCTTGTTGTTCACGCGGATTTTTTCAATTAAGAAGCGCTCGGCTCCGTTCAGCATGAGGTAGATGGAAAAGAGAATACCCGGAATTTGGATACGTTTGCGCAAGCCCCACAGCAAGAAGAACAAGGCAACGCAAATCACAAACTCATAAAACGGCGTTGGATAGACCGGAACACCCAATTCATAGCAGTAGTTTCCTTCGCAGTTTTCCATCAATACGCCTTGGTTGATTACATTATGTGGATACGTATAGCTCCAGATCCAATCGGGAGCCCAGCTGAGCCAACCGGGTTTGCTTGCGAGGTTATTGATACCCCAGTCGCCGTCTCCTGAAATATGGCAACCTATCCTACCAACGCCATAGGCTAGCATAAGAGCCGGTCCGCCGGCATCCAACATCATCTTGTAAGGTATGCCGTGTTTTCTTCCCAGGTAAAGCACCGTAGCCGCCCCGAATAGGAGTCCGCCATAAAAGGTCAAGCCGCTAAAGGAAATCATCTGACCTATCGGGTCCTTTACAAACTCACCCCAGTTCTCCAAGTTGTGAAATAACTTAGCCCCGAGAAGTCCGAATAAAGCAGCCATAATGGTAATATTCCCCATGTGTTGGTATGGGTGAACGTCTTCTACTTTATCTCCCTCAATTGCCGGAAGTTTGCTGTTTTTCCAATACCGGTATCCGCCAAGAGCGGCAGCACCCAGTATGCCAAAAATCAAATTTCCTTGAGCGCTTAAAAAATAGGATTGCACATCCGCGTACGCCGATGAATTGGTGAAGACTCCTAAGATTTTAAAACCCAATAAAAATCCAATCACGATGGCCGAATACAAATCGCCCTCGCGCTGTTTCTTTTGCGTTTCAGCACTAATGCGCACTTTCTTCGACGCCAATAAGCCGGCCTTTTCATGACGCTTAAGCTCCATCACCATGGTGATATTGGCCAGCACAAACGAGATGGCCACCATAAAGCCGAAGCTCTGAAATACTTGAAAAAAGGGAATTTCCAGTCCGAAGAGGTCTTGGAAAAGGTAATACAGGTTAGGATACATTAGTGGACGTAGTTTTCAGTGCTCAGTATTTCAACTTCCACTTCGAGGTCTGAATTGATCTGCAACAGCTTTACCTGCAACAGCTCATTAACCAGAAGCGGATCGTAATCGCTCGTGATTTTAATATAATTTTCGGTAAAGCCGTTCATTTTTCCGCTTTGTTCTTCTGCTTCGAACAAAACGGTGAAGGTTTTGTCCAAGTGCTGTTCGTAAAAATGACGTCGCTTTTTTTCGCTCAAAATGCGCAGCATATCGGCTCTTTCTTGCCTTATTTTCTGTGGTACCTCTCCTTCCATCTCTATGGCTTTGGTATTGGCCCGTTCGCTATACGGGAAAACGTGGAGATAGGATATATCCAAGTCGTTTAAGAAGCGGTAGGTATCTAAGAAATCGTCATCGGACTCTCCCGGAAATCCTACAATCACATCCACTCCGATGCAGCAGTTAGGCATCAGCTCTTTGATATACGACACACGCTCAGCATACAACTCCCGTTGGTAGCGTCTGCGCATGAGCTTTAAAATCTTATTGCTTCCCGATTGAAGAGGTATGTGAAAATGCGGAACAAAGCTCCTTGAATTCGAGACGAAGTGGATGATTTCATTGTTGAGTAGATTCGGTTCGATGGAAGAGATACGGAATCGCTCAATGCCCTGTACTTCATCCAAGGCTTTTACTAAATCAATAAATTTCTCCCGGTTCGGTTTGCCGAAATCGCCAATGTTCACGCCGGTTAACACCACTTCCTTCACCTCTGTTTGGGCCACTTCTTCGGCTTGTTTGAGGGTTTCTGCAATGGTGGCAGAGCGACTAAATCCCCTCGCTAAAGGAATAGTGCAGAAGGTACAGAAGTAATTGCAGCCATCTTGTACTTTTAGAAAGGTGCGGGTACGATCGCCCAACGAAAACCCGGGAACGAAGTCGCGCGTCTCTTTGATATTGGCATTGTATACTACCGCCTTTTCTGTTTTGCGCAATTCATCCAGGTGCTCCAACAGATTGAACTTCTCAGCAGCGCCCAGCACCATGTCAACTCCCGGAATCTCGGCAATTTCTTGCGGTTTCAGCTGGGCATAGCAACCCACAATTACCACGTAAGCGTCTGGATTATGCTTCAAAGCTTCCTTCACCACCTTACGGCATTTTTTATCCGCGTTGTCGGTTACCGAACAGGTATTGATCACGTACATATCTGCTCCTTCTTGAAACCCCTTCTTCTCAAAGCCTTTCTCTTCCAATTGCCTAGAAATGGTAGAGGTCTCTGAAAAATTCAGTTTACAGCCGAGGGTATAAAATGCAACAGAATGCGACATGAAGGCGCAAAGATAGGAAAGAATGTACGATTGTTGGATTGTAGTCCCGATTTATCGGGAGTTTGACTGCGTTCTTTGATTGTAAATTGTATACTGTTCGTAGAATTCTAGGCTTGACTAGAGTCCATAAAAAAAGCCCTGTTTCCAGGGCTTTATCCGTTTTGTTTTTGTTGTTTACTTTTCACATTCTACAAGCGACTTCAAATCGGAGGCTTCCGTTTCAAACATCACGTTGTCTTTGCGTCCGTCGCCAACCACACCCATTACCTTGTAGTTTTGTGTTTCTACCACCAACTTAAACCAGAAGATATACTTCTCGCCAAATGCGCTGTTGGTATAGCTTTCAAACTTACCCGGGTATTTAAAAATATAGGCACAGGTATCGCTGCTTTCAGCTAAGGTCTTTTCAATGCCTTTGCTATCCGATAAGGTATAATTTACTTTACGGAAAGCTTTGCGTAAAGCCTTTTCGTCAACCGATTTACTCAAGGTGGCGCGGTCTACCAAGATGTGTTTTTCCTTTAAGAGTTTACAGTTTTTCTGTGCTTCTTGGTACATGTATTCGCCGGGCGTAGAAGCCTTGCCACTTTTCTGAATCGCTTTCAAATGCTCTTGCATAAAGCTGATAACAAAGCGGATATCGGTTTTGGTAAATTCCTTTACACTGCGGCCCTTCGTTTCCGGTAAATAGATCTGGTAATCTACTTTTCCATCTTTTACTGAACTACCGCGTGAGAAATTGATCACCCATACTTCTTGGTCTTTTTTGGAGTCGGGATGTTTGGTCAAATACAGGTAACTGCTGCGCGAATCGCCGCGATCCAAGTTCTTCTTCACTTCGTCTTGGTCTGCAAACTCCACTTTCGCATTCAGTTTCCACAAGTCGTCTACAGCTGCTTTGATGAGTTCAGCGAGGTCTTTTTGCGGATATTGGGTTACGCCTGCTCTCGGACGCGCATTGGTGTCTGGAAATTCAACAATCAATGGTTTTCTAAACATATCGCCCAGTGCGGACGGATCAACGTTGATGGTTTGGGCCTGGATACTGTTCCCTGCGAGGACCAGGCTACATAGCATGATAAGTTTTTTCATATCGCTGGCTAATTTACAATTATTTAATACTTGCTCTACGTTTGGTGCTAGTTTGAAATGATTTTGTACTCGGTACGGCGGTTCAATTGTCTACCTTCTTCGCTTGCGTTATCTGCAATTGCTTTGGTGGCTCCGTAGCCTTTGTAGCTTAGTCGGTTTGCCGCAATGCCTTTAGCGATGAGGTATTCCATCACTGATTTCGCCCTGTTCTCTGAAAGCTTCTGGTTGGCTGCCGCATTACCGGTATTATCGGTATGTCCGCCTATCTCAATTTTCATGGCTGGATTGGCCTCCAAAAAAGAAGCGAGTTTATCCAACTCTACTTGCGATTCTTTCCTCAATTCAAAGGAATTCACGTCGTAGAACACATTCTTAAGTACCACATTGGTGCCAGCCTTGATTTTCTTCAAGCGAACCACCAATTCAAAAGGTTTGTCTTTGCTCCCTTGACTCAGCGAGAAATTCTCTGAATGAAATAGATAGCCTTCCTTTGAGATGTTGAGCGCATAATCTTGATTCGCTTGCAATACGACTAAAAAACTGCCTGTTTCTGTATTGGTGCTGGTAGCGATGACCTTGCTTCCGTCAGACAGTTTGAACAATTCTGCCGACGCTTCCAAAGGCTGCCCGGTTTCATCGTCGAGTACTATGGCTTTCGCGTAATTGAGTTTCTGAGGTTTGAACTGCGCCGGTAGCTCAAATTGGTAAATATCAATGGCTCCGTAAGAGTCGGGTCTATTGTCTGAGGAGTAATACGCCAGCTCCCCTTTGCTGTTCACCATTAAGCCTTTTTCATCGCCTCCCGTATTGATGGGATAACCTAAATTCTGCGGTGTATCCCAGGAGCCATCGTCTTTGCGCCGACTCACATAAAAATCGTAGCCTCCCATACCGGGTTTGCCATCGCTTGAGAAGTACAAAGTCTGGTTATCCGGGTGAATAAACGGTGTCTCTTCGTTGCCTATGGTATTCACTTCTGGGCCGAGGTTCACCGGCTCACCAAAACGGCCATTCTCGAAAGTGCTCACCCAGATATCGCTACCCCCGTAACCGCCTTCTCTTTTACTAGCGAAGTAGAGGTTCAAGCCATCAAACGACAAGCTCGGAGTGGATTCCCATTGGTTGGAATTGATTACCGAACCCATGTGGCGCGGAATACTCCATTTGGTGCCTTCCAACCGGCTGTAGTAAAGATCGCAGCCCGGAAATATTTCGCGCGGGTGCGCCCCATTTTGCCGGCCTTGAAGCGTATTCTTTTTAGAGCGATTGCAAGAGGTAAAGAAAATGAATTGACCATCTGCCGAAACCGATACGCTGCCTTCGTTCTCTTCGGTATTTACCGGTGCTCCCAGGTTAATAGCCGGTCCCCAAGTGGTGTCGTTTATCTTTTTGCAATAGAAAAAATCCTCGTTTCGGTTTTGTCCGACTACGCGCGTAAAAATGAAATACTCCCCATCTACCGTAATGCCCGGAAAGTACTCGCGCGACTCCGAGTTAATGCTCGGTCCGGCGTTTTTTGGCGTAAACGGCACAGGATTTTTCACCGCTTCTTTAGCGAAAGCCGCATTGTCTCTGTAGCGGGTAGCTCGGTACCGTCTTGCTTCACTTAAACCCGGGGTAGCCAGGTAGCTGTTGAGCGATGCCTCTGCCTCCTCGTAGCGTTTGGTATCGAAGTACATCTCACCTAAGTAAAGGTGCACTTCGTAGGCATCCGGGTTCTTTTCCAAGGCTGTTTTAAAACACAGTTCTGCCTCGCTAAACTTGCCTTGTTTGTAGAGGATATCGCCCTTGAAAGCATAGGCATCTACAAAATTATCGTCCTTTTTTAAGGCTTTATCAAGTAGATCCAAAGCCTCTGTGAACTTGCCAAAGTTGGCTTCTTCTAATGCTTTGAAGAAAAACTCATTGGCCTTTTTATTTTTTGATCCCGTATTGGGTTTCGGTTGTGACACTGCGCAGGCAGATAGCAGCAGAAAGAAGCCTAGTAGAAGGCTATGAGGTCTGAAAAAGCTTGGCATCGCCACAAGTATAGCGAAGATTTTGTCAATCTTAAGGGATATTCATGTACTTGTGCGTTTGCAACGAAATACGCCATTTTGGGTTCGCTTTGACGTAGTCGATAATCAAAGGCATAACCTGCTCTTGCTTGTCCCACTCAGGCTGCAAGAAGAGCTGACAATCCTCATTCACCTGGTCTACAAAACTCTCCGCCCAGGCAAAGTCGCTTTTATTGAAAACGACCACTTTCAGTTCATGCGCTTCGGCAGCTACTTCGCTCAAGGGCGCTTTGAATTTTTTAGGCGAAAAGGTTACCCAATCGAATTGTCCGGTAAAAGGATGCGCCCCGGAGGTCTCAATGTGCACTTGGAGTCCGGCGCTGCGCAGCTCATAGGTAAGCGGACCTAAATCGTACATCAAAGGTTCTCCGCCTGTGATCACCACCGTTTTAGCCCCGGCTCTCAACGGCCATGAGGCGATATCCTCTACCCGAAAACTAGGGTGTGCGGAGGCATCCCAACTGTCTTTCACATCGCACCAAACACAGCCCACATCGCAGCCGCCCAGTCTAATGAAGTAGGCAGCCACTCCTGCATGTGCTCCCTCTCCTTGCACTGTGTAGAAGTGCTCCATAACCGGTAAATGTGTTTTCACCTCAAGCATGCCACAAATTTAGCGGCTTTTTCAACCTCGGTGATGATTATTTCGTTAGCATTGAAAGCCACCTTAAAAAAGAGTAGTTTCGAGCGCGATTTATGAAAAAATATCTACTGGCCCTTGTGTGCCTGGTAAGTGCAGTGTCGGCCTGGGCACAGACCGGTGAAGTGAGGGGAATCATCTATGAAAAGGGAACCGGTGTTCCAATTGATTTTGCCAACGTATACCTCAAAGAAAATTTCCAAGGTGCGGTAACCGATGATATTGGATTCTTTACGATCCCCAACGTAAAACCGGGAACCTACACCCTCTTTTGTTCCTACCTCGGCTACGATTCAGCGCAGGCTACCGTGACCGTTGTGGCCGGTAAAGTGACCCACCAAAACCTGTACTTGAAGAAAGCCGACAAGATGCTCGATGAGGTTACTGTCAGTGCAGAAGCCCAAGCGAAAAAAGAAGAAACCCAAATAGGGAAAACCAAAATTACCATCAAAGACATGGAACGCTTGGTTACGTTTGGCGGTGAGCCGGATTTGGTGCAGTCTTTACAGGTATTACCGGGTGTTTACAGCTCAGGCGACCAAGGCGGACAGCTTTACGTTCGGGGTGGTTCTCCGGTGATGAATAAGGTTCTTTTGGATGGCATGACCATTTACCAGCCTTTCCATTCTATCGGACTCTTTTCCGTTTTTGATGCAGACGTGATTCGCAGTGCAGATGTGTATTCTGCCGGATTTGGGGCGGAATATGGCGGACGAATTTCGGCTATTGTTGATGTGAGAACCCGGTGAATCCGTTCACTTCAAAGTTCTTACTGGAAGGTCCGCTGAAAAAATACAAGGAAGGCCAAGGCAGCACCTCTTTTATTCTGAGTTATAAAAACTCCTATTTGGATCAATCCTCTCCCATTTTCTACTCGTACCTGGATGCCAACCGTTTGCCGTATAGCTTTAGCGATTTGTATGGTAAAATCAGTTTTGTAGGAAGCAATGGCAGTAAGATGGACGTGTTCGGGTTTAACTATTCCGATGCCGTGAACTTCCAAGGCATTACCAACTTCAGCTGGAACTCCTTCGGCTTTGGCGGTAAGTTTGTGGTTTTACCGGATGAGTCGAAAACCAAAATTGATGGATTCTTCTCCTTCTCCGATTACAAAATGCGCCAAGAAGAAGCCAGCACTTCTCCTCGAACCAGTAATATCAACAGTGTCAACATTGGCTTGAACTTCGATTACCTGATGAAGAAAGACCGTTTTGTTTACGGTACGGAGATTACCGCCTTTGGCACCGGTTACCAATTATACAATGCCCAAGGCCGACGTATTGATCAAACCGATAACAATACCGAACTCTCCATATTCGGTACTTACAAGCGCGTGAGACCTCGCCATGTATGGGAAGCCGGAACGCGACTGCAATACTACGCGTCTTTCTCTGAGTTCTTCTTTGAGCCACGTTTAGCGTACAAATACAACGCTACTTCCAAATTCCGTATCAAGGCCTCTACCGGATTGTATTCTCAAAACTTGATTTCAGCTGTATCCGATCGGGATGTAGTGAACTTGTTTTATGGCTATTTGGCGAGTCCGGCGAATTTGCCTAAGGAGTTTGACGGTCAGCCGATCACCAGCCGTTTGCAGAAAGCTTGGCATGGCGTGCTTGGCTTTGAATTGGATTTGGGCAAGTATACCGAAGTGCTCTTGGAAGGCTATTACAAAGACTTCTTCCAGTTAACCAATATCAACCGCGACAAGATCTTTGAAGATATTGCAGAGAACGCAGCTCGTCCCGATTACTTGAAAAAGGACTACATCATTGAAAAAGGACAAAGCTACGGTGTTGATTTAAGGATCAAATATGAACGCGGACCCTTCTACCTCTGGACCGTGTATTCACTCACCTATGTTAGCCGATTTGATGGTATCCGCACCTATTTCCCGCATTTTGACCGCAGACACAACGCCAACGTGGTTGCTTCGTATGCCCTAGGGAAAAAACGTCTGTGGGATATCAATGTGCGCTACAATTTTGGTAGTGGTTTTCCGTTCACCCAAACGCAATCCTTTTATGAATTGCTTTACTTGGGCAAAGACCTAACGCAGAATTATACCCAAAGCAACGGCGACGTCGGCATCATTTATTCGAATATCAACGAAGGCCGGTTGCCTACCTTCCATCGGGTAGATATTTCGGTATCGCGTACCTTTAAACTGGGTAAACATTCAGAATTGAAGGCTGTGGCCGGTTGCATCAATACCTTAGACAGAAACAACATCTTCTATTTCGATAGGGTAAGCTACCAGCGAATAGACCAATTACCCATCCTACCAACCTTGGGTATAAACTGGAGTTTTTAGGAAGCGAAAGCATTGTTCAAGCTGTGGATTTCCGTACCTTGCGTCCTGAAATTTTTGCTGGAAATATGATTACCGATCGCTTAAAAACTGAGACCCGTCCATACCATGATAACATGGAGCGTGTGGGCTTTTCTGATAAGATTATGAATGGCAGCTTGAACTTGGAAGAGTACAAGCTATTAATTCGCAATAACTACATCATGAACTCCATCATAGAGAAGGCTGTGAGTGCCTTGCCTGAGTTTGTGAATTTGAAAGAACTGAACTTTGAAGGACGTAAAAAGAATCACCTGCTTGAGCGTGATTTGGACGTATTGGGCTTAAACAAAGCTGAACTCGATGCCTTGGATTACAGCATGAGCTTTGATAACCTGAGCCAAGCCTTGGGCGCATTTTATGTGATGGAAGGCTCCACTTTAGGTGGTTCGGTGATTTCCCGTCATTTGGCTAAAAACCCAAACTTGGCTTCTGTTCCGGAATACAATTTCTATGGCTGCTACGGTGATATGGTTGGCCCGAACTGGAAGATGTTCCAAGGTGTTTTAATCAGCCATGCCGACAGCACTGAAAAAGAAGACCAAATGGTGCAGGCCGCTTGCGATACCTTTGATTATTTCAGAGGCATTTTTGAGGATAGCTTGTCGAAGAGTTAAGTTTTAAAATCTGAAAACTAGAGATTGTGAAAGGGATCCTTAGGGATCCTTTTTTATTTTAAGTTTACTTATTTACTCTCTCTGCAACGAACTCTTTAATTTTCTGAAAAGAATCGTGTCCCACTGATTTCATAGGAATCATCCATGATGCTTCAGCTTCTAAACTTATATACTCGGGTGTGGTTTTAACAGAGTTAACCGTATCCCATTTTACAGTGTGCTCAATATCATCCATTAGAAGAGTATAGGTTTCATTTCTCAGAATCAACCTATGTTTCTTAAATCTCCCCGTCTCAGAAATGAACTTATAGACACCGTTTTTCCATTTAAACAAGGAGAAACAAGAAGCTAAATACATCCAAAACCAACAAAGAAAAAAGAGCATAGAAATTGAGACATAAATAAACTTATCTCGCTGATATAAAGCGATTAAAAGGAAAAGTAAACCTGAAATAATCAACATTATAAATGATAATCGTGTAGTTGAACTAAGCACATAATTTCCATTCCTGTCTTTAAAATAGATTTCCTTAAAATGGTCAGGATTGAATTCAAGTTCAATTTCCAAATTCATTTCTAAATCTTTCCTTTTACTTTCCACCTTCTACCTAGTACCCTTTTCCTTCGTTTCCCAATAGCGGCGAATAGCAGCCGTATCGCTTGGACTTTCTTTCATCTCCAGAAAGGCTTTTTGTACTTCTTCTTGATCAGGGAAGATATAAACTGCTATTTGTTTATCACTCATAAGTAAAGTGCCAAAACCCAATCCCAGCAATAAAAGATAACGCAGCTGCGATTTCCTATCGGCAAAGAACTCCTGAGGTTTAGCGATAAAAAGCCTGGCTCCTAAGCCCATTAAAACACAGGCCAAGCCAATTAAGAGTATATTCTCACCTCTTGCCCATGCCAGCAAGCGGAATAAGGAACCGATGAGCAAGGCCGCTCCACCAAATCCTTCTAATATGGGTAATACCTTCTTCAATTTTGCTTGCCCTATTGGCCTCTTTCTGGCATTGAGCTGCTGCACTACGGCTTGTATTCCCATCAGCAGAATCAGAAACTGATTTAGCCTGGCCCAGCCTAGCGCTTGACCAAGGATGCAGAGCAAAATCAGGGGCCATAAAATCCATTCCAGCCTGACAAGTAATTTTTCCATAGTGCTAAGCAAGATAAGGAGAATGAGGAAAAAAGTTCCAAAAGTCTAAACCCAAGAACCAAGCATTGGAATTTGGAAATTGGAAATTGTTAATTGGAGCTTCACTACCTTTACCGATATGTGCGGCAGATATGTCTCGGTTAGCAAAGTGCTGGCCATCGAAAAGCGTTTTCAGGTGAAGGCAGATCATCCGGAGCTTTATATTCCGAATGTGAATATCGGGCCCGGACAAACCGGTCCCATCATCACTTCTGAAGAACCCGGCCAATTGCAATTTTCGCATTTCGGGCTTACCCCCTCTTGGTCTAAGAAAAAGATGTACCTCTTCAATGCGCGCGCAGAAGGCGACCACAATCAAGAGAACAGCACACACTACCACGGCAGCATGGGCATCGTTTCCAAGCCCTCCTTCCGCAACTTGATTCGCAAGAAACGCTGTTTGATTGTGGCCGATGCTTTTTTGGAAGGTCCGGAGAAAGAAAAACTCAGCAAACCCTTTGTGGTCTACCTGAAAAACAAGCAGCGCCCCTTTGCCTTTGCCGGCCTCTACGACGACTGGATAGACCAAGAAACCGGTGAGGTCTACCGCTCGCATAGCATTATCACCGTTTGGGCTAATCCGCTGCTACAAAAGATTGGGCACCACCGCTCACCTGTGATTCTAGACCCGAGTCAGGAGAAGCTTTGGTTAGACACCGAATTACCCTTAGCGGATGTCACCTCCATGCTGCATCCCTATCCGGCTGAAGAGATGAACGCCTACCCTGTTAAACCCGACATTAAAAAACCCGGCGCCAACGAGCTCAGCCTTTTAGAACCCATTGGCCAACGCCTCCAACCGGAATACGAATACGAGATTTACGAGGAACTCAAATTAGAGGGTATGGGGATGACTACGGCCAGAAGGAGAAAACTGGATCTTTAAGCAAAAATTGGTTACCCCTTGGAACTAGCGGCAAGTTTAGACTCATGCCTTGGAATGGATATCCTGCCGCTGGTAAAAATAAAAGCCCCGAGTGAAACTCGAGGCTTTCGCTATACGATTGGAAGATTAAAACTTCTCTCCTGTTTTCTCTAAAGCAATCCCCACATCCAAAACACCGGGCAAGGTATTGATGCGCATATTTTGTTCTACGCTGTAACGGTATACCCCCGACTTCGCAAAGGTCTTGCTCTTTTGAACCGGGATACGGTATTCGAACACCGTACCTTTGGATACGCCCAAAGGTTGCCCATCCGGCGCAAACAGCGGTAGTTCCAACCGAATCAGCGAACTGTCGCCCGCCGGTGTGAGCTCTTGCATCATTACCCACATGTTGGCAAAAGGGTAATTGCGGTTAATTCGGGTATTGATAAAGAGGTCGTAGGTAGCCGTTGTATCGTCTACCGTCACCTCAAACTCGCCACGCTGTTTCCAATGCCACTGTTTCTCGGGCATGGTCAGGTTTTTATCGTATACCAAATTTCCTGTGCACGCGCTCAGGAGCAGGACTATCGCTAAAGGCCAAATCTGCTTAGTTGCCATCCTTATTCGGGTTGTTCTTGTTATCCGGTTTTCTGCGTTTCTGCGGACGTCTTTTCGGGTTAGTGCCTTCCTGTCCCGAAGGCTTTCGGGATGGTTTGCTTGCTTCCGGTGAAGGCCGTTTCGCTTGGGCCGCATTGGGGTTGGGCTGGCCATTTTCCCCAGAAGGTTTTGGCTTTTTCTTCTTCCTTTTCTTGCGGTTTTTATCGCGGCGGTCTTTGTCTTCCATCCGCGTTAAGCTGTTGTCTGAGATGATGTCTTCAGCATCCAATGCCTTCATCATCGCCCTACTGCTTTCCGTCATGTCTACCAAGTCTTCACCCTTCTTGCCTTCTTTGTTGAGGGCTATGATTTCATTCACCGTATCTACGTGAACCGGAATCCAGGTATTTTTTCCTTCGTAAACAAACCACATGGTACGTTTGAGGATATCCACTTTGATGCTATGCGCAAAGCCCGATTGGGTTTCCAGCTTGATGCGCTCCCCTTGCGGAAACTCTTCTAGCGCATCCAGGTAAGTATCCAGCTCGTAATTCAAACAACATTTGAGTCGGCCGCACTGGCCCGACAGCTTGAGCATATTGATAGACAAGTTTTGGTAGCGCGCTGCCGACATGTTCACCACTTTGAAGTCGGTGAGCCAAGTAGAACAGCACAATTCCCTACCGCACGAACCAATACCACCCAAGCGAGCTGCTTCTTGGCGGTAGCCAATCTGCTTCATCTCAATGCGCATGCGGAATTCCTCTGCATAGGCCTTGATCAGCTCTCTGAAGTCGACACGCTCTTCTGCGGTATAGAAGAAGACCACCTTCTTGCCATCGCCTTGAATTTCAATGTCAGACAATTTCATCTTCAGTCCCATGCTCATCGCGATGGTACGCGCTCGTTCGAGCACCTGAGATTCTTTGTCTTTCATCTCTTGGTAACGCTCCATATCGCGTTCCCCTGCCTTGCGTTGAATAGCAAAGACATTTTCCCCATCGGGGTCTACATTGTATTTTTTGAGTTGGAGTCGGACAAGCTCACCCTTTAGGGAGACAAAGCCTAGGTCATGGCCCATTTCACGCTGGACCACCACCGGATCTCCGGTAAAGAGTTCCAGGTTTTGGTCGTTTTTGTAAAATTCCTTCCGGCTACCTTTAAATCGCACTTCAACAATATTGAAGGGCTTGTAGTCTTTTGGAAGTTCCATATCGCATAACCAGTCGTAAACATTGAGTTTATTACATCCGGTTGTGCCGCAAGTACCGTTGCTTTTACATCCTTTGGGTGCTCCCGATCCTCCTGTTCCACATGAACTGCATCCCATATGTTAAATCACTTAGCTCTCGAAGATGATACTATATTTTTAAATCGCAAAGATAAATTGAACAAGACGATTTTTGGATTCGCGTTTCGTTCAATATAATAGCTTGAGTCATTGAGCAGTGCGATCATCTCGCTCAATTGCTCCGTTGATGTGAGTTGTGAAAACTTCACGGCAAATTCCTGTTCATCACCGCGTACCTTCACCAATTCCCCGGCACCTGATTGGTATAAAACGCATTCGCGCAACACGTTGATTCCGTATTCCAGCAAGTGCTTGAGGTTTTCCCTGCCAAACTTAGCGGCTTCTTCAGACCAGCGCATGAGTTCCGGGATTTTCCGAGCATAACTCAGTTGCAAAAGCATTCTGAAGTGCATAAAGAAAGGCGTGTCTTGTTGTGAAAGCAGGTGCAGGGCCTTGTTCATATTCCCTTCGCTTAAAAACGCAAGTGACGCCGCATGATCTTCGCTAGAAGCACCATGTTGAAGCAAGTGCTCGGCAATCTCTTCATCGCTAAAACGGGGAATTTTAACAATCTGCGTGCGCGATAAAATGGTACCGATGATATCGTCTTGGTTATGTGCTACCAACAAAAACAAGGTATTGGCCGGTGGCTCCTCAATGATCTTCAAGAGTGTATTGCCGTATTTACCGAGGTATTCCGGCATCCAAAGAATCAGAAATTTAAACTGACTCTCAAAACTTTTCATGCTCAGCTTGCGGATGATATCGCGGCACTCGGCCACACTGATATTGCCCTGTTTGTTCTCTTGGTCTAAGAACTGAAGCCAATCGTAAACCGTTAAATACGGACTCTTCTCTTGGATTTCGCGCCATTCCACCAAAAACTCAGTACTCAATCCTTTTTCTCCCACGGTGGGGTAGCTGAAGTGCAAGTCTGGGTGAATCATCTTGCGCATCTTGTGGCAAGCCGGACAAATTCCGCAGCTATCCGCTTCGGTCTTTTGTTCACAAGCCAGGTACTGCGCATAGGCGCGGGCAAGGGCCAAGTTAGCGGAGCCTTCCGGACCTAAAAACAGCTGCGCATGTGGAATACGTCCTGATTTCGCATTGCTAATCAGTCTTTGCTTTACCTCAAATAATCCGGGAATTTCCTCAAAACGCATCGCCAACAAAAGTAGGAATTGCGCTCAGAAAGCGAAAGGCCTAAACGGCAACTTTGCATCTTATTCTGAAAATTCAGGAAGCAGACTCACCGCTCTTGAGCAGATAAGAGCCTCGGTACTTTTCAACCAAGCAAATGGCTTTCGCGATTTCAGGCTTGAAAAAGTTTGAACTCTCCACAAAAACTCGCTTAACCCAAGACTCTGTTGCTTGAGCGATTGACGAAAAGCAGTGGCTTACTGAATGGTGATCTCAAATGGCAAACGCATTTGGACACCCTTCATCGTTTGAACCTTTTTGTGCAGTTGAAGCAAAGGGTACATATCGCCTAATTCAGCCTTCACAACGTCCTTTTTAACCTCTTCCGTGGAGCCCAAAAGTTCTTGAAAAGGATTCTTTTGCACCGGGTATTCTACGATACGGTACTTTTCCATTTCGGCCTTTTTAGCGGCATATGCCAAGGCTTCTTTGATGCCTCCTAATTCGTCTACCAATCCGTTGTTTAAGGCGTCTTCACCGGTCCATACCCTACCCTGTGCAATGCTATCCACCGCTTCAAAGCTCATTTTTCGGCTCTGCGCCACCTTGTTCACGAAGCTCTCATAGGTGCGGTTGATCATTCTTTGAATTACATCACGTTCATTGGCATTTAGCGGACGAGTTACCGTTCCTAAATCAGAATATTCTCCAGTCGATACGCCGTCGAACGTGATGCCTAATTTCTCATTGAAGAGCTGCTGCATATTGGGGATCAATCCGAATACCCCAATCGAACCGGTTATGGTGGCCGGGTGAGCAAAGATATAGTCGCCAGCCACAGCCATGTAATAGCCACCTGATGCTGCCACATTGCCCATGGAGATGATCAAAGGCTTCTTTTCGGCAGTCAATTTCATCTCATGGTAGAGCACATCGGATTGCAAGGCGGAACCCCCTGGCGAGTTGATGCGCATCACAACAGCCTTTATTTTCTCGTCTTTGCGAATTTCGCGCAAGGACTGGATGATGCGTTTTCCCGGCATTCCGCTTTCGCCGTCTTCAATATCCCCTTCTGCGTAAACCACAGCTACTTTATCAGCGCTAAAATCGGTTGTGAATGGGCGGGATGGGTAATACGTCGATAAGCTAATGGACTCATATTTAGCATCGGCTTCGAGCTTGAGCCTCTCGCGAATAAATGCAAAAACATCTTGCTCTTGTCCGAGTATGTCTACCAATCCTAAGTCCTTTGCATCGCTCGCTTGGCGAATGAGGAGCTTATCTGAAATTTCGCGAACGCGTTCCGGACTCATCGCTCGGTTTGCCGCCACTTCTTTGACATACGATTGGAAAATAGACTCCAAATAGCGCTTCACTTGCACACGGTTTTCATCGCTCATTTGGGTAGCGATGAATGGCTCAACGGCACTTTTGTATTTACCGTATTTCACCACCTGCATATCCACACCCAGCTTGTCTAAAGCGCCTTTGAGGAACATCAGCTCCGCATGCAGTCCGTTGAACAACATTTCACCCGCTTCGTTTAACAAAATCTGATCTGCCGTGCTGGCGAGGTAATAGCCCGACTCTGAATAAAATTCAGAATACGCCACAATGAACTTTCCTGAATCTTTGAAATTCTCCAATGCCAGTCGCAATTCTTCCAGTACACCGAATCCATTGCTGAACGTAGCCGGAAGGTGCAAATACATGCCCGCAATCTTTTTGTCGCCCGAAGCCGCATACAGCGCTTCTAAAGTCTTGTTTAAGCCCATCTCCTTTTGTTTGAAATCGAGCTTATCGAAATCAAGTTGATCAAAAGGGTTATCAGAGCCCTGTTCCACCATATTGCTTTCCGGTTTGAAATACAGAACAGTGGATTCAGCTACTTCCGTTTTTTGGTCTTCCATGCTGCTGGCAATACCCATTATCAGGAAGAACACGATGAGGCAAAGGAAAAAGGCTCCGAGGATAAAGCCCAAGGTGGAGGCAAATACCTGTTTAAAGAATTGTTTCATGAATGCAATCTTAGTTTACAACATACGGCACCAATACGCTGCCGTAGCTGTTCCATACACGTACAAAGTAAAGACCTGCCTTCAGTTGGCTCAGGCTAATTTCGTTTAACGGTGCATTTAGAACGGCAGACTTCACTTTCAGTCCGCGGCTATCGAACATCTCCATCTGGGCTGGATAGCTTTGATCCAAGTCGATGGTGAATGCGCCTTGGCCTGGATTCGGGAATAATTTTACCGTGTTGCTTAGTGAATTCAGGCCGGTATTAAAAAAATCGATGCGCAGGGGAATGCGTAAGGTGCTGATTCCGAAGCCACTCACTAGGATGGTGTCTTCTTCGCTCGACTTCTGATTGCGTGTGATCCTCAGCTCTACACTTACGCTTTCGCCGGGATTGATGGAAATGGCCGACTGCGACCAACCTAAATCCACTCCCTTAGCCGTGCTCAGGCTCAGGTTTTGGGCTATGTTGCCGGCAGAAGTAAGTACCAGTTGATAACGCACGGTATCGCCCACGTTGCCGCTAAAATTTAACTTCTGAATGCTCGCATTTTGTTCCGGCAAATTGCAGTGTATGGAACGAATAGCGGGCGCAACACTGTTGGTAGATAGGCTGCTAATGCGCTCCAAAAATTCCGGGTGATCAACATAAGGGTTACGGTTCTTTTGCAAGGTGAAAATCTTTTCGTTTCGCAGGCTGTCGATTCGGTTAACCGGAAACTGCGCGGCCCATTGGCGCATTACCTGCTCTTGAGAAGCCGATTTGCCGGAACCATCCGGAACCTGCACGCTCAAGAAATTGCTAGAGTTGCCAAAGCGTGTAGCGAAGTATAACATCGCGCGGGCTGTTCTGCCTTTTTGGGCGTCGCGCGGTTCAAATATGCCGCCACCGTATAGAGAACCCCCGTTTTGCCAAGTAGCCGAAACAACATGGCCGAATGGATTATTGGATCGGACCGAATTGGCCGAAGCATCCACTACAAAAAGATGAAATATATCCGATCTGGCAGGCTCAGAAGAGGCGCCTAAACTCTGTGGCCAGGTATGTTCGGTATTCACGTTTCCATTGGTTTGAGCCGCAGAACGGTTAACGTAGCCTTCTACAATTCTGCCGGTATACGCTGTTTCTATGCGATTTTGCGTTGCCCCCTCACCGTTGAATTGTTGATTGTCGACTTGCATGTATATCCAGTCCCTGGCGGCATCGTAACCAAAACTTACAGTACCCAAGTTCAACCTGGCTTTAAGCGCATCTTTCAAGGCTTGTTCACTCAGGTTCTGGGTGGTAGCATAATAGGTTCCCGGGTATGTTCCAATTCCTTTTACATCAATGCGGTGAGCCCCGTAGAAGGAACTCAAAATCACCAATTCTGAGTTGTAGGTGATGTTGTGCACCGGTTTGAATTTTACCCAAATAGCAGTTGAGTCGCCTGCTCCAAGTAAGAAGGCTGTATCGGCATTCAAGCTGAAGTCTTTGTTAAGCGCTTGATTGTATAAGTTCACATCCACTACCTGAACCGGATTGGAACCCCGGTTGTAGCAAGTGAGCTTGAGCGAATCACTTTGACCTTTTTGTAAGGTACCAAAGTCGAGCGTACTGGTATTGAATTCAAGTCCTTGAGCGAAAGAAATATTCCAAATTAAGCCAAGAAGGCCAAGAAAGAGACTACGGTTTACACACATCATCGTTGGCAAAATTACAGTCGCCGACATTAATATTTCATTAATTTTGGCCCAAAATTCCGCATGAATCTCACCGCATTAAACGCCATATCGCCTGTTGACGGACGTTACAGAAGAATCACCCACGTTTTAGCTCCGTATTATTCGGAGTTCGGACTTATTCGCTACCGTGTTTTGGTAGAGATAGAATACCTGATTTTCTTAGCGAACATACCCCTGCCTCAATTGGCTGGTTTGATAGATGCAAACAAGGCAGAGGCCTTGCGCAACGTATACCGCCAGTTTAGCGAAGCGGATGCCCAAGAGATTAAGGAGACTGAAAAAACCACCAACCACGATGTAAAAGCGGTTGAATACTTTGTGAAGTCGAAGCTACCGGCCATAGGACTGGAGGCAGTGACTGAGTTTGTTCATTTCGGACTCACTTCCCAAGACATCAACAATACCAGCGTGCCGCTTTCTTTGATGGAAGGCTACCGCAACGAAATGCAGCCGGTTCTGCATCGCTTAATCGATACCTTGAAGAAGTTGGCAGCCGATTGGAAAGACATCAGCATGTTAGCCAAGACGCACGGTCAGCCCGCCTCTCCTACCCGATTAGGCAAAGAGATCATGGTTTTTGTGGAGCGATTGGAGAAGCAGGTGGCTCAACTGGAGGCTGTCCCGTATTCGGCCAAATTTGGTGGAGCGACCGGTAATTTCAATGCGCACCACATCGCTTACCCAAGCTACGATTGGCAAACCTTAGGCAATCAGTTTGTGAATGAGGTGCTGAAGCTGGATCGCTCCCAATATACTACGCAGATTGAGCATTACGACAACCTGGCTGCTTTGTTTCAAGCGCAGGAAAGGATTAATACCATACTGATTGATTTGTGCCGCGATATCTGGACCTACATCTCCATGGACTACTTCAAACAGAAGTTGAAAGAAGGTGAAGTTGGTTCATCGGCTATGCCGCATAAGGTGAATCCGATCGATTTTGAAAATGCAGAGGGTAATTTGGGTGTAGCGAATGCGGTGTTTGCCCATTTAGCGGCTAAACTGCCTATTTCCCGTTTGCAGCGCGACCTCACTGATTCTACAGTATTGCGAACCATTGGCGTTCCTTTGGGTCATACCTTGATTGCCTATGCATCGCTAGAAAAAGGACTGGGAAAACTCATTCTAAATCCGGCAGCTATCGAAGCCGATTTAGAAAACAACTGGGCTGTGGTAGCAGAAGCCATTCAAACTGTGCTTCGCAGAGAAGGCTATGAAAAACCGTATGAGGCCTTGAAAGCACTTACCCGTACGCACGCTGCCATGAATCAGGAGAGCATCCATGCCTTTATAGAAACCTTGCATGTGAGCGATGCCGTGAAGGCGGAGTTGAAAAAGATTACGCCACACAACTACGTGGGCATTTTCTAAATTCCTTTAGCGATGAGTTGGTCGGCTTTTACCCGGAAAGTCTTGCTGAAAGACAAAGGCAAGAAGGGCCGTATTTGGAAAGCCTACCGCGCGGATATCCCTTTTCTCGTTAAAGAATACCTGCCTCTAAACGGTGAAATTCCGTCTTGGGCTGCCGCGGAGATACGCTTTGGACAAAAAGCTCCTGTCCTCTCGGGTTTGATCGATGTTTTTAGTGAAACAGATGCGGTGGTTTTGGTCTATACCTGGTTGGATGGCATCAACTTGCAAGACTTGAAAGACACCCAGAAATTCTGGCATAAAAAGCTGCCACTGGAGGAGCTCTTCCCTCAAATGAGCGCAGCCTTACAGCGGTTTCACGAAAGCGGTTATCTGCATCTGGATATTCGTCCGTCTAATTTCATGCTCCTGCACCACTCCCGTTCCGTTCAGTTGATCGACTTTGGCTCCGTGCGAACTCCGGCCGAACTGAAAGCCGGAAATATCCCGGAATTTGGAATGCACTACGCCGCTCCGGAATTACTGCTTCGCCGTGGCGCTATGATAGACCGCAGAACAGATTACTACGGTTTGGGCTTAAGTATGGCCTACCTCATTTCCGGTAAACATCCTTTTCTGAGCACGCATCCGGAGCTCATTAAAAGCCGCATGCTGAGCGAAGCCTTAGATCCCGCAGATTTTGGGAAATGGGGTGAATACATCTGCCGACTCAGCGCCAAAAGTCAATTCCCGAAGCCTCCTGCTCAATTGCCAGCAGAAACTATAGACCAAATTTTGGAAACCGGACTGAATTCCAGACCCTTATCGCTCTAAGCACTTCATCATTCATTTTGAAAATCACTCAAAATGTTTTAACTTGAACGATAGTCGGAGAACCTGTTGCCTTACCCACACTTAAAGTATACCGCTATGCAATTAGTCAGTTCAGATTGGGTTCTTTTCTACAACAGTCAAGACCCGCTAGGCAAGAAAACACGGGCATACGCCGAGTCGTCGAGTCACAAACTCAACACCCAAGACCTCTCCTTTGCCAACTTATCTTCCACCACCTTACGTGTTATTTTAGACTCTTTGGGCCTTGAAGCCAAGGACTTAATGAACAAAGCTCATCCGTATTACCAATCGCAACTCCGTGGAAAAGAGTACGATGACGATGGGTGGTTAAATGTGTTGAAAAAAAATAGTTATTTAATCAAGTACCCTATTGTATTTAAAAAAGGAAGAGTATATTTGTGTTCAACACCTAACGACATATTTAAAAATCTAAATTAGCAAAAGTCGCCTATGTGAAATACTTACCAAACCAACACTCCGTGTAAAAGCAAAGGGAAGAATTCATCTTCCCTTTCTTTTTTGGTGCCGGTCTGACTCACTATTTATTCGATTTTAACAAACCTTCGTTAGTTACAGTTGTTTTCATTTTGTGCCGAGAGGAACTTAGATTGATTTTAAATTAGAAAGAATCCACCTCTGCTCTATTATTAAAGACTGCAAATGATAAATTTGCACGGCATATTAGAAATTGAAGCAGCATGAACTGGTTTTTAAAAATGTTTTCCTCTTCCATTGGGCAAAAGGTAATTATGGCTCTAACAGGTCTTTTCCTTTGTCTCTTCTTGGTTATTCACCTCACCGGTAACTTCCAGCTCCTCCTTAACGACAGCGGGTATCAATTCAATACCTATGCGAAGTTTATGACTTCCAATCCGTTGATTAAGGTGGCCGGATACATTACCTACCTGAGTATTTTATTCCACGCATTCAAAGGTTTGCATTTGGCCTACAAAAACAGCCAAGCCCGCAAACGTGGTTACCGCAAGAGCTCCGGTGCTACCAGCACTTGGATGTCGCGTTCAATGGGTTTGTTGGGAACCATTATTTTGGTCTTCATCGTCATTCACATGCAACAGTTCTGGTACCAGTACAAGTTTGCAAAAAGCGTTGGAACGGAAGAGTTCATCACGTATGTCGATAAAGAAACTGAACAAGAAAAAGTCATTTCAAGAAGCGATATTGAATTCGTGAATATGCAGATGGACAGCATCAGCAAAATTTACGAACCAAAAGAAGACCAAGCCGGCTTTGAAAGCGATCCGGTTTACTTGAAGCACAAACCCTTAATCGATAACCTGCAATTTAGCATGGCTGAAAACAAGGTGAAACGCGAAAAACTGAAAGACCTCTACATTGTGGTAAAGACAACCTTCCAAGAATGGTGGTATGTTCTACTTTATGTCGTGTCTATGGCGGCCATCGCATTCCACCTTTTGCATGGCTTTACTAGTGCCTTCCAAACCATGGGTTGGAAACACAGCAAATACAATGGCCTGATTAAATCCATCGGATTGGTTTACTCCATTTTGATTCCGGCCGCATTTGCTGCCATTCCATTAATTATGTATTTCCGTTAACCTCACCTTCATAAACACAAGGTATATGACGCTTAACTCCAAAATTCCAGCAGGTCCTTTAGCCGATAAGTGGACCGATTATAAAAACCACGTTCGCCTCGTTAACCCGGCGAACAAACGTAACATCGATGTGATCATCGTAGGT
>FWPV01004956.1_pt1 | contig 27257 bp, 19 predicted proteins | sample 2228371 | NCBI WGS metagenome assembly FWPV01 (sample SAMEA103939776, study PRJEB20133) | metagenome
ACACGGGGTTTCCCAACCACAACAGGTTCTTGAGGTACCACGGGCTGGCGACGACCAGGGCCGGGATGGCGAAGGTCAGCGCCGCGCCGATGGTCGCCCTCGCTCCGCGGCGCGCGGACAAGGCCACCACCAGGATCCCAAGGATCATCGCTCCCATCAGAGACAGGTACTTGCTCCCCAACGCGAGGCCCATCAGGGTACCGCCCAGCGCCAACCACCGCCGGCTGCCTCGCTCGTCCCACACCAGGACCGCGTACAGCGCCAGGAACTCGAACAGACTCCAGCCGAGATCGATGTAGGCGAAACCCGCCCAGATCGGCAGGGTGGGGATACCGAGCAAGACCGCGGCCGAGACCCATCCCCCGCGCCCGCCCAGCCAGCGCCTCCCGGCGGCGTACGCGGCACAAACCAACACGACCCCGCAGACGAAGTGCACCACCTTGGGAAATACGTCGTCACCGAAGGCCATCCCCACGGCGAACACCATCTCGAGGGTGAAGGGACCGTTGATGTACCAGTTGTCGCTATCGGGGAAAATCCGGCCGGCGGAGAGGAACTTCTGCGGGCCCACGAGGTGGTACATCAATCCGTCGTAGTCCCAGGGGGGAGCCAGGGCCTGGGAGAGCCCCAGCAAGGCAATGGCCGTTGCCAGGACTGCGAACACCTTGCCGATTGTGGGAAAGCGGATCCACTCCTTGGGCAGAGCGCGGAGGCCCTCCGCCGCAGTGCACGTCAGAGAGGACAACTCCGGCCCCATCGCGGCCGATAAGGCAGCCAGGAGGGCTGCAATCGAGATCGGCCGCAGCAGGCCGAGCAGTGCTAACGCCAGGACGGCGTAACCAACGAGCCCCAACCCCAGGGCGAACGAAGCAGCGGTTGTCTCAAGGGCGCTCCCATCCGGCAGGCGGAGACGCTTGAGCAGAGAGGACCCGGCTGTGGTGCTCAGGGCCAATACCAGGATGGCTAGGCCGAGCGTGAGGAGGAGATCTCTCCAAGCCGCTGGCCCCACGCGATCCAGATCGCGCGGTGGCCATGTGACTCGCGCGGCGAGAAAGCCAAGGGCCAAGACCAGCCACAGCGCGCCGTGCCGCAGTCGCGCAGGAAGTCGCCGCAGCAAGGACAGCATCGCGGGTGCATTCTATACCGGGCCGGGAGCGCGGGAAAGGACCGGGCCGGCCAGGGGCGGCCGGCCCGAGGCGCGTCCGCCCGCGGCTACTCCAGGGCCTGAACCGACGGTGCCTGCCGCTTGCTCTGCCAGATCGCCCAACCCAGCCCGGCCAGCAGCAGGACGGCGATGCTCCAGCCCACCGTCCCCAGCGTGCGATACTGCACGATGATCGGGGCAATGATGACCGAGACCAAGTTCACCACCTTGATCATCGGATTGAGGGCTGGTCCCGCCGTGTCCTTCATCGGATCGCCGACGGTATCGCCGACGATGCTCGCCCGATGCCGCTCCGAACCCTTCCCCGTGTTGCGCGCCGGGTCACTCGGCTCATCCTCGATGGTCTTCTTGGCGTTGTCCCACGCGCCGCCGGCGTTGTTCATGAAGACGGCCAGAAGCTGCCCGGAGAGGATGATGCCGGCCAGGAAGCCTCCCAGCGCCTCAACCTGAAGGACCAGTCCCACCAGGATGGGGGTGAGGACGCCGAGCAAGGCGAGCGACACCAACTCCTTCTGAGCCGCGGTGGTGGAGATGGCCACCGCCTGGCGATAGTCTGGCTTGACCTTGCCCTCCAAGACGCCCAAGCGGAACTGGCGCCGGACCTCCAACACGATCAAGGAGGCAGCGCGGCTGACGGCGTTGATGGCAAACGACGAGAACAGCCAGGGCAGGGCGCCGCCGATGAGCATGCCCACGAACACCTGCGGGATGTCGATGCGAATGCCGATCGATCGGATCTGCTGCTCGAGCGGGATGTTGAGGGATGCCTGCGCCCGGCTGACGTCCACCAGGTACGAGCCGAAGAGCGAGACGGCAGCGATGACCGCCGAGCCGATGGCCACGCCCTTGGTGATGGCTTTCGTCGTGTTCCCCACAGCGTCGAGGTCGGCCATGATCTGGCGGGCCTGCCGGGTTTCCGGGTCGTCCAGGTCGTGCCAGGCGAGTTCGCCGATGCCGCTGGCGTTGTCGGAGATCGGGCCGTAGGAGTCCATGGCCACATTGTTGCCGGTGAGGGTGAGCATGCCGATGCCGGCCATGGCCACCCCGTACAGGATGTATTCGACCGAGTGCGCCGGGTCGACGCCGCCGAAGATCAGGATCGAGGCGAAGATGGTGACGGCGATGACGACGATGGCCCAGACCGAGGACTCGTAGCCCACGGAGATCCCCGAGAGGAGCAAGGTGGCCGGTCCGGTTTCGGCGGACTTGCGGATGGACCTCACCGGCGCGCCGTGAGAGCCGGTGAAGTACTCCGTCAGTCGGTCGATGAGGATGGCGAGCAGCACTCCGACTGTGGTGGCCAGGAAGGGCCGCCACCATCCTCCGGGGACGCGATCCATGTACAGGAAGGCCACGCCGCCGAACAGCACGACCGAGATGGCAGCCGAGGACAGGAACCCGGTGAAGATGGCCCGCATGGCGTCGCCCGACTTGCCCGGGCCGCCGCGCACCAGGTAGGTCCCGATGATGGACGACAGGACGCCGATGCCGCGCACGAGCAGCGGATAGACAATCCATTCCACGTGGCCGGTGATGGCGGTCAGGGCTAGGCCGAGGATGAGGCCCGAGACGATGGTCACCTCGTACGACTCGAAGATATCGGCGGCCATGCCGGCGCAGTCCCCGACGTTGTCCCCCACCAAGTCGGCGATGACGGCCGGGTTGCGGGGATCGTCCTCCGGGATGCCGGCCTCGATCTTGCCCACCAGGTCCGCCCCCACGTCGGCGGCTTTGGTGTAGATGCCTCCGCCGACGCGCATGAAGAGCGCCAGGAGCGTTCCGCCGAAGCCGAAGCCCAGGAGTGCGTCCGGCGCGGCCTTGCCGAACAAGATGAAGATCAGCGTCCCGCCGAACAGGCCCAGGCCATCGGTCAGCATGCCGGTGATCGTTCCCGAACGGTAGGCGATGCGCAGTGCGTCGCCGAACGAGCGGCGGGCGGCCGAGGCCACGCGCACGTTGCCCTGCACCGCCATGCGCATGCCGATCTGCCCCACCGTCAGGCTGAAGGAGGCTCCCATGACAAAGGCCAACGCCCGCCCGAGCCCCACCACCAGGCGGACTTGATCCGATGAGAGCATGTGGAAGCGTTCCAGCGCTTCCGGCGTCGGGGGCACGATGTAGACGGAGAGGAACAGGGCCAGGGTCAGGGCAAGGATCAGCGGCAGGATGGACTTCAGCTGACGCCGAAGGTACGCGTCGGCGCCCTCCCGAATCGCGTTCCACACCTCCTGCATCTTGGCCGACCCCTTGTCTTCCTGCAGGATCTGTCGGCGGAGGAACAGGGCGTACAGCAGGCCTAAGATGGCAACGACGAGAACCGCATAGACGGCGGCTTGCTCCAAGGCGCTCAGACCTTGCATCGGATTGCTCTCCTCCTGCGTTGGTGGCCGGGGTTCTGGAAGACGGGGCGATTTTATAGGCCGGAATGGGGCAATGTCAAGCCGAAGTCGGCGAAGGGGCCGTCAACGGCTCTGCCGAGGCAGGGATTGCGTCGAAGTGCTGTCTACCTCCCGCGCGACAGGCTTGCGGCTGCTGGCCGGGCATTGTGGGCATCCTGTGAGATCTGGGGCACACGCTTGACTCGGGCGGGCGGTTTCTGTATAGTGTTCCCGGGATGCCCCAGGGGGCAATCCCGTCTGACCAAGCACTGCCGCCAGCGTTCCTGCGGCTGCCGTGCTTTTTGTTCGCCCCCGCCAGGGTCCCCTGCACTCCAGGCACCTGCTGAAGAGGACGGGTGATGATTCAAGCACAAGGCTTGACCAAGTACTATGGCCGCCGCCCAGCGATCCAGGACCTGACCTTCAGCGCCGGCGCAGGCGAGATCGTCGGGTTCCTGGGGCCGAACGGCGCCGGCAAGACGACCACCATGCGCATCCTGGCCGGGTTCATGCCGCCCAGCAGCGGCACGGCGCGCGTCGCCGGCTACGACGTCGTCGACGATTCCCTCGAAGTGCGCCGGCGCGTCGGCTATCTCCCCGAGACCGTCCCTCTCTACCCCGAGATGTCGGTCAGCGAGTACCTGACCTTCATGGGCGGGCTGCGGCGAGTGCCGGATTTGGACGAGCGCGTCGAGGAGGTCATCGAGCAGGTCGGGCTGGAGGAGCGGGCTCACTCGTTCATCGGGAACCTCTCCAAGGGACTGCGTCAGAGGGTGGGGGTGGCCCAGGCGCTGCTGCACGAGCCGGAGGTGCTGATCCTGGACGAGCCGACGATCGGCCTCGATCCGGCGCAGATCATCGAGGTCCGCAGGCTGATCCAAGAGCTGGGGAAGGAGCGCACCGTCCTGCTGTCCACGCACATTCTGTCGGAGGCGCAGCAGGTCTGTGATCGTGTGCTGATCATCAACCGCGGGGCGATCGTGGCCGAGGGCACGCCGGCCGACCTGCAGGCGCAGTTGTCCGGGGCCGAGCGCCTGGTGGTCCAGGCGGCCGGGAGCACGCAGCAGTTGATCCGCCTGCTGGGCGCGGTGCCCGGAGTGAGGCGCGTCGAGCCGGGCGCGGTCGAGGGCCAGGTGGAACTGGCCAGTGCCCCGGGCGAAGACGTCCGACCTCAGGTAGCCCGCCGGATCGTCGAGGCCGGATTGGACCTGTTGGAGCTGCGGCCGCTCGGGGTGAGCCTGGAGGAGATCTTCCTGCAGCTCACCCGAGAGGAGGCCGGGACCGAGGAGCGCCCCCATGCGTAACGCGTGGATCATCGCCCGACGCGAGTTTCGCCTGTACTTTGTCTCCCCGGTGGCTTACGCCGTGGCGGGCATGGTGCTGCTCATCCTCGGCGGCCTCTTCGCCATCAACTTCTACCTGGGGCTGATGACGGGCCAGGTGACGCCAGACGGGCGGATCGTGATCGGGCCCCTGGTGACGATCCTGGTCTTCGCCGTCCCGGCCATCACCATGCGCCTCCTGGCGGAGGAGCACCGCATGGGGACGATCGAGCTGCTGCTGACGGCTCCGCTGCGGGATTGGGAGCTCGTGGTCGGCAAGTGGCTGGGGGCGATGGGCTTCATGCTCGTCATCCTGGCTGCGACTTGGGTCTATCCGCTCATCCTGCATCGGCTGACGACCCCCGGCATCGATCAGGGGGCGCTGGTCTCGGCGTACGTCGGCCTGGTGCTGCTGGTCTCGGCCATCGTGGCCATCGGGGTGTTGATTTCGTCGCTGTTCACCAGCCCCGTGGCGGCCTTCTTCACCACGCTGGGTGTGCTCCTCATCCTGTGGATCGTCGGCAACTTCGCCCAGGGTTCGGGCTGGTGGAGCGAGGCCGTGCGCTACCTCAGCCTGGTTGACCACTACTACGGCAACCTCTATCGCGGCGTGCTCGACCTTTCCGATGCGGTCTACTTCCTGAGCCTGACGGCGCTGGCCCTGTTCCTGGGCAGCCAGGTGGTGGAGGCGAGGAGGTGGCGATGAAGCGCGATCTCCGCTCCCTGGCGATCCCGGCATACGTGCTGGGAGTCGTCCTGCTCGCCGCTGGGGCGGCCTGGGCTCTGGTGATCCGGCGCCTGGAGAGCGCGCCGCGACTTACTCTGGCCGTCGGCGTGCTCGCCCTGGCGGCCGGCGTCCTGTTCGACCCCGAACGCGTGCGCCGCGCTCTCAGCGGCCGGCAGGCCCGCTACGGCAGCAATGCACTGGTGATGACGCTGGCCTTCGTGGGGATTCTGGTCGTCGTCAACTACCTGGCGTACGCCAACCCCGCCCGCGTCGATCTTACGGAGGACCGGCAGTACACGCTTGCGCCGGAGACGCTGCTCACGCTGTCGCGGCTGGAGAAGCCGGTCGTCCTCAAGGGTTTCTACCCGGCCGAGATGCGGGCCTCCCAGGAGGACCTCCGGCCGCTGCTCGACGAGTTCCGCATCCGCAGCGGCGGGAACCTGACCTACGAGTTCATCGATCCGTGGGAGAACCCCGCGCAGGCAAACGAGTACGGCGTGACGCGCGACGGCTCCCTGGTCGTCGTCTACGGCGACGCCTACCAGGTGGTGAGCTATCCCAGCGAGGAGGAGATCACACGCGCCCTGGTGCGGCTGATCAATCCAGGAGAGCGCAGGGTCTACTTGCTGACCGGCCACGGGGAGGGGGATACACAGGCAACCGACGAGTCCGGGTTCAGCCAGGCGCGGGCCACGCTGGAGGGGAAGAACTACCTCATCGATCGACTCAACCTGCAGGTGGATCCCACGATCCCCGAGGACGCACTGGCCGTCCTCATCCTCGGGCCCAGGGTCCCGCTGGCGCAAGAGGAAGTCGACGTGCTCTCCGCGTACCTGGAAGGCGGCGGCGCCCTTGTCCTGCTGTCGCAGCCCCGCGTCGAGACCCGCTTCGCTGAGGCGCCCGATCCCTTGGCCCAGTACCTAGAGGCCCGGTGGGGCGTGAGCGTACGGGACGATCTGGTGGTGGAACCCCGGTCGTCGAACTTCCTGGTGGCCATCAGCTTTGCCTATGGCGAGCACGCCATCACGTCCGGGATGACGAATCTGTCGACCGTGTTCCCCGGCGCACGCAGCCTGGCGACGGTGCCGGTGGAAGGCCAAAGCGCCTACCCCACGGTGCTCGCGTATTCCAGCGACTATGCCTGGGGAGAGACCGACCCGTCGTTCCTGCAAAGCCAGACGCTGCCGGACTACAACGAGGGCGAGGACGCTGCCGGGCCGCTTGGCCTGGCGGTGGCGGCCGAGGACACGGCGACGGGGGCACGGCTGGTCGTGGTGGGCGATGCCGATTTCGCCTCCAACCGCTGGCTCGCTCAGTACGGCAACAGCAGCCTGTGGGCGAACGCGGTGGACTGGGCTTCGCACGAGGAGTCGCTGATCAACCTGACGCCGCGCACGACAACGCAGCGCTACGTGGTCCCGCCGTCGGTGCAGACCACCGGCCTGATCATGTTCACGACAGGGGTGCTGATGCCGGGGTGTGTGGTGCTGCTGGGTGTGTGGGTGTGGTGGCAGCGGCGGCGACGGGCATGAGGGGGCGGGGATGATTCGCCGAGGGACCTGGATCACGCTGGCGGTGTTTGGGGCGGTCCTGGCTTTCGCCCTGTGGTGGACGAAGGCCCGGCCGTCAGCATCGGAGCAGGCCGAGGCGACCCCAACGCCTGAGCCGTTGTGGCAGCTGGCGGCCTCGGAGGTGGCGGCCCTGCAGATCGACGATCTGGCCTTGGGTCGGGCCGTCGAGGTCAACAGGCGAGAGGAGGGGGGTTGGGAGGTCGTGTCGCCCCTGGGGGCGTCGCTGGACGACGCTGCGGTGGAGATGGCGGTCACCTGGCTGGAGAGCCCCCGGCCGCGCGCGGTGCTCTCGCCGGAGGGCGCACTGACCGACTACGGGTTGGACCAGCCGCAGGCTCGGATCACTGTCCGGCTGCGGGACGGCTCGAGCCGGGTTCTAGAGGTGGGGGGAGAGACGCCCAGCGGCACGACCACCTATGTGCGGCTGCCGGGAACCGCGGCGGTCTACGTCGTGAGCAAGTACGGATTGAGCCAGGTGCTCAGCCTGGTCGAAAGCGCATTCGCCCCAACGGAGACGCCGACGGAGGAGGTGCCGCCCGAGGCGACCCCGAGTCCGGGCTAGGCCCGAGGCGTTAGCGCTGTGTTAACGCGTGGGCCCTATACTTCAATGGTTGTCGAGGATGCCATCGTTGATTCGGGCAGGTTTTGGCAGTAAGCTGGAAGTGCGGATGGCGAAGAAGCGTTCGGTTCGGAAAACGACGGGCAAGTCCGGCCGCAAGTCTGCCGAAGCGGCCGAGCAGCTGCGCCTGGTGGAGCTGATGCCTGAAGAGACCCTCCCGTCCGAGGAGGAGAACAGTGCCATTGAGCAGCTGATCGAGCTGGGCCGGGAGAAGGGCTACGTCACGATCGATGACATCCTGAGCTTCTTCCCCGAGGCCGAACGCGACATCGATCAGCTCGAAGAGGCGTATGCCGCCCTTCTCGCCGCCGGCGTCACCTACCTCGACGATGTCTCCGAGATCGAGGACGTCTCCGAGGCCGAGCTGGCGGAGGAAGAGCTCGAGCGGGAGGAGGAGGCGGACGAGGACGGGCAGCTCAGTGGAATCGACGCCGATGACACGGTTGGCCTGTACCTCAAGGAGGTGGGACGCGTCCCGCTCCTGACGGCGGCGGAGGAGGTGTCGCTGGCGAAGCGCATCGAGCGGGGGCGCCGGGCGCGGGAGGAGCTGGCGCGAGGCCCGGTCTCGGCCAAGCGGAGGCGCGAGCTGCAGAAGGGCATCGAGGACGGCTGGGCGGCGCGCGAGCATCTGATCACGGCGAACTCGCGGCTGGTCATCAGCGTGGCCAAGAAGTACATGGGTCGGGGTGTCCCGTTCCTGGACCTGATCCAGGAGGGGAACATCGGCCTGATCCGGGCCGCCAAGAAGTTCGACTACCGCCGCGGCCACAAGTTCTCCACCTACGCCACGTGGTGGATTCGCCAGGCCGTGACGCGCGCCATTGCTGACCAGGGCCGCACCATCCGTGTGCCGGTGCACATGGGCGACCAGATCAACAAGCTGCTGCGCGTCTCGCACCAACTCACCCAGCGCCTGGGCCGCGACCCGACCACCGAGGAGCTGGCCGAGGAGCTGGATGTGCCGCCGAAGAAGGTGGAGAACATGATCCAGGTCGCGCGGCGGCCGCTCTCGCTCGAGACGCCGACCGACGAGGAAGAGGACTCGGTGTTGGGCGACTTCGTCCAGGACGAGGAGTCGCCCGCGCCGACGGAGACCGTGACCCAGAACCTGCTGCGCGAGCACTTGCAGGAGGTGCTCAACACCCTGCCGCCGCGCGAGGTCCGCATCCTGCAGCTGCGGTACGGTCTGCTCGATGGGCAGAGCTACACGCTGGAGGAGGTGGGCCGCAAGATGGGCGTGACGCGCGAGCGGGTGCGCCAGATCGAAGCCCAGGCGCTCAGCCGGCTGCGCCACCCGATGCACCGTCGGCGGCTGATGGACTACCTGCGGGAGTAGACGAGCCAGCGAACCGGCGCCCGGGACAACGGGCGCCGGTCTGTTTCTCCTAGCGGTGCTGGAAGACCAGCATGCCCTGCGATTCGTAGAGGTCGGTGGAGTAGGTGCGCAGGAGATGGTAGGTGGCCAGGAAGGCCGGATCGCGCAGCAGGCCGTTGCGCCCGTAGGACTCGAGCAGGACCAGGAAGTCCGGCTGGAGGTCGTGGATCAGCGCAGGGGGGATGGCGTAGTTGATGACGTACATGGAGTCTGGGAGCGGATAGTAGCGCACGGCCTGGGGCGAGTTCAGGCCGACGGTGTCCAGGATGCGCGCCCGGCTGTAGTAGCCGAGGGCGCCGACGTCGCCCGCGGCCAGGACTTGGCCGGGCCGGATCTGCGCCCGCATGTCCTCGGCCACCTGTTGGTAGAGCAGCTCGAGCTTGATGAAGGCCATCGCCGGCGCGGGGCGGTCCGGGCCGTGGTCGGGGTGCAGCGTCCATCCGCGCAGAGTCAGAAGGAGGGCAGCTAAGGCAAACGCCCAGGCCAGGCGAGGCCGGCGCAGGTCGGCGGCCGCCCGCTCGGCGCCGAGGAAGATGGCCAGGAAGTAGAAGGGGAGAGGCGGGGCGAGGTACCAGCGGAAGATCAGCGGATTGCCCAGAGCGAACGCGGCGAAGTACAGCCAGGGGTAGGCCAGCAGCGGCCAGGCCGCGGGTTCCCGCCGCAGGAGTCGCGCCGCGCCGAGCGCGCACAGGGAGGGGTACAGCACGAGGCCAACCGGGATCCAGCGCGTGCTGAGGGTGAGATGCTCGAGGAAGGGTGTGGCGTAGTGCTGCAGCAGGCGCACGAATGCGGCTTCGGGAGGCAGGCGGTAGGCGACCGCCTTCGCCAGGACGGAGTGCGGGATCGGGCTGCCGTAGAACGCGGTCGCGGCCGCGACCCAGGCCGCCACCGGGACGAGGAAGGCCGACGCTTCCTTCCATGAAACAGGCACGCGCCGCGCCCGCGGCCGAGGCAGACCGAGCGCCAGGCGCAGGCGCTCCAGCGCCAGCGGACCCAGGAGCAGGACGGCATCCGGGCGGGTGAGCAGGCTGAGGGCCGCCGTCAGCGCGGCGCCAACTGGCCGCCCCACCGAATGTAGGTACAATGTGGCCGCCAGCAGGGCGATGAACAGGCTGGTCTCCATGCCGCCGATGGAGAAGGTCACCGACATCGGAGCCACGGCCCACACGAGGGCGGCGGCGACGCCTGACGGACGGTGAGCCAGACCGGACGCGATGCGAATCAGGAGCCAGCAGGTGAGAGCATCGGCCAGCGCATTGACGATCCAGGCCAAGACGGGAAAGGGCGCGTCGGCTCCGCCGCTGATCGACGCCAACCCCGAAAGCAGCAGCGCGTAGACCGGGGTGGTCGTGCCCAGGACCGCCTCGCCGGGATTGAACACAAGGCCTTGGCCGGAGATCAGGTTTCGGGCGTAGCGGAAGGTGATGTAGGCGTCGTCGATGGTGCGAGGCCCGGGGACCAGCCGGGCGCCGACGGCCAGCAGAGGGATCCAGCCTTCGGGGAGCGCCAGCCTGCGGAGATGCACGTCGACATTATAGGAGGTGGCGGGCACGGCGGAAAGCGGTCTCTGCTCCGGGAAGGAGCCTGGCTGCCGGGATTCGCTGCGGCGCTCGCTGCGCTCGCCTGGAAGGGCTTCCTTCTGGGCCTGGACGCGTTCCCCTTCAATGCCGACGAAGCCATCGTCGGCCTGATGGCCCGCCACATGTTGAGAGGCGAGCGGCCAATCTTCTTCTATGGTCAGGCCTACATGGGCAGCCTCGATGCCGCCCTCGTCGCGCTGGCCTTTGCTGCCTTCGGTCAAAGCGTCCGCGCCATCCGGATCGTCCAGTCCGTGCTGTACGCAGGGACCGTGCTGACCACGGCGCTGATCGCCTGGCGTGTCACTCGACGGCGCGAGGCGGCCTGGGTGGCTGGCCTGATCCTTGCCGTCCCGACCGTCAACACGACACTCTACACGACGGTCTCGCTCGGCGGTTACGGGGAAGTGCTTCTGATTGGGAACATGCTGCTGCTGCTTGCGCTGTCCGCGGCGCAGCGTCCGGGCTCGCCGTGGTTGTGTGCGGCATGGGGGCTGCTGGCCGGGTTGGGCTGGTGGACGTCCGGGTTGGTGTTGGTTTATGTGCTGCCTGCAGGGCTGTTCCTGGCCTGGGCTGTGGTGCGGGCACTGCGCCGGAGTCATGCGCTGCGGAACGCGGCTCTGGCGGTTGGGGCGGCGGCTCTCGGAGCGGCGCCGTGGCTGGCGTGGGCGTGGAGGCACGGGCTGGTGCCCCTTCTTGAGGAGGCGGCCGGCTCAGCGATTGCCGGTGCCAGCCCGGCAGGGTTCCTGGCGGCCGCGGGCAGTCATGCGGCGAATCTGCTGGTTCTGGGCAGCACGGTGGTGCTCGGCCTGCGGCCGCCGTGGGAGGTGCGCTGGTTGGCGCTTCCGCTCCTGCCGCTGGCCGTTGCGTTCTGGCTTGGGGCCTTTCTCTTCTTCTTCGCTCGCCTGCGTCGGCGGGCTCTGCAGCCCGAGCACGTGCTGATCGTTGCGCCTGGCGCGGCACTCCCGCTGGGATTCGTGTTCACGCCGTTTGGCGCGGATCCTTCGGGCCGCTACTTCCTCCCGCTGTCGGTGGTCATGGCTGTCCTCGGCGCGAAGTTCCTGATCTGGCTGGCTGATCAGGGGGCCCGCCGCCTGTCGACCCTGCTGCTGCTCGGCCTGCTGACCTTCCACGCATGGTCCACGCTGGACTGCGCGCTGCGCCCGACGCGCCTGACGACCCAGTTCGACGCCAGCGCCCGCTACGATCACGCGTTCGATGCGGCGCTGATCGAGTTCCTCCGACGAACGGGGGAGAGCCGCGGCTACACCAATTACTGGATCGCGTATCCGCTGGCGTTCCTTTCCGACGAGGAGTTGATCTTCGTGCCGCGGCTGCCCTATCATCCGGACTTGCGCTACACCTCGCGTGATGACCGCTATCCGCCGTACAGCGAGCAGGTGGCACTCAGCCCGCAGGTCGCCTACATCACGGCTGGCCCTCCCCTGCTGGACGACCGGCTGCGCGCTGGCTTCGCGGAGCGCGGCGTGGAGTGGCGGGAGGCCGCCCTCGGGGACTATCGCGTCTTCTACGGCCTGTCGCGCGCCGTGCGCCCCGAGGAGTTGGGGCTGGGGGAGTCCAAATGAGCTTTCGGCGTCTGGTGATCGTCGTCACCTTCGTGGGTCTGTTCGCCATGGCCCTGCGCGTCTCGACCGACAGCGACACCTGGTGGCATCTTCGCGCCGGGACGTGGATGATCGAGCAGCGGCAGATCCTCACTGTGGACCCGTTCTCCCTGACGCGCATGGGCTCGCCCTGGGTCTATCCGGGATGGCTGGCGCAGGTGGTCATGGCGGCGCTGTACGGCTGGCTCGGCTATGCTGGCCTCAACCTGCTGACGGCGGGCATGGTCACGTTGGCCTTCGCGTGCCTGTGGCGCGCCCTCGAAGGGCCGGAACTGTGGCGGGCCGCGGTGGTGCTTCTCGCAGGGGCCACGTCCGCCGTCTACTGGTCAGCGCGGCCCCACATCCTCTCGTTCGCGCTGGCGGCGGCCTTCCTCGTTATCCTGGAGCATTGGCGGACTGAGGGGGGCAGGCGTCTATGGGCGCTGCCGCCCCTGATGGCGCTGTGGGCGAACCTGCATGGGGGCTTCGCCATCGGGCTGCTCCTGATCGGCCTGTACTGGCTGGCGGAGGCGATCGAACTCGTCTTGCCTGTGGCCCTGGGCAGTGCGCGATGGTCCGCGCAATGGGCCGCCCAGCGCGGGCGGATGGCGGTTCTCACGGTCGTGGCTGTGCTCACCGCGGCGGCCGTGGGGCTCAACCCCGCCGGACCGGTAATGCTCCTCTATCCCTTCAAGACGGTCTCGATCGGTGTCCTGCGCGACTACATTCAGGAGTGGCAGTCCCCCGACTTTCACCGCCCTGAGGTGCAGCCCTTCCTGTGGCTGTTGTTCTGTACGATGCTGGCGCTGGCGTTCTCGCGCCGGCGCCCGCATGCGGCGGAGGTGCTCGGCGTCCTCGCGTTTGCGTACCTTGGATTCCTAGCGGGGCGCAACATCGCCATCTTCGCTCTGGCTGCGGCGCCGGTCCTGGCCCGGCACGGGCATGCGGCGCTGGCCCCGATTGCGTCTCGCGTTGGCACGGGGCGCCAGGTGCCGGAGCAACTGGCGCGGCGCATCAACCTCGTCCTGCTCTTCCTCGTCCTGGTGGGGGCGGCGGCCAAGGCTGCCGTGCCTCTCTCCAACTCCCATAACGAGAGGCTTCTGGCGCAGCAGGCCCCCATGGCGGCCATCGCGTGGATCCGGGCCTACCAACCGGCGGGACCGCTGTTCAACTCGTACAACTGGGGTGGCCTGGTTGTGTGGGCGCTCTACCCGGACTACCCGAGCTTCGTCGATGGGCGCACCGACCTCTTCGACCAGGACCTTCTCACCGCCTACCTGGCCGCGTGGCGTGCGGCGCCGGGATGGCAGGACACCCTCGAGCGCTGGCAGATCCGGATGGCGCTGCTGGAGCCGGAGGCGCCGCTCGTGCTTGCCCTGCGGACTGCGGGCTGGGAGGTGGCCTACGCGGATGATCAAGCGGTGATCCTGCTGCGGAGTGGGGACGATGGCTAGACGTGGTGCCACGCGCCTGTGGGCCGCCTTCTTCCTGCTGCTGGTGCTGGTGGCGGCCCTGACGGCGGTGAACTACCGCTTCGCGCTGGAGATGCCCGGAGGCAATGATTTCCTGCCGCGCTGGGTGGGCGCCCACATGTGGCTCCGTGAAGGCATCCAGCCGTACGACCCGCGGGTCAGCCTGGAAGCGCAGGAGATGATCTACGGCAGGCCTGCGGACAGGGAGCGCGGCGAGGACGTTGCCCACTTCGTCTACCCGCTCCCGGTGATGATCTTCTTCGCGCCGTTTGGCCTGCTGCCCTATCCCCTGGCGCGGGCGGCGTGGATGACGCTCCTCGAACTGGGCCTGCCGCTGCTGGCCGTGCTCGGGGTGAGGCTGGCGCGCTGGAAGCCGTCGACGTCGGTGCTGGCGGGCGTGATGCTCTTCTCGACGCTCTGGTATCACGGCGTGCGGGCAGTGATGGTGGGGCAGTTCGCCGTCTTCGAGGCGCTCTTGCTCACGGCTGCGCTGGTGGCGATTCAGCAGCGGCGGGACGTGGCTGCGGGGCTGCTCCTCTCCCTGGCGCTGGCCAAGCCGCAGATGGCATTCCTGCTCATCCCCTACGTGCTCCTGTGGGGGGTGTCGGCGCGGCGCTGGCGGCTGGTGGCGTCCGGCATTCTGTTCCCCCTGCTGTGGGGATGGCTGGCGCTGCTGCTTGTGCCGGACTGGCCGATTCTCTGGCTGCGTCAGGTCGTGGACTACCCCGCCTACACTGCGCTGGGCTCGCCGGTGTCGATTGCGGCCTCGGTGTTCGCGCGAGGGGCGAAGGCCGTCACCGCTGGCGTGACCGCGGCGCTTGCGATCTACCTGCTCGTGGAATGGTGGCTGAGCCTGGGCGGCGACGATCGCAAGTTCCAGTGGGCAGCTCAGCTCACCCTCGTCATCACCAATCTGATCGCTCTGCGGACCGCCACGACGAACTACGTGGTCCTGCTTCCGGCGCTGTGCCTGATCGCGGCTGTGTGGCAGGAGCGGCGGGGACGGCGGGTGAACGTGTTCCTTGTCACGGCCCTGCTCGTGCTCGGGGTGGGAGTGTGGGCGCTGTTCCTGGCCACGGTCCAGGGCAACGTGGAGAGCGCGCTGCTCTACCTGCCGACGCCGGTCCTGTGCCTGCTCGGGCTGTGGTGGGTGCGGTGGTGGGCGCGGCGCGAGCCGCGAATTCCTCTTGAAGGGGCCGAGGGAGGCGTCTGAGGACGCGCGATGGCGCTGCGGGCGCGGACGATGGGCGAGGGCATCGCGGACGCAGGCGGGCCGCGTGGTGCGAAGTTGGTCGCGGCCGCGCCGATGTCCCTGATGGGGCTGGCGCTTGCCGTTCGCCTCGTTCGGTTGGGGGCGCAGGGGCTGTGGTTCGACGAAGCGTACACGGCCTGGATCGCGCGGCTGCCGGCTGACCGGATGTGGGAGGCCCTTCTGGCGGATGGCGTTCACCCGCCGCTGTTCTATCTTGTGCAGGCGGCCTTCCGGGGCTTGGCGGGCAGCGAATTTGGCCTGAGGCTGCCCTCGGCGATTGCGGGCGCGGCGGCCTCTCCCCTGCTCTTCCTGCTTGCCGATCGCTGGCTTGGCCGCAGGGCGGCGTGGCTGGCTGGCCTGCTTGCCGCCTTCTGTCCTTTCCATGTATGGCACTCGCAGGATGCCCGCATGTATGCCATGCTGGCGACGCTCAATGTGGCGTGCATGCTCACGTTCGACAGACTGCTCGGCGGGCCGAGCCGCGGTGTTTGCGCGCTGTTCGTGGCCTCTCACGCCTTGGCCTACGCCTTGCACTACTTCGCCTTGATGGTGCCGCTCGTGCAGATGCTGTTCTACTTTCTCACGCTGCGCACGAACGCGAAGACGCTGAGGCTGTGGACGGCGCTCCAGACGATCGCGGCGATGCCTTTGCTGGCCTGGGCGGCGGCCCTGGCGCGCCGCGAGGCGAACATCTTCGGCATCGGCTGGATCGAGCAGCCGCAGCCGCGCGATCTGCCTCTGACGCTGGTCAACCTTGTCCTCGGCTTCGCCGACGGTGCGAGCCTGTGGCAATGGATGGGCGCGCTGCTGTGCGCCGCCTGCCTCCTTGCAGGAGTCTTCGTCCGTTGGCCGTCGGCCACCCGCAAGTGGCTGGCGCTGCTCTGGGCGTTGGTTCCCATCGTCCTGACCTATGGTCTCTCTCTCCGCCGTCCCGTTTACGTCGACCGCTTTGTCATTGGTTCGTGCATGGCGCTTCTGCTGCTGATCGCGGCCGGCGCCAGCGCGCTCCCTCGCCGCCTCTTCTCGCTCGCCGGTGTTGCTCTGGCGGCGGTGTTCCTGGGATCGCTCGGCCGGATGTGGCTGAGCCCGTGCTGCGTGAAGGAGCAGTGGCGCGAGGCCGCGCAGATTCTGCAGCGGGCCGGACCGGGTGAGGTGATTGCCCTGCGTGTCCTGCAGATCGCCGTGCCGTTCCAGTACTATGACCCGGGCCCAGCCCCGCTCCGTATGGTGGAGGTCAATCGGGTGATCAGCCCCATCGACGAAGTCGCCCGCGGCGCGGCGGGGGTGTGGCTGGTGCGCTGGAATCCCTCCTCGGACCCGCACGCGCTGGCCGCTGAGACCCCCTTCGAGCCGAAAGACGAGACTGACCCTCACCTCGCCCGCTGGCTGTCGGGAGAAGGGCCGGCCCTGTTCGGCAGGTTCGACCTGGTGGGGGTCACGCTCCTGCACTTTGGTCCGCTGCCGTGAGCAAGACGACGGTATCCCCCACAGGGCCTGAACTGCGACCCTTCGCAAGGCTCGAGGCATGGCTTGGAGCGCACCTGTGGTGGTGGCTTCTGCCGACGGCGTTCATCGCCCGGCTTCCCGGGCTGGCAGCACGGCCGCTCTGGTACGATGAGGCCTTCGCCGCGTTGTTCTCGGCCAGGGGCCTCCAGGCCATGCTGCAGGGCACGCTGGCTGTCGAAGGCGGAGTGGCAGCCGACGTGCATCCGCTCTTGTACTACTCGCTTCTCGGGCTGTGGCAGCGGGCATTCGGCGCCTCGCCATTCTCGCTGCGTGCGCTCTCGCTGCTGTTCGGGCTCGCGGGGCTCGCTGTGGGAGTGGTCCTGGCGCGTTGGATGTTCGGCGAGCGGGTGGCAGTCTGGGCGGGCGTGCTGCTGGCGCTTTCGCCCTTCCAGGTGCACTACTCCCAAGAGGCCCGCATGTACAGCCTGCTGGCCTTCTGGCTTTTGGCTGCGACGGCCGTCCTGTGGCGGGCGCTGGAGCGCGGCCGTCCCTGGCACTGGCTGGTGCTGGCGCTGCTGGCGGCGGCGGCGCAGTACACCCACAACTTGGCGTTCTGCTACCTGGTGCCGCTTGCGCTGGCTGCCGTCCTCTTTGGCGGACGGCGAGGCGCGCTGGGCATGGGCCTGGCCGGTATCGGCGCCCTGGTGCTCTACCTTCCATGGCTGCTGCGCCTGCCGCTTCAAGCCGCGCGAGTGGCCCAAGGCTACTGGATCGCGCCGCCGGGTGCGGCCGATGTCGTGCGCACTGTGGTCGTCTTCGTGGCCGGTCTGCCCGTAGACCGGCGTGTGCTTCCGCTCCTGGTCGGGGCGAGCGTGCTCGCGCTTGGAGCGATTGCCGCGGCGCTGATGCGGTCCTGGCGAAGCGTCCCGGCAGCGGCGGTCAGCGCGAGCCTTGCGGGCCTGCCGGTGGTCTTGATGCTTGTGGTGTCGCAGTGGAGGCCGGTCTACCTCGACCGCGCCATGCTGCCGGCGGGAGCGATGTTCGCGATCAGCCTGGCCTGGTCCCTGCGAGCCGGGCGTCTGCACCGCTCCCTGCAGGCGCTGAGCATTCTGCTCCTGGCTGCGGCCATGGCGGTCGGCCTGTGGGGCGCGTACACCTATCGTGGCTTCCCCTATGCGCCGTTCGCCGAGCTGGGGCGGTTCCTCGTGGCGCGGGCGGGGCCGCAGGAGCGCGTGATTCACAGCAACAAGATCACCGCCCTGCCGTCTATCTACTACACCCCCGAACTCCCGCAGCGCTATCTGGCGGATCCCCCCGGCTCCGCCTCCGACACACTCGCTGCAGCGACCCAGGAGGTGCTGGGGCTGCTGGCCGATGACGACATCGCGAGCGCTGCAGACCACGCGTCGGGCGTCTGGTTCGTCGTCTTCACGCGCGAGATCGAGGAGTACCGGCAGATGGGGCGGGCCATCCACCCTGCGCTCGAGTGGCTGCAGGAGGCGTACCGGCTGGCGGGCGAACTCGAATTCGGCGAGGTGCGGCTGTATCATTTCGTGCGAGACCAGGCTCGGTGACTGCATGAGACCGCTGCGGCGAATCGGGTTGTGGCAGGGGGCACTTGCCCTGCTGTGGCTTGTGGTCGTGATCTGTCTGTACTACGTCCGCCACAAGCCCTTCTCATCAGAGATTGCGGCCGCCAGTGCACAGGCGATGCTCGATGTGACGCTGGCCGCCGTCCTGGTCATCGCCGCCGGTGGGCTGGGCAGAAGGCTCTGCCCGAACCCGCATCCAGACCCGTTGGCCACCCTGGTGATGCAGGCTTCCCTCGGGCTGGGAGTGTCTTCCCTGGGGCTGCTCGTGATGGGCCTATTGGGCCTCTTTCAGCGGTGGAGCCTTTGGCTGGCGCTCGGAGTTCTCGCGGCGGTGCTGTCTTCGTCGAGTGTGGGATGGCTCGGCGGCTGGGTGAGGCAAGCGCGCGGGGGGCTCCCGAGCGGCGGGTTTGAACGCGTCCTCTTTGCGCTCAGTGCGGCGGTGTTGGCTGCCTCGCTGGTCGAGGCACTGGCGCCGCCGGTCCATTTCGACGCCCTCGTGTACCACCTCGCGCTGCCCCAAGAGTTTCTGCGGGAAGGCCGGCTGGTCTTCACTCCAGACAACCCTTTCTGGGGGATGCCGCTGGGCGCGGAGATGCTGTACACGTGGGCCATGGGCCTGGGGCGGGCACAGACGGCGGCGGTGCTGGGATGGTTCGTCGGACTGCTCGCGTTGGCCGGGGTGTTCGCCCTCGGTCGGGGTTTCGGGCGGCGGGTTGGTTGGGCAGCGGTCGCGGCGCTTCTGGCAGGCGAGACGCTTTCGGCGTCGATGGGTTGGGCGTACGCGGACTGGGTTGTCGGCCTGCATGCGGCAGCGATGCTGCTGGCGCTGCAGTCCTGGCGAGGCGAGGCACGGCGGGGGATGGCAGCCTGGGCGGGTGCGGCAGCCGGCATGGCGTTCGGAGCGAAGTACAGCGGGGCCCTCGCCGCCGCCGGCGGGGTGGCCGTGCTCCTCCTGTTTTCGAGAAAGGGGAGCCGCGGCTGGGGGCTGGCTGCGTTTGTGGCGGCTGCGGTCGGCACCGCGCTTCCTTGGCTTCTGAAGAACGTCCCCGTCGCCGGCGATCCCTTCTTTCCGTTCGTGGGAGTGAACACATGGATGGGAAACACGCGGCAGGCCTTCTACCGTGGGCTGCCGCTCAAGCCGCCCGGCGCGGAGGTTCTGCTGACGCCCATCGCGGCGACCTTGCAGGGAGTTGAAGGGGCGCCGGGGTTTGCTGCGAGCGTGGGCCCGCTCCTGCTCGGGCTGCTGCCAGGGCTGGCGGTTGCGCGGCGTCGGACGGTGCGAGAGGCGCGGCCCTTGATGGTCTTCGTTCTGGTTGGATGGCTGATGTGGGCGGCGGGCCGCCTCTACTCCCCGCAGCTCACACAATCCCGCCTGTACTACGCTCTTTACCCCGGGTGGGCCGTGCTGGCCGGGGTGGGGTATGGAGGGATGTGCAGGGTGCGGGCCGGCCGCGTGCGCTTTCGGCGTGTGGCGCAGACGCTTGTGAGCGTGGTTCTTGGCTTCGCGGCGGTGTCTGCTGTCCTCGACGCGGCAGAGGCCCGTTCTGCGGCCGCAGCCTTCGGCCTCGATCCGGCTGCGGAATACCGTCTGCGGCGGCTGGGCGCGACGGCCCTGGCGATGGAACGGGCGCGAGGTCTGGAGCAGGCGTCGGTCCTCATGTTGTGGGAGCCGCGCGGCATGGATTGTGCCCCCGTGTGTCGGGCGGACGCGTGGATCGATCGCTGGTATGCCGACCATCGGGCGTATGGATCCTCCGGTCAGGTGCTCCAGGCCTGGCGCGCCGCCGGGGTGACGCATGTCCTGCTGTATCGGGCAGGGATGGACTACGTCCGTGCCACAGATTCGCGCTACACGGACGACGATTGGCGTGAGCTGGAGAAGCTGCTCGGCATGTTGATCGAGCAGGAGAGGCTGGGGGAGGCATACACCCTGTATCGGCTGCCATGACGTGGAGGCGCTGGCTGATCCTGATCCTGTTGGGGGCGCTCTCGGCCGTGGTGGGCGGCTGGGTGCTGCGCGTCCCGGGCTACATGGATGCCGACTACTACTACGCCATGGCTCGGCAGCTCACATCCGGACACGGGCTTTGGGAACCGTTCCTCTGGAACTACCTCGACGATGCGGCCCGGCTCCCACATCCCTCCCATTTGTACTGGATGCCGCTCACCTCGTTCCTGGCGGCGGCAGCGATGGCGGCGTTCGGGAGCGGTTTCGTGCAGGCGCAGCTGCCGTTCCTGCTGCTGACCGCCTCGCTTCCCGTTCTGTCGGCCGGCCTGGCGATGCGGCTGACCGCCAAGTCGGAGCACGCGTGGCACGCCGGTCTGCTGGCCGTCTTCCCCGGGTTCTTCCTGCCCTTCTTCTGGACGACCGACGCGTTCTCCCTGTATGCGGTTCTGGGAGGGGCGCTGCTGGTCGTTCTCGCGGGGGCATCCGAACGAGGGGGCGCGGCGAGGTGGCTGGCGGCGGGCCTGCTGATGGGGCTGGCTCATCTGGCGCGCGCCGATGGGGTGCTGTGGTTTCTCCCGGCGTTGTGCGCTGTCCTCTGGCGGCGCGAACCTCGCGGCTTGCTGCTGCTCGCGGCTGGGTACGCGGGAGTGATGGCTCCGTGGATGGCAAGGAACCTGGTGGTGGCCGGGACGCCCCTGGCACCAGGAGGAGCGCGGACGCTGTGGCTCCTTGACTACGACGAGATCTTTTCCTATCCAGGGTCTCTGCTGACGCCTGAGCGGTGGCTGAGCGCGGGCTGGGCCGCGATCGTGCGAGCGCGGTGGCAGGCACTGGCGATTGCGGCGCAAAGCCTGGTGGCCGTGAACGGACTGGTCTTCCTTGCTCCGCTGATGGCCCTTGGCGGATGGGAACTCCGGCGCAGTCACCTGGTGCGCCTGATGGCCGTCTACCTGGTTGGGTTGATCGTGTTGATGGTGGGCGTGCTTCCGTTCGTAGGGGTCCACGGGGGCTTCTTCCATTCCAGCGCAGCGCTGATGCCGGGGCTGTGGGCGCTGACGCCAAGCGGTCTTGAGCGAGCCGTGGCCTGGGCCTCGCGCTGGAGGAAGTGGGACGGAGCCTCGGCCCTGCGGGCCTTCACGGCGGCGTCCGTGGTGATGGCGGCGGCTCTGACGGTCGGGCTGACCCTGAGCCGGCTTGCCGGCTGGCAGGCGAGAGCGCGCACGTATGTCAGGGTGGCCGAGGCCCTGCGTCATCTGGAGCAGGAGCCAGGCATCGCCGCGGTGAACAACCCCCCCGGCTTCTTCCTTGCCTCGGGCCTTTCGGCCGTGGTCATCCCGAACGGCCCGCCGGATGTTCTGCGGGAGGTCCTCGAGCGCTACGGCGCGGGATGGGTGGTCCTCGACCGCAACCGGCCGGCTGGTCTGGCCGACCTGTACCGCGATCCGGAAGCGATCGCGTGGCTCCATGTCGAGGCGGAGATCGCGGCGGACGACGGTTCGCCCGTCTGGATTCTCCGCTACGACCCGAACGAGGGCGGTCCGTGAGGGGCAGCGCGGCCGCACCGCTGCTTCTCGTGCTGGCCGCCTCGGTCCTGGCCGGGGGCGGGTACTTGCTGGCCTCCAGGCTGACGTACGGGTTGGGCCTGCCCCTCGATGATGCCTGGATTCACCAGACCTATGCGCGCAGCCTGGTCGAACGCGGCGAGTGGGCCTTCCAACCGGGGGAGCCGAGCGCTGGCTCGACAGCCCCTCTCTGGACCCTTGCTCTGGCCGGCGGGCGTGCGCTGGGCGTAGGGCCGCTGGCGTGGTCGTTTGCGCTGGGCATCGCCCTCTTGGCGGCAGCGGCGTGGGCGCTCGGGTGCTGGCTCGAGCGGCGGCAGCCGGGGGCGACAGGCTGGCGCGCGGCGGCAGCCCTGCTGGTGGCCTTGGAGTGGCATCTCGTGTGGAGCAGTGTCTCGGGGATGGAGACGCTGGCCCTTGCCCTCGTCGCGGTCATCGTGTTCATCCTGGTCGAGGGGCGCGGATCCAGCGCGCTTCTCCTTGGGGCCCTGCTGGGAATCGGCGTGTGGCTGAGGCCGGATGCGCTGCTGATGTGTGTGCCGGTCCTGATGGTGGAGATGCTGGCTGTTTGGCGTGGGGAGCGCCGGGCCTTGTCTCGGCTGGGGCATGTGGGCGGGGCGGTTGTGGTGCTGGTGGCAGCTTACCTGGCCATGAACCGATGGATTTCTGGCGATCCATGGCCGAGCACCTTCTACGCGAAGCAGGCCGAGTACGCCGTCCTGCGCAGCCGACCACTTGCGCTGCGCCTGATCGAGCAAGTGAGGATCCCGCTCGTGGGCGCGGGCCTGGTGCTCCTTCCGGGTGCGGTGATGGCGGTGCTGCGGGATGTCCGGCAGCGCAGGTGGGAGCGGTTGGCGGCCCCGCTGTGGGCGTGCATGCATCTCACGGCCTACGCGCTGCGTCTGCCGGTCACCTATCAGCACGGGCGCTATGCCATGCCGGTGATCCCGATCGTGCTGCTGCTGGGGATCGATGGGCTGGCGATGTGGGCGCGGCCGAGGGCGGTGCAGCCCTTGTGGCGGATCGCTTCGCGCGTGTGGATGGCAGCGGTGGTGGTCGTGGCTGCTGCCTTCTATGTCCTTGGGGCGAGAGCGTATGGCCGCGACGTCGCCATCATCGAGAGCGAAATGGTGGCGGCCTCGCGCTGGATTGCCTCCGAGACCGAGCCAGATGCCGTGGTGGCTGCGCACGACATCGGCGCGCTCGGCTACTTCGGTCAGCGCCGGCTGATCGACCTGGCCGGCCTGGTGTCGCCGCAGGTCGTGCCGATCCTGCGCGACGAGGCCGCGCTGGCGCGCTACTTGGATGAGCAGCAGGCGGACTACCTGATGACCTTTCCGGGCTGGTATCCGCACTTGGTGGAGCGGGCGGCCCTGGTGTTCACGACCGGGGGGACCTACAGCCCCGCCGCGGGCGGTGAGAACATGGCGGTCTACCGCTGGGTGCCGGGGGCATTTGCCCGCCTGGCTGGGGCTGTGCTATACTCGCCGTAGTCCAACTCTGCCAGGGATGCTCATGGACACCATCGGGGTCATTATCGTAGATGATCATCCCCTCTTCCGGGAAGGGGTGCGCAACATCCTGGCCGCAGAAGAGGACATGCAGGTGCTGGGGGAGGCCACGACGGGCGACCAGGCGCTGCAGTTGGTGCGGGAGCTGCGGCCGCGCGTCGCCCTGATCGACGTCAACCTGCCCAACATGAACGGCATTCAGGTGACGCGTCAGATCGTGGCCGAGCGCCTGAACGCGGCGGTGGTGCTGCTGACCGCGTACGACGATGTCGAGCAGGTCCTGCACGCGTTCAGCGCCGGGGCGGCCGCCTACTGCTCGAAGGATGTGCAGGCCGGGAAGCTGGTGGACGTGATCCGTCAGGTGGCGCGCGGCTATTTCGTCGTGGGCGATCAGGTGTACGACCAGACCGGTCTGGAGCAGTGGTTGTCCCGCGGGGTGGAGGCGGTGCGCAGGCCGCACCTGGAGGGCGACGTCGAGGCCTTCACGCCCCTGTCGCCGCGCGAGATGGAGATCCTGCAGTTCGTCACCCGCGGGCTGAGCAACAAGGAAATCGCCAGCCGTCTGGGCATCAGCCATCAGACGGTGAAGAACCACATGACGGCCATCCTGCACAAGCTCGACATCGAGGACCGGACGCAGGCCGCGGTCTACGCCCTGCGCCACGGCTGGGTGCGGCTGCAGGACACCCGGAAATAGGTCGGCAGAACGATGCCTGCGCCCAGGGCCAAAGAGAGCGCTGAGCCCAGCCCGGTCGAGACGTTCCTCGAGTCCGCTCACGCCGAGCTGGAGCAGGTGAAGACCGAGATGCGGGAGATCGGCCTGCTCGTCGAGCAGAGCCAGGGCGAGGTGGACAAGCTGGCGCAGAGGAACGCGGTCATCACCGCCCAGCTGCACCAACTGCAGGCGCACTTCGACACCATCCCGCGCGAGGACATCAAAGCCGCCTACGAGGCGGCCCAGGACGCGCAGCAGCGCCTGTTCACCATGCGCGGCCAGTTGGAGAAGCTGCAGAGCGATCAGGCGCACCTCAAACGCCTGGCCGAGTTCATCAGCAAGACGATCGCCCTGCTGGAGGGCGGCCCGAAGGTGGAGGTGGCGCAACAGAAAGGCGGAGGGACGATCGTCAGCCAGATCATCGAGGCGCAGGAGGAAGAGCGGCGCAAGCTGTCGCGGCAGGTGCACGACGGCCCCGCCCAGGCCCTCTCGAACTTCATCCTGCAGGCCGAGATCGCCCACCGCCTCCTCGACACCGACCCGGCCAAGGCGCGGGAGGAACTGAAGAACCTCAAGACCACGGCCAGCACCACCTTCGCCCATATCCGCGACTTCATCTTCGAACTGCGGCCGATGATGCTGGACGATCTGGGCCTAGTGCCGACCGTCCGCCGCTACCTGGAGGCCTACAAGGAGCGCAGCGGGCTGGAGGCGACCCTGGTGGTGACGGGCAAGGAGCGCCGGCTCGATCCGCACCTGGAGGTCCTGATCTTCCGCGCGCTGCAGGAGCTGCTGACCAACGTGCGCGAGCACGCCCAAGCCACCCAGGTGAAGGCCACCGTCGACGTCGACACCACCGCCGTGCGCGTCACGGTGGAGGACAACGGCCGCGGCTTCGATGCCGACAGTACTGCGGTAACAGGTGGGACGGGCAGGGGGCTGAAGACCCTGCGCGAGCGCATCGATCTGGTGGGCGGGACGCTCGACATGACCAGCTCCCCCGGCAAGGGAAGCCGCATCAGCTTCACCATCCCCACGACCACCGGCTGACGCCAGAATCGTGCCAGCCTCGCCTCCGAAGCGAGCAGTCGGAAAGAGGTCCTATTGCCCCTGGAGGGCTCGCACCCTATAATGGAGCCAGCCTGGAGCAGGAAACAGGCGAATCTGAAACGGAAAGGAGGTGAACGTCATGCTGTTTGCTCCGAAGGAGAGGGGCCAGGGTCTGGTTGAGTACGCGCTGATCCTTGTCTTGGTCGCCGTCGTCGTGATCGTCATTCTGGCGCTGCTCGGCCCGGCCATCGGCAACGTCTTCAGCAACATCGTCAGCAACATCTAGGCCGCCTATGGATTAGGGTGACGACCAACGAGTTCGATCACCTGCCGAACGCACCGGAGCCCTATCATCGATAGGGCTCCTTGCATCGCAACGCCAGGCGCGCGGCGTGCGCCAGGAGGCCAGGACAGGCTCGCTTGACAATGCCTTCGGACGCGTTATCATACCTCGGCACGCTGGACCCGGGCTGGATTGCCGTCAGTGACTAAGGAGGCCCCATGCGTCGCGGCCGCTTGTTGATTCTGTTCGCCCTCATCCTGCTGTTCGGCGTGGCGGCGGTCTACCTGCTGCTCGGCCGCAGGGACGGAGCCCAGCCGCCGGCCGCCGGCACGCCGGCCGCGCCGCTGGACACCACCACGGTGGTCATCGCGCTCCAGGACATCGCGCGCGGCTCGCTCATCCCGGCGGACGCCGTGGGCCTCACCCCCTGGCCCAGCGATCAGGTGGTCGAGACGATGATCGAAGGCGACGTCAGCCAGGTCGTCGGCCGCTATGCCCGCCAGGACATCGAGCGGGGCTTCCCCATCACCACCAACATGATCACCCGCGCCCCGGGCGATGTCCTGGGCACGGGTTCGGAGGCGGCCATCGCCATCCCCTCCGGCTACACCGCCATCGCCATCCCGATGAACCGCCTGTCGGGCGTGGCCTACGCCCTGCGCGATGGCGACAAGGTCGACGTCCTCATCTCCATGCTGCTGGTCGACCTCGACCCGGATTTCCAGACCCTGCTGCCCGACGACACCCTGGTCCTGCTGGGGCCGGACGGCTCGCTCCTGACCGGGCTGGGCTGCACCGAGATCAAGCAGACCGACAAGGGCATCGAATGCGTGAACCCCGAGCCGCCTCCGCTGGGCCGGGTGGGGGTCGAGCCGGAGACCGAGCAGTCGCTGTACTTGGTGCCTATCGAGCCCCAGCGGCCGAGGCTGGTGACCCAGCGTCTGATTGAGAACGCCACCGTGCTGCACGTGGGCAGTTTCGCGTTCCCCGGCGAGGCCGAGGCGGCGGCCCTGCTGCAGCAGCAGCAGCAACAGCAGGCGGAGCAAACCGGGCAGCCCGTACAGCAGCAGGCGCCGAGGCCGCCGGATATCGTGACCCTGATCGTCACCCCGCAGGATGCCCTGGCGCTGAACTGGGCGGTGCGCTCTGGGTTGCAGCTCACCCTGACGCTGCGTGCCCCGAACGACCTGACACAGACTGACACGGTCAGCGTCACGCTGCAGTACCTGATGCAGAACTACAACATCAGCGTCCCCGCCCGGCTGCCGTACGGGCTCGAGCCCAGGCGGGACACGATCATCGAACCGGTGCTGCCGAACGACAGCGCGAGCGCCTCGCCCTGAGCGGCTGCGCAGGGAGGCGGGTTTTGGGATGGTTGCCGGCCCGAGCCAGAAGATCCGCATCCTGATCGTCGACGACTTCGCGGAGGCGCGCGAGAACATCCGCAAGCTGCTGCAGTTCGAGAGCGACTTCGAGGTCGTCGGCGGCGCGCGCACCGGGCAGGAAGCCATCGAGCTGGCGCGCGAGACCCAGCCCGACGTCATCCTGATGGACCTCAACCTGCCGGACATGGACGGCCTCACCGTCACCAAGACGCTGACGGACGAACTGCGCTTCACCCAGGTGGTCGTCGTCTCGGTCCAGACCGAATCCGAGTACATGCGCAAGGCGATGCTGGCCGGGGCGAAGTTCTACATCCCCAAGCCTCCTCCCAGCGACGAGCTCATCGCCACGGTGCGCGACCTCGGGGAGAGGGCCCATCAGGAGCGGGAGCGGGTGGCGGTGCCGGCCTATGTCCCGGCCGCGCCCGGGCCGGGGATGGGCTTCGGGGGTCCGCAGCGGCCGGCGGGCAAGGCCATCGCCATCTACAGCGCCAAGGGCGGCGTCGGGGTCACCACCCTGGCCACCAACCTGGCCATCGGCCTGAACACCGGCGAGACGCCGACAGTGCTGGTCGACACCAGCCTGCAGTTCGGCGATGTGTCGGTGTTCCTCAACCTGCAGGTGAAGAACAGCATCGCCGATCTGGCGGCGCGCGCCGAGGAGCTCGACGCCGAATTCGTCGAAGAAGTGGTGATGACGCACGAATGC
>FWPV01004957.1_pt1 | contig 27254 bp, 18 predicted proteins | sample 2228371 | NCBI WGS metagenome assembly FWPV01 (sample SAMEA103939776, study PRJEB20133) | metagenome
TGGACTCTTGCGAAATGAAGCCCTGAACGCCAACACGTTTGCGAATAACGCCCGGGGCATGCGCCGCGACCGGGACCGCAAGTGGGACTACGCGGTGAGCGGCGGAGGACCGATCCGGGCGCCGCGAGTTTACGACGGACGCAATCGAAGCTTCTTCTATGTCACTTGGGAGAGGTATCACGAAGACAATAATCTTTACGGTGCTCCTAACGTGTCCGTGCCACTGCCGGAGTTCTTTGATGGGAACTTCGCCCGTCTTCTCGGCGCCAGGACTAGTTTCACAGACGCACTAGGCCGCGCGGTCTATCAGGGGGCAATCTACGATCCCGCCACATTCCAAAAGCTGCCCAGCGGACGCTGGGTCGGCGACATGTTCCCGGGGAATATCATTCCGGCATCGCGACTCAGCAAGGTGGCGCAAAACGTCGGCAGCATCATGAAAAAGTACTACCAGCCCGTAGTGCGCGGCGCAGACGGGAAGTTCGCGCTGCTGAATAACGCCTACCGGCCGGTGAACAACATTGTGCAGCGCGACCAGAAGCAGTTCTCAATCAAGCTGGATCACTCATTCTCGGAACGTCAGAAGCTTTCCGGCTCGTTTGCGCTGAACAACCGGTATCGATTCCAGGTCGGCTCCGCGCTCTGGAATCAGAATGAGCCGAAAGGGGGCCCATTGTCGGGAGCGGCTTCACAATACCTCAATTCACGCTACGTCCGCATCGCCCACGACTGGCTTGTAACCCCCACAGTAACAAATAGCTTTCTGGTGTACTACAACCGGAACAAGAACGACATGCCGAATTCGTTCGTGGGCGTCGACGGTCTGAAGGAACTGGGTATCTCGGGTCTGACCATGCAGGGTTACCCGACTCTGAACTGGAACGCCGGACCATTCGTGAGGCCTACCAACGCAGGCAATGGCGGTTACTGGTTTACCTCCAACGACGGTGGAGGCGCGCAGAATACGGTGAGTTTCGCCCGGGGGCGCCATTTCATCAAAATTGGGGCCGACTGGCGGCGCAACATCACGCACTACCGCGGGAGCAATTCCACCCAACTCAACTTTTCACCGGCGGCCACCGCGATCCCCTTCGAGCCTTTCTCGTCGAGCTACACTGGCTATTCAGTTGCGACATTCATGTTAGGCATTGTGGATTCAGGATCGATCGCGCGCCACACTCCGTTCGGGTTTGTCTTCGACTTCGCCTCGGCATTCGTACAGGACGATTTTAAGGTCACGGACCGGCTTACGTTGCAGGTAGGGCTTCGCTGGGACTACCGCGCGCCCATGCGCGAAAAGCATGACGTGTTTAGCAGTTGGAGCCTGGATGAAACCGATCCAGTCAGCGGACGCAAAGGTGCCTACGTATTCGCAGGGAACTGTCCAGAATGTACCGGCAGTTCATACTTTGGGCCGAAGGACTGGAACAACATTGCGCCCCGGATCGGTTTTGCTTGGCGGGCGATACCGAGAACCACACTTCGAGGCGCCTATGCCATCTTCTACCAAGGTCCGGGTGATATGAGTGGATCGGACTTAGGGAGCGCGGGGCGCTTCAGCGGCACCCCAACCTATGCTTACGGCTCGGATCCGGTGAACGGTTGGGCGGGACGCCACAAACTCGATGACGGTATCCCGATTCAGACCATCTACCAGCCCCCAAGGCGCAACCGCTCGTGGCACATTGACAACTCTGCCGGTATGTTGGATCCCAAAGAGGGTTTCATGCCGTACATCCAGCGCTGGAGCTTCAACTTTCAGCACGAACTCACCCCCAACCTTTTGCTGGACATCGGCTACCTAGGAGTGAAAGGCACAGGGCTTTACGGAGGAGGCCTGTCGCGGGTGAACCAGTTGCCCGCGTCGGTGTTGTCAGAGTACGGCCAGAAATTGACCCAACCGGTCACCAGTCCGGCTGAAGCTGCGGCGAGCGGTGTCCCATACCCGTTCCCGGGATTCCGGGGTACAGTGGCGAGCGCACTTAGACCGTATCCCCAGATCCGGGGCACCGGGACGGTGCTGAATGTTGGCAACCACCTGGGTTTCTCTCACACACAAAGCCTCCAAGTGGTGCTCGACAAGCGCTTCAGCAAAGGATTCAACGCCTACGTCAGTTACACCCTGCAAAAGACATTAGCCAATAAGGCTGCTGCACGGGATTTCGACAGTGAGATCGACTTCAACTACCCGCTCGACTACTACAACCTTCGCCTTGAAAAGGCGGTGGTGCCCTATGATGTGCCGCACATGTTCAAGGTCTACGGATCCTATGAGGTGCCTGTCGGCCGGGGTCGGCGGTTCTTGGCCACTTCGCCAGGGGTGCTGAACCTTCTTGTTGGAGGCTGGTCGGTGTCGGCCATCCTGAATTATTTCTCCGGGATGCCGCTCTCGTTCGGGGGAGCGACTAGCTGGCCGGGCTGGAATGGCGCCACCAACCGTCTGAACATTGTTGCGGGAGACTTTATGTCCAAGGAGTTTTCGAAGGATAGATTTGATTTCAGCAACCTGAGAAACCCTTCGAACACGTACCTGAATAAGAGTTTGTTTTCGGATCCAGCGCCTTACACGCTTGGCACGGCTGCCCGGCGCTATGCAAGAGCCCGGGGATTCGGAACCGCGAATGAAGATTTCGGCCTCCAAAAGAACCACCGGATCGCTGAAAAATACCGGCTCCAGTTGCGAGCCGAGTTTCTGAACTTCTTTAACCGCAGCACGCTGGGAGGCATCGTGACGGATTTCAAGAGCGCGGACTTCGGCTACGTCACCAGCGTGTCTGGTTATCGCTCGATCCAGTTGGGCGCCCGTTTTGATTTTTGAGCCGTAATGGCATCACGGACCTCCGTGCACTCCGCGCAGGGACGCCCAGCGCGGAGCGGCGGTCTAACAGCGAGCCCAGGAGTCTTGTCATGACTGCCATTCAGATTCTTCGCGCCCTCGCCCCTTCGTTTGCACTGTCGGTACTCACTGTGTCGTTGTCCGCCCAGCAACGGGTCGTCGTTCGCCCGGCGGATGACGGGCGAGCGCTGCGAAACCCGGGCATGGGGTGGAATTTTCACCACTACGACAACGCCATCAACCGCTATGGTACGCACCTGGACCCTTCCGACACAGTGGACGATTTTCCGGGAGCCTCAGTCATTTATCTCAGGCTGGCATGGTCGTTTCTGGAGCCGGAGGAGGGCAAATTCAACTGGTCGATTTTGGACACCCCTGCTCAGCGTTGGATCGCCAAGGGGTTCCAGATCGCGCTTCGAATCTCATGTTCAGAGTCGAATCCTGCCCAACCGTATGCCACACCAAAATGGGTGCGGGAGGCGGGCGCCCAGGGATACCAGTTCACACGCGGAAAGGGGGTGGATCCAAACGGATCCAACTGGGAGCCTAAGTATGACGACCCGGTGTTTCTCAACAAGCTCGACCGGTTTCTGGCTGCACTCGCCGCACGCTACGACGGGAACCCTGAGATTGCGTTCATCGACGTCGGGTCTTTCGGCGTGTGGGGAGAGGGGCATACTGGTGGTTCGACCCGCCTTCCCTACGACGCTAAAACCGTGAAACTCCACCTCGACTTGCATCGGAAACACTTCAAGAAGACGCTGCTGGTAGCCAATGACGATTTTTCCAACCACGGGCGGGGACTGGAGATCATCCACTATGCCCGCGACCTCGGAATGACGCTCCGGGACGATAGCATCCTCGTCCAATGTGGGGACCAAGCCTATCATCACGCCTATCTTGCGGACCTGTTCTGGCCGAAGCTGCCGGTCATCCTCGAAATGGAGCACTACGGAAATTCAGTCCACCGGGGCTGCTGGCAGGACGGCAGTCTTTACCTTAAGGCCATTGAGGATTACCATGCCTCCTACGCCACTGTGCACTGGCAGCCACGCGAGTTCCTTGAGAAAAACCGGGATCTGGTGAACAAAATCAATCTTCGCCTCGGCTATCGTATCCAGCTTGTGGAGGCTTCCTGGCCAGCCGAAGTCTCGCGCACGGAACCTCTGCTGGTTGGCTATCGGTGGCGCAACGCAGGCGTCGCACCCTGTTACTCAGGGGGACATCCTACCGTCACGCTCAAGGATGCCAAGGGCGGAATCGCTGCGGTTCTGGTTGACGACGGTTTCGACGTGCGTTCTCTGCCGGTGGGCCCTCCGGGCCACGCCATCGCAGTCGGGCGCACAGAGAAGTCCACTCACCAAGCGGACAGACCCCTGATCGCCCATCCGCTCCCGCCGGATCCGATCCTGAAACCCGGCGTGTACGACCTTTACATTTCGGTGGGAACACAGACGGGCACGCCTCGAATTGAGCTGCCGTTGCGGGACGGAGACGGTCAACGGCGCTATCGTCTTGGCAAGATTACAATTAAGTGAAGTGAGCAAGAACCGCGGGTTGGCTCTTTTGGTGCTCGTGCCGCTGGCTGTGCGGTCGCGGGATCAGAATTAGTCCTACCGGCAGCAGCCGGTGGAAGAGGTCGCATCTGGGCCTATTCGGTCCACAACGGGCCGGCGGCGGTGATGGTTGGGCCGCAGCGGGCTGGAATTGTGGTTCAGCCCTTTCATTCAGACATCGGGAGTGTCGGTTCCAGCAGGGGCCGGTTGGCTGCACATGTTGGAGCGGTCAGCATTTCTCGCCGCGCTGTTCGGGGGCTAGGCAGCCGCGGAACTCCTCGAAACCAGCCGCGGGCCAGCCGACAGAGTCGATAATGGTCCACCAAGACCGGCTTGTTCGACCCCTACCGCGGGCACCCAATTAAACAACCACAAGCTTCTGAACACTGGCGGCTGTGTTCTATATAATGCTACGGTATGTTCGCGATTATGCTCAAACTGTTCTCTGCGGTAGGAGGTTTAGCCGCACTTTAGGCTTTGACGGCCGCTCTGCCGGAACAGATTGAGCAACTCAGATTTAACTGGGAGGGTGAATCATGGACGACCGATTTTCAAGGAGGACTTGGATTGGATCCATGGCCGGCATGGCCGCTGCCGCAGGACCCGGGGCTGCCCCGGCACGGGATGAGCCGCGGGAGTACAAAACCTTTTTCGGCGATATTCACAACCACGGCAACGTCGGCTACGCGCAGGGATCGCTGCGGCGCGCGTTTGAAATCGCGCGCAACCATCTCGATTTCTTCGCCTACACGCCGCACGCCCACTGGAATGACATTCGCCACTTCGAAGGCAACATCGAAGAGAAGTGGATCAACGGCTTCCACGTCACCCGCGCCCGCTGGCCCGAAGTCCTGAAGATGGCGCGGGAGTTCGACGCCCCCGGCCGATTCGTCACGCTCGCCGGCTACGAATGGCACTCCACGAACCTCGGCGACTACCACATCATCTTTCCCGACCTCAACGCCGAACTGTTCACCCCCAACGACCTCAAGGAGCTTCAGGCGTTCGCCGCCCGCCGCGGCTGCATCATGATTCCCCACCACCTCTCGGTCCGCCAAGGTCACCGCGGCGCCAACTTCGCCCACTGCGACCCGCGCGTCTCCCCGGTCATCGAGATTTATTCCGAATGGGGCAATTCCGAACATGACCGCGGCCCCTTTCCTTTCATCCGCCACACCGAGCCGGGCCGGTGGACGAAAAACACCTTGCAGTACGTCCTCGCCCAAGGCCGGCGCTTCGGCGTCGTCGCCAGCACCGACGACCACCTCGGCTATCCCGGCGGCTACGGCGAGGGACTAGCCGCTGTCCTCGCGCCCGAATTATCCCGCCAAGCCATTATGGATGCCTTGCGCAACCGGCGCACCTACGCCGTCACCGGAGACCGCATCCTCCTGAACTTTACCCTCAACGGCCAGGTCATGGGACGCGAGCTGCCGTACTCGCGCGAGCGCAGGATTCGGGTCGCCGTTACGGGGTGGGATCAGGTCGACCGCGTTGAAGTCCTGAAAAACAACCGCGTCATTCACCGGGATTTTCCCATGGACCGCGCCACCGGACCCGCCAGTTGGAAGAAGCCGGTGCTCGCCCGGTTCGAATACGGGTGGGGCCCGTGGCCCGCCCTCGGCATCACCCGCACATGCGATTGGGAATTCACCATTTCCCTTGAAGGCGGCGCTCTCGAAGCCTTGCAAACGTGCTTCCTCCCCGGACCGCTCGACGAGGACCGGCGGGATCGAGTCCTCGAACGCACCGAACGCAGCGTTCGCGTGCGCTCATTCACCGCGCTCCGGCAGCAGTTGGAGGACCGGTCGCAGAAAGCGGTCGTGCTAAAGATGCGCGGCGCACCCGACACGCGCATCACCGTCGCGCTCACCGCTCCGGTGAAGGCTTCCTTGCAAATGACTTTCCGCGAACTCGCCGAGTCCAGCGAAACGCTCTATACCGGCGAATTCCCGCGCGAATCAGCTCTCCTGAACCGGATCGTCTTCAACGAGCATTTCGAGACTTCTTTCGAACTCAGCGACTCCGGCGACGGAAAGCAAGCCGACTACTACTACGTCCGCGTCGTTCAGGCGAACGGACAGCTAGCCTGGTCCAGCCCCATTTGGGTGGAAAAAGCCTAGCCGCGGCCGCGCCTGTTCGCCGGCTACCGCGGCAGTTCGCCCGCCAGGAATTCTCCGAGGCGCAGACCGGGTATGCGGATGCCGAAATAAAACGACCCGAACAGCCCATAGACCGCGCTCACCTCGTCGAAGCGCATCTCATAAATGATCTTCTTGAACTGCACGGGGTCGTCGGCGAACAGGTCCACGCCCCATTCCCAATCGTCGAACCCGATCGATCCGGAGATGATCTGCTTCACCACGCCCGCGTACCGGCGCCCCACCAGACCGTGTTCATGCATCTGCCGCTGCCGCTCCGCCATCGGCAACTGATACCAGTTCTTGTGCTCCCCGCGGAAACGGTTCATGGGATAAAAGCAGACATAGCGCGACGGCGGGATCTCCGGCCACAGCCGCGAAGCCATCGCGCGCCGCTGACGCTCGAGAACCTCCTCGATGCCGGAGTTCCACTCCTCCGAACCGGGCTCATAGCCTTTCTCGACAAGCTGCGCGTACGTCTTGGCGCTCGATTCGTACAATCCGAGTTCAACGATCGAAAGGTATGACGTCGCCGGCTCCAGGAAGACCCCCAGCTTCAGCGAACGCAGCTTGAGTTCAGCCTCCGCCAGGGCATCAAAACTCTTCCGGAAATGGATGGCCATCAGGTCGCCCTTGTGCCCCAACAGCGCATAAAAAGCGCTCCCTTCGGCCCCTCCAGACTCCATCTGTGCGAACGCAGCCGAGGCTTCTTGAACCGCCGTCTCGCGTTCTTCCCAGGATGCCGCCCGCCAGTCCGGCCATCGCAGCCGGAACATCTGATGCAAAACGCAGGACCCTTCCAGCGTCAAAGGAACATCGGGAACTCGTATTTCAGTCATAGGTTCGCGTAAATCAAACTCTAGCGGGACCCGCCGCCGCCCATCAACTCTGTCACCGCCGCTTCGAGCATCCTCGGCAAAAACGGCTTCTGAAGGAAACCAGCCACCGTTCCGTTCCCGAATACCCCGGTATTCGCGGGATAGCCGCTGCACACCAGCAGGCGCAGCGACGGATTCTGCTCCAGCATCCGGTTCAGCAGCTCTTGCCCTGAGACATCCGGCAGCGTCAAGTCCGCTATCACCAAAGCGAACTCCGAGGGACGCTTCGAAAACGCTTCCCAAGCCTCGCCCCCCGAAACCGCTGTCTCCACTTCATACCCCAGTTGCGCCACGAAGCGGCTCATTAACTGAAGCAGCGGCGCTTCGTCGTCTACAATCAATACGCGGGGCTTGGAACCGGGATCGATCGCCATCTTCGGTCCCATTTTCGCACGTCCCCGATCGACATTAGGAGGATCATGAAATCGCACACCGAGTATCTGACTTTCAACACCAGCAAGCACCGTGAGTACATCAACATCACGCCGCAGGTCGAATCGGCGCTGCGCAAAAGCGGCGTTCAGGAGGGCATGGTTCTTGTCTCCGCCATGCATATCACCGCCGGCGTTTGGGTCAATGACGCCGAAGACGGGCTCATCGCCGACATCGACGAGTGGCTCGAAAAGCTCGCCCCTTTCCGCCGCGACTACCGCCACCACCGCACCGGCGAGACCAACGGCGACTCTCACCTGAAAAGCCTGCTCGTCCACCATCAGGTCATCCTCCCGGTCACCAAGGGACGGTTGGATTTGGGTCCCTGGCAGCAAGTCTATTATGCGGAGTTCGACGGACAGCGCCCCAAACGCGTCATTATCAAAGTGATGGGCGAGTAGCCCGAAAGGAGGGTTATGCGTGTTTGGATGCTGGCTGCCGCGTCCGCGGCGGCTTGGGCGGCTGACCTCCCCGTAAAACAGGTAATCCTGTACAAAAACGGCGTCGGCTACGTCGAGCGCGCCGGAACTTTGGCGGCGGGAGAGTCCGCCCGTCTCGACTTCAAAGCCGGGGACATGAACGACGTTCTGAAGTCCCTGGTGCTCATCGAAAAGGGCGGCGGGAAAGTGGCGGGAGTCCGCTATGATTCCATGGAGCCGCTCGAGCGGAAGCTCGCCGAGTTTCCTTTCCGCATCGAAGGGCAGGCGCCCCTCGCCAAGATCCTCGATCAGTTCAAAGGCGCCCGCGTCGAAATAGGAATTGGCGGGCAGCGCACCAGCGGCATTCTGGTGGGCGCCCGCCATTTCGCCTCCGAAAAACAGCCGGAGAAGCAGGACGCCACGCTCTTGCTCGATTCGGGCGAACTGCGCGTCCTGGATCTCGGGGCGGCGGTCAACGTGCGTTTCCTCGACCCGGGCGTGGAACGCAAATTCAAGGACTATCTCGCCTTGGTGGCGGATTCCCGCGCCGGCGACCGCCGCAGCCTGTACATCGACTCCACAGACCGCGCCGCGCGGGAAATCACCGCATCCTACACGCTGCCCATGCCCGCCTGGAAATCCAGCTACCGCTTGTTGTTCGGGAATACGGCGGAAGCCCTGCTCGAAGGCTGGGCCATCATCGATAACACCACCGCGGACGATTGGATCAACATCCGCCTGGCGCTCGTCTCCGGGCGTCCGGTCTCGTTCGTCAGCCGCCTTTACGAGCCGAAGTACGTTTCGCGCCCGGCGGCGGAGTTGCCCGAGGACCGGGCTGCCCCGCCGGTCCTGTTCGAAAGCATGGTGGACGAGGTTCGCAAGACCGCGGCGGAGGCTGCCCGCCCGGCGCCCGCGGCTTTAGGAGGCGCTCCGCCTGCCCGGCAGATGCTGGCCCAAATGCGCGCCGCCGAAGCGCCCGCCCGTGAATCCGTCCCCAGCACCGCCGCCGTCGCTACCGAAACCAGAGAGGTCGGCGAGTGGTTCGAATACCGTTTCTCCCAGCCGGTCACCGTCCGCCGCAATGAATCCGCCATGCTGCCTTTCCTCCAGCAGAAAATCGCGGCGCGTAAGTTGCTCATTTACTCCGGCGACGCCCGCCCGAACCCCACCGCGGCGGCGGAACTCTCAAACACCAGCGGGAAGACGCTCGACGGCGGACCCATCACCATCTTCGACTCCGGCGCTTACGCCGGCGAGGCTCTGATGGAAACCTTGAAATCCGGCGACAAGCGCCTCATCGGCTATGGCGTCGAGCCGGGCGTTCGGGTCTCTTCCAAGACGGACTCGAAATCGCAAATCGTGCGCGAAGTCCGGCTGAACAGAGGCATTCTGACCACCAAGACCGCTCGCGCCGATCTAAAAACCTACACCGTGCGCAACAGCACGGACAAGGCCCGTGTCCTCTTGATCGAGCACCCCATCCGCTCCGGGTACACCTTGCTGTCCCCCAAGCCGGTCGAAACCACCAACAACTTTTACCGGTTCGAACTCAAACTCCCTCCTTCGGCGACCGCGTCGCTCAGCGTTGAAGAGGAGTATGTATTTGATACGAGCACTTCGGTTGCGAATCTGACCGTGGATGCCCTGCTCGTCCACGTGCGGAACAAGAGCCTGAGCGAAACCGCCAGGCGTCTGCTTGAAAAGATGGCTGAGCTCAAGCGGCAAATCGCCGCCGCGGACGCCGAAATCCGGCGGCTGCAAACCGAAATTGACCAGATGGTTCAGGACCAGCAGCGCATTCGCGAAAACATCAATAGCTTGAACCGCGTGACCGGACAGCAGGAGCAGGTGCAGCGTTACGCGAAGCAGCTTGCCGACCAGGAGTCCCGTTTGGCCCAATTGAGGGATCAACAAGGCGCCGCGCGGCGGAACAAGCAGGCGTTGGAGTCGGAACTGAACCGCCTGAGCGAAGTAGCGGCTTTTTGAGCAATGCGCCCGGGCGCGGTTACCGGTGGGGCGGGCGCTCGGCGCCGGATCCTTTGATGTATGGACCGGGACGCCCGCTCGGCAGGATCGTGCGGTCATCGGTGCGAGCCGACATCAACTGCGCTGCTGTCAACTCCCGCGCGCCCCGCAAATTCGCGCCGCGCAAATCGGCCATGGTCAAGTCCGCATCGCCAAAGCGGCTGCCGCACAAGACCGCCCGCGTGAAGCATGCCCCTGAAAGTCTGGCTTCGCGGAAATCGCATTCCTGCATCGAAGCGCGGTCAAACTGCGACCTGGAAAGGTCCGAGCGGTTAAAGCGGGCGAAATTCAGCTCCGCTGCGGAAAAGTCGCAGGTTAGCAGGCGCGCCAGTCCGAAATTCGCCCCGCCGAGCGCCGCCCCATAGAACCGGCATAGTTGCAGCCGGGCGTGATAGAAGACGGCGTTCTCCAGGCAGGCGTTCGAAAAACAGCATTCAAAAAACCGGGCTTGGTGGAATGCCGCCGAGGGAAGTTGCGCCCGAGTGAAATCGCAGTTCATGGCTTGGGCTCCCATCCAGCGCGATTCCGCGGCGGAAGAGCCGGCCCAGACGCAACCTTGCATCCGGGCGTCGGTAAGCTGCGCTCTCGCCGCCCACGCCTCGTCGAACCGCGCTCCGAATAGGACGGCCTCCGAAAGGTCGGCATCCGACAAAGTCGCCCGCCGGAAGTCCGCCGACTCCAGGTCCGCGCCAGCCAGCGCCGCAGCCGTCAGGTCCGCTTCCAGCCACGTGGTTTGGCGCAGGTCCGCCCGCCGCAAGTCCGCCCCAGCGAGCGAGCAGTCGTTGAAGTTATGCCCCGCCAGCGCCGCCCGCCGTCCCTCCGGCAAACCTTCTAGCCATTGGCGGTGCAACGCCAGAATGGCCCCCCAGCCCGCCGGCGCCGGCGCTTTCCCGGAGACGGGTGCTGCCGTCTGAAAGCCCGTGTGGCCCATCACGCGGGCTTATCGGCAGGTAAATGGGAAACTTGAATGAACCGTCCGCCTACGCGCGAGCCCCTGACGGGGCCAGCGTTCCAACCATGGACCCCAGCCTCGCCACGGCTTGCGTCAGACTCCGCAAGTCCGGCGCCGGAGCGCCGGCCCAAGTCATCGGCACGCGGGCCATAGCCAGCGCATACCGCCATAAGAACACGGCCCGCATCCGCACCAAAGCGGCCAAAACCTCGCTTTGGTCGGTTTGCGCCTCGGCGATGGCGGCTTTGCCCGCCATGTACAGGCGGTCGAAATCCGCCTTCATCCACTTCAAATAACCTGCCAGCGCCTTGCGCCGCGCGGCGCGCAGCCGGCGTTCGATTTCTGGAGAATAACCGGGCGCCTTCGGCAAAAACTCGAGATCCTCGCCGGACAACAAGCGGTGAACAGGGTCGTAACGCCGCGCATCGAAACGCCGGACCCACTCCGGCCCGGGCCGCCCTGTCCCTCTCGCCGGAACGCAAAGCCGCACAATCCAAACCAACAACAATAAGAGAGCAGCCGCGACAACGGCGCCCGCCGTGGCCCAACTCATGGTCTCGATGCCTCCCTGCTCAATATCACCCTTCCCGATCAGCATATACGAATGCCCGGCGGTTTGTAAAGATTTATTCCGTAAAATTTTCGGATTCCCTGAAATTATTCCCGCGCTAAAGCCCGGTTGATTGCCGCGAGCTGAGCCAGAACCCGCCGATGATCCCTGCGGCTCCAGAGCCTCGCCGCCGAACTCATGCGTTCCTCTCCGCTGCGCGACAGCAGCGCCGCCCAGCCCGCCAGAATCAATACCGTCACCGCTCCCAGCGCCACGCTCAGCTTTCTTGCGAGCTCCGGACCCGTGATATTTCGGTAAAAGACCCCCACCGAAATCGACAGGCAATACAGCGCATTCAAAACCGCATGCACGATCAGATTGCGCTTCAGCGGCGCCGGATACCACGCCAGATACCCCAGCATCAGAAGAAGAAAGAGCATCAGCGTCGAAGCCGTCCACCGGCGCACCACGTTCACTGCGCCAAGGATGGGGTACTTCTCAACGCCTTGCGTGATGTCAACCCATAGCGTCGCCGCCGCCGCCGCCAGACACAAACCCAAGCCCGCCGAAAGCACCGCGCGCGTGACGCGGCGAATCCCCGGATAGTCCTCCAAAATGTGCGAGTAGATTTCAAACACCACCAGGTAGCACAGGATCCAGGTGAGAATTTCGGTCGCGACCCAGATCCAGCCGAACAGGTCGCAGCGGGGGGATATTTGAATCAAGGTGACAGACCGCAGAAACTGGAAGGACAAGAAAAGAGTGAAGATAGGGTAAATGGCCGCCAGCCGGTGCCGCCACAACTTGAAAAGAACGGCGGCTTCACCCGCGATGACGGCCGCATACAACCACTGCACGAAACTCCAAGAGGGAGTCATGGCGATAAGCGGCCTCGGGCGACCAGTTTATCACCATGACCCTATGGAGTGTATGCAGCCTCGCGGCCAGAGGCTGCCCGGAATGCACATACCTTTACCGCTGCGGCGGAACTTCGCTCGGGCAGGGCAAGCATTCCGGCTCGGGCACGTACGCCAGTCCTTGACCGATCACCACGGCGAACTGGAGAGCGAACACCAGCATAAGCAAGGTCTTTTTCAACATAGTGGGCTAGGCTCCTTTTTTCAAACTTTGGCGCGTCTTTTCTCGCCAAACTCAGAGTAAAGTACTAGTAGTCCTGTCCGGGGCTTCCGGGAAAACACTTTCGGATTTCAGAACATCTGCACCAGCGGTTTGGTTTCCCACGGCCGGCCCCGAAGCAGGCGCGCGCGTGCGCTAGAATACCTGTTGACGCTAGAAAGGCGGAAAATATGGCCGGGCAAGGCAAAGCGGAGCGCTGGAGCCGCGACGCGGTTTCCAACGTGTGGGCCCGGACTTTGTCGCAAATTCCGACCCAGTTCGGCCGCTTGCATTATCTCGCCGGTTTGCGGAACGCCAACACCGGCAAGTACGAACACCACGGCTTGGCGCATTATTGCGGCGCCGAGGAAGCGGACCGGGCGCTGCGCTCCAGCCACGAACAGGTCTTCGCTGAGTGGCTCAACTTCCCGCTCGCCCGCCAAAAAGCCGATTTTGATGCGTTCTTGTCCGGCTTGGAGGGCGGAAGGGAAGACATCGTGCGGGCTTGGCTGACGATCGAACCATACCGCAGCCTTGTGCCCGCTTCGGCGCGCCCCGCGGAGCGGGAGCTGTACCTCGCCGAAATCGAAGCGCTCTTAGGGCTCCTCAAGAACGAGCTCGGCGTCGCTTACCCTGATCCAGACGCATAGCCACGCCGGTCACCTGCCCCAAGACGTCCACTTCCGCCGGATACGCGAATACCCTCGGCGGCAGACCCGACGAAGGATGGAATTGCACCGTGAGCCGTCCTTCCCGCAAAGAACACCAACCTAGGCAGTATCCCTCACGGTGCTCCAGAAAATGGATCGGGCGCTCATGCTCGCTCGTCCACGCGCCTTCCACGATCTTGCGGCGCGTCTCTTCTATCACCACCAGAGAGCCAGGAGCAATCACCGGATACATGCTCCAATCCTCCGTGCCCACAAAAGCATAGCGATGCGCCCGAACGTCCAGCCCTTCAAGCAACATCAACGGCAGTTTTCCCCAACGCTGCACAAAACGGCTTAGAAAAGTCGTGCGCTTCAGATCGATTCCCGGGTCGAGCGACAAAGGAATTGTGATATCTCCCTGCCCATCTCCCTTGAAAGAAATCAGATGCGTCTGCTCGATTTGCACATCCGCTGCGTCCCCGGGCAGATGCGCGAGGTTGACCCCATACCACTCCAGAACTTCGTGCAAATCCAGACGGTAAATGGCGCATAGCGAGTACAAGCGGTAAATGGACGGAATTGTGCCTTTGTTTTCAATGTCGGCCAGACGGCTCAGAGCGATCGCATACTCGTCGCTGCCGCGCCGGTTGGCGATCCGCTGGCTCGCTTCCTCGACATCCCGGTAGCGGAGATTGAGCCGTTCCCGAACCCGTTTTAGCTTCTGCCCGGCGTTTTCTTCCATGGCCACATGCCTGCGCGGCCGCTCATCCGCTGGCGCGGCGCGAGGACGGCCCTTCGGTCTTTCGTACGGGATTATAGCGGGAAGCCGGAGGCCCCGGCAAGCGGCCGCAGGCCATTTTTGTTCCGAAATCGGAACAGCCGGCCCCGGCTTTTAGGGAGACGAAAATCTGAGAATATTCCCCTTGAGTTTATCCCAAATTTTCGCCTGTGAATAGCCCTTTTTCCCATGCCTCCGCCCGCGCTACAATGTTCTCCAAATGGGGCTGCCTGTATTCCAACCTCCGGCTTGTTGTGTTCCTAGCCGCGAACGCGCCGAACGGCTCGCGCAATCGCGGTTGCTCTCAGCGAACCGTCCCGTCGCCCGCGAGGGCTCCACCGTCGATATGGTCAAACTCGACGGCGGGCGCTTTTTTATGGGCGCTGAAGACCAGGAGGGCTTCCCGCAAGACGGCGAAGGACCGGTCCGCGAAGTCACCCTCAACGGCTTCTACATCGACCGCTACCCGGTGACCAACGCCCAGTTCGCCGAATTCGTGCGCCGCACCGGCTACGTGACCGAAGCCGAGCGCTTCGGCTGGTCCTTTGTGTTCCAAGGACACATCCCTCCCGAGCAAGCCTCCCGTTTGGTGGATCGCCGCGCGCCCGGCGCCTCCTGGTGGTGCAAAGTCAACGGCGCGCAGTGGCGCCACCCCGAGGGACCGGACTCTTCCATTGACAACCGGCTCGACTACCCCGTGGTTCACGTCTCCTGGAACGACGCCGTCGAGTACGCCCGGTGGGCGGGCAAACGCTTGCCCACCGAAGCCGAATGGGAGTACGCCGCTCGTGGCGGATGGGAGCAAAAGAAATACCCTTGGGGCGACGAATTGACTCCCGGAGGTGTACACCTGTGCAACGTGTGGCAAGGCACGTTCCCCGACCATGACACCGGCGAGGACGGCTGGCGCGGCACTTGCCCGGTGACCGCCTTCCCGCCCAATGGCTACGGCTTGCAGGTCATCACCGGCAACGCCTGGGAATGGTGCGCCGATTGGTTCCATCCCACGTGGCACATCCACGCCTCTCCGGTGAACCCCGTCGGTCCCCCGTCCGGCGAGCAGCGCGTGATGAAGGGCGGGAGCTACCTCTGCCACAAGAGCTACTGCAACCGCTACCGCGTCGCCGCCCGCACTTCTAACACGCCGGATTCAGCCACCACCAACATCAGCTTCCGCTGCGTCCGCGACCTCTGATCGCGCTATCATGTGGCGGTATGCAAGCTGCCCGCAAGGTGAACCGCCGCACGTTCCTCTCCGCTTCCGCCGTCAGTCCGCTCGCCGCCGCGGACGCCTCCGCTCCTGTTCGCATCGGCGTGATCGGCGCGGGCAACCGCGGACGCTCCCTCACCCAAGTGCTCGCGCGCCGCGCGGACGCCGTCATTCCCGCCATGTGCGACATCGATCAGCCCAATCTGGAGCGCGCTGTGGCCGTGCTGGCCAAACAAGGCCGCCCCGCGCCGGAGCTGTACAGCCGCGGGGAAGAGGACTACAAGCGGCTTCTCGCGCGCGAGGACCTCGACGCGGTCATCATCGCCACCCCGTGGGAGTGGCACGCCCGCATGGCCATCGACTCCATGCGGGCGGGCAAGTACGCCGCCGTCGAGGTGCCCGCCGCTCAGACGCTCGCCGAATGCTGGGCTCTTGTTGAAACCTATGAGCGCACCAAGGTCCCTTGCATGATGCTCGAAAACTGGAGCTTCCGGCGCGACAACCTGGCCGTGCTTCAGATGATCCGCCAAGGCTTGTTCGGGGAAATCGTGCACTGCCACTGCGCCCACTCTCATGACTGCATCGATCACTGGTTCTTCGATCCGCAAGGCAACGATCGCTGGCCGGCGCGCTATCTGGTCGAAAGAAACTGCGATCAATATCCCACGCACAGCCTCGGTCCGGTTCTCAGTTGGATGGATATCAACTGCGGCGACGCCTTCGCTTCGATTTCCTCCACCGCCACGGAGCAATGGGGCATACACGCCTACTTCCGGCGCAAATTCGGGCCGGATCATCCCAACGCCAGGCGGAAATTCGCCCAAGGAGACATTGTCACCTCCATCATCAGGACCCACCGCGGCAAGACCGTCGTCGTCAACTACGACATGCAGTTGCCGCGCCCTTACGATAACCGTTGGATGATTCAAGGCACGCTTGGTTTGTACGACGAGGATAAAGCCTCCGTCTATATCGCCGGACGCAGCCCGAAGTACCATCAGTGGGAGCCGTTCGCCCCCTACCAGGAGCAATACGACCATCCGTGGTGGCGTGATCTTGCCAGGAATTTCAGCCGGGCAGGGCACGGGGGCACGGACGATCTCGAACTCGCGCTCTTCCTCCAGGCGGTTCGCTCCAAGAGCCCGACGCCGATCGACGTTTATGACTCAGTGACCATGAGCGCCGTGGTGGCGCTGTCGGGCGAATCTATCGCCAAGGGCGGAGCGGTGCTCCCTTATCCGGATTTCACCCGCGGCGCTTGGAAGCGTCCCGGTGCGCGCCCCCAGTTCGCGGCCGTTCACTGATAGAGGAAAGTCGCTGTAGCCGTGCAATCCCGGTCAGCCACCGTCCGCACCCAGTAGGCGTCAAAGCCTTCCGGGAAAACGTGCTCCACTTCCTTCCCCGGCGCCAGGTCGAAAGTACGGTACTCGCGCCAGACGCCGGTTCCGGTGATGTCCACTTCAACGCGCACGCGCGCTTGCGCCGCGCCGGTTTGCTTGAGCCGCAGCGTCTTGCGGTCGTAACCGGTCATCAGATACGGCTCCGAAGGCGCGCCCGCTTTGACTTGCGTATCCCGCCAGGGACCACCTTCGCCGCGCGGCTTGCCGAGCTTCCAAAGATCGTCTGACACCCCCAGCCACACCGCCGCGCTTCCATCTTCGGAACGCACTACATGCTCCGACGCCGGCGCGTTCCGCCGCACCCCGCTCAACACCAGCATGCCCCGGTAGGAGCAGTAATCCTGAATGCGGCGGTTGTGCGTCGCCACCGGGCGCACCATGGCGATGCCGCCGGAATTGTTGGCGGGCAGCTCATAGAACGTTCCCGCCGCGTTGAACAAGTCCCTCTCGGTGCTCACTTCACGAGCCACGCGCGGAGGACCCAAGGGTCCGGGCTTTTCCAGACGCGGGTCGCCCTTCGGCAGCCGCCAGCGCTTGCCTTCTTCGTCCACATACACGACCGAAGCCGCGTCCACGAGCAGGGCGTCCTTCGGGGGGCGGAAACTGTCCAGCATCCACCGCCATAATTTCTGGTCCTCCACCCGCCGCATCCTGAGTTCGCCGTCCATCTCATATAGCCCGCTCGCCGTTCCCATCAACAGCGTGCGCTTGTTCTCGCCCCGCGCCCATACCCATCCGGCGCTAGCCTCCGTATCGCCGGCTTCCGCCAGAGCGGCGAACATCGGGTCCGGCTGCGCGGTACGGCGGTCGGGATTCGAGTAGTGGAAGTAGGCGGTAACCCGCTCGCAGGCGCGCTCCGCCCGCAGCCGCACCCACACGCCCGTCTCTTCAGGCTTGAAGATCACATATTGGTAGCCCCGCGCCGGAACGGTGATCTTGCGCAGCGGCGCCCATTGATTGTCGCCCTTGCGGTCCACCTCAAGGGCGAAAGTGGCTTCATGCGCCGCCGTGTGCGTCAGGTGCAGCATCCGCCGCGCGAAGCCGGAAAACAGGTACGGCTCGGAGATCTCGCCCGCCTTCACATTGTCGTTCACCCACACGCCGCCCCGCCCGATGGGCGCGCCAAGCTGATCCAATTTCGCGGGATCGATGAACCAGAGGTTCGATTGCGACTGTCCCACCGCCGGTAAGTTGCCCTTCACCCGCCGGACATTAGAAAACTCCGAGAGCGCCGCATCATCGCTGCCGATAACCAGCCTGCCGTTCCATTTGGCGAAGTCTCCGATCACTTTCAGATAAGTCGACCGCGGCGCAATGCCCGCCGAATTCGCCGCCGAGAACGTCTTCGGAAACCGCCAGAACATGCCGTGCATGGTCATGAGCATGTCTTTTTCGCCAATGTCCCGAATCCGCGGCCATTCGGTATGCCAGCCGTGCGCTCCGTCGTAAGTGTGCGAAGCCTTCGGCAGGCGATAGGCGTGCCATTTGCCGCGGTCCCTCACCATCAGAATCAACGAGCGGTGATCCCACCCCGTGCTCCAGATGGGGTCCGTCGCCGGATTGGGATTGCCATACAAGTCGCCCGGACCCATCACCTCGCAAAACTGATTCCGCCGCACGACGGTCCACTGCTTGCCATCCCATTCCGCCAGGGCGCCGGATACGGCGTCCGGCGGCAACTTGCCGCCGCCGGGTTCGCCGTTGTTGGCGTAGATCAGCCGTCCCTGCCCGGAATACAAACCCTTCCCGTGGTAGCCCGGCAGCAAAGGATTGCCAATGTCGGCTGCCGCCATGCGTTTCACCATGCGGTTGCCGTCTTCGTAAAGCTGCGTGACCTCCAGGGTCTTCACATCGACCTCGTAGAAGCCCTCCTCCATCGTGGCGTAGTAGATCTTTCGCGCCGGGTCCGTCAAGTGGCGCGCGTTGCCTGTTGGCCGTCCGTACAGCTTCTCGTAAGGGATCACCCGCACTTTGCCGGACGCGTCGATCGCGTACGGTCCGATGAAGAGCTGATTGGACTCCCGGTGGATCATCCGGTTCGCCGGCGTGCCGCCGGTGCTCTCCGGACGTATGGTTTGCCGCAGCGCCGCGTCGATCTCATACAGCCGGTCGTCCGACCCCTCGGGCGAGTGAGGCGAATAGGTGACCACCCAAAGCTTCCCTGCCCACGGAACCACCGCCCCGGTTCCGCACTCTCTGCCGGTATTGAACATCGCCAAGTGTGGATAGACGCCGCTCACCTGCCGGTGCTCAGCCGCCTGCGCGCAACAAAACAGCGCGCCGGACACGAAACACACCCACCCTTTCATCTCCGGTTTCCTCCTCAGGCCGGCGCAACTCTGCCGGTTGTTCTAAAAGATCAGTTTTAGCCCGAATTGAAGGATCCGCGGTTCGCGCGACGTTGTGATCGTGCCAAACGTCGCGCTGCGATTGTATCCGTCCGGACCAGGACTGAACCCTCCGTTTACCAAACCCAGGTTCGTGTGATTCATGAAGTTGAACATCTCGAAGCGGAATTGCAGCTTCAAGCGCTCCACCAGAGTCGTGTCTTTCACCGTGGAGAGGTCAAAGTTCACAGTGCCCGGATTCCGGACGTCAGGCAGCACCCGCCCCAGGTTTCCGAAAGTGTAATTGGGGGGATTGACGAACTGCTGCGTGTCAAACCAGCGCGCTGCTGACCGCGTGTCGAGTTTGGCGCTCTTTCCGGTGGAGTTCGGCACGCTCGCCAGGAAGTTGCTTGCGCCGCTAACCCGGACCGGAATGCCCGTTTGGATCGTGCCGATCAAGTTGATCTGCCACCCGCCGATCGCCGTGTTCAGAACCCGGCTTCCTGAACTCCACCGCTTGCCCCTGCCGAAAGGCATCTCGAAAACTCCGCTCAGCACCAGACGTTGCGAAACATCCGTGGGATCCAGCGAGCGCTCCGCCCGGCGGTTGAACTTGCCATTCTGATAGCCGACCACACCGACTTGCTCCACCGGACCAAAATTGATCGGCGTGACCACGCTATCGCTGATCAGCTTCGCGTTCGTGTATGAGCCCAAAAACGCCACGCCTTTCGACATGCGCTTCTCGACGCTGAGCAGGAAGGCATGGTAGTTGGACGAGCCAAGATGCGGGTTCCGCACGGTAATGCCGGAATAGTAGGGGTATAGCAACAACGACTGCTGCCGGCTGATGGTCGCCGCTCCTAGCGATCCCGGCACCCTGCCCGCATAGGGGTTCGGAACCTGGTTCTGAAGAGCCAGCCCGAGGGAAAGATACTGCGGGTCAAGCTGATTGTAGTTGTAGCCCCCCGCCACCAGATGGTCCGCTTTGTTCGCCGAGTAAGCCGCGTCAATCACCCACTGCCCGGGAAGCTGCTTCTGCAGAGACAGGCTCCATTGTTGGGAGCGCGGGATCTTGTTGTCGGAAGGCTGAACCCACTGCACGCTCTGCCCCAGAAATGCGCTGGGACCAAGCTTCCGTCCCAACGGCTGGGTGTAAGGGAACGGCAAGCCGTTCTTGAATTGAAAAGCCGGGAGATTCGTGTTTCCGCCGGGCGGCGTGTAAGCTGTAGCCGTGTTGGCGAATCCAGCTGTTGACCCGAAGAAGTCGCGGTAGAAAATCGTCGGATAGAAAATCGAGTAGCCGCCGCGCAGCACCGTCTTCGTGCTCCCTGTCAAGTCATAGGCAAAGCCAATGCGGGGCGAGAACGCTGTGTATACGGGATCCCATGTCGACCGCCCGTAATCAAGACCCGCATACAACATACGTCCCAAGAACCCATTTTCCGGATTAGTCGAGAACGGGTCAAAATTGGACAAACCGTCGTGGCGTTCACGAGGCCATTGTTGATAATCCCACCGCAGGCCCAGGTTCAGATTCAAACGCCGCGTCGCCCGCCAATCGTCTTGTACGAATAAGCTGGTCGAAAAAGCATGCTGGGACTCGCCCGAATAGGCAGTAAAGGTTGCGCTCGAAACAGCTCCCAACAAAAACTGAGCAAATCCGCTTCCGGTGCCGGCGGGGCTCTGCGGATTCCCGGTCAAGCCTCCCGGAAAACTGAAGGACCCCGAAGGCACCTCCCGCTGGAAGTTATTCGCTCGCTGAATCCGGTGATCGACCCTGGCTTTGAACGAATGCCGCCCGCGAATCAATGTCACCATGTCGAAGAACTGCCATGTTTGGTTGCCGCGCAAGCCCACAGAAAAAGCGCCCGGATCAGGCAGCCCGCCAATGCTCACGCGCGGCAGCGTGTAGTCCGGAATGCTCGGCGGCAAGCCGAGCTTGGTGACCCACCCGCGCCCGTAGCTATAAGCCTGAAACGGAAAGTACTGCCTCGCGATGCTGAGCCGGAACTCGTTCAACACCGTAGGTGAGAACGTGTGAGTGTTCGTGATGACTCCATTCCGGTTCTCGTAATTGTCCAACCGGTTTCGCATGTTGGGATCCGGGTACGCCGAAAAGTAGCCGTTGTCATTGAAATGCTTGTAGTAGCTGTAGCGCACTTGCAAGGCGTTCCGGTCGCTGAACCGGTGGTCGCCCTTCAGCGTCCACTGGTTCATGTCCCTTTTCTCGCTCACCTGCCCGAGCCAGTTGTTGGATTGCGTAAACGGGTTCGACGGCGCGCGGTTGGGCAGCGGATAGAACTGTAGCATGTTCACCGAAACCGGATCGAAGCGCCCGCTCGGAATGATGTTGCCGGCGAACGGGTCGCGGATGAAGCCCGCCCCTGCCGGGTTGGCGCGCGTGGTGTTCGGATCGTAAATGGGGATGGGACGGCCATTGGCGTCCGCCAGTTGCGAGAAGTCTCCTTTCCGCATGGCTTCGGTCGGCACCGACAGGAAGTTCGACCGGAAGCGCGAGTACTTCCACTGCTCGAAGTTGAAGAAAAAGAAACTCCGGTCTCTGCCGCTGTATACCTTCGGTACAAAAACCGGGCCGCCCAGCGAACCGCCGTACTGATTGTAGCGGAACGGCTCCTTGGAGGCGGCAAACGTCGACCGGGCGTCCAGCTTGTCGTGGCGGAAGAACTCGTACGCCGTTCCGTGCACCACGTTCGTGCCGGACTTCGTGACCATGTTCACCACGCCGCCCGCCGTAAAGCCGAACTCGGCCGACATGACGTTGGACTGCACCTTGAACTCTTGAATGGCGTCCACCGTCGGGTTCACATTGAGATCGGCCAGGTAGGAGTTGTTGTTGTTGCCTCCATCCACCACCAGGCTGTTGAGCGCGCTCGGACCGCCGTTAATGCTGACCGCCGAAAGCTGGATCCCGCGGTCCGCAAAACCCGAGTTCGTGGGACCGCCCTGCGATTTGACGCCCGGCGTGAGCAGCACGAGCGACAGCACATTGCGCCCGTTCAGCGGCAAATCATTGATGCGCCGGTTCTCCACCACCTTGCCTACCGTCGCGCTTCCGGTGTCGACGAGCGGCGCTTGCCCCACCACTTCGATCGATTCGACCGTCGCGCCGACCTCCAGCCGGAAATCCACCTCCATCCGCTGGTCGACTTGGAGAAGCAGACCGCTGCGCACTGCCTTCTTGAAGCCTTGCTTTTCGGCGGTCACCATGTACGGGCCGACCGGCAAAGCCGGCGCGGTAAAGAACCCGAAATCATTGGTGCTGGTCGTAAACGCGGCGTTCGTCGCGGTGTTGGTGATCACCACCGTCACCGCCGGGACCGATGCGCCGGTGGCGTCTGTGATGGTTCCTGAAATCGTCCCCCGGCCCTGCTGCGCCGCCAGCGGGATAGTCACAAGCAACAAAGCGGCAAGCTTCTTCATACTCCCTCCTTGTGTAAAGTGATGCTACTACTTCAAGACGCCCGGTGCAAGTCTTTTCTAGTACACTGTCGAAGTGAGGAGTCAACCCTTGTCCGACTTCACGTTCAACCGGCGTTATTTCTTCTTCGGATCCCTGCTTGGCGGCGCTGTCCCGGCGGCGGGGTTCGGCAGCGCGCCTTCGCTCAAGGCGCTGGGCTACAAGTCGCCCAACGAGAAATTGAACATCGCCTCCATCGGCGCAGGCGGCAAAGCGGCGGGTGACATCTTGGCGTGCGCCGCCACCGAAAACATCGTCGCTCTCTGCGACGTCGATGAGCGCCGCGCCGAGCGCATCTACAAGCAGTTCGACAAAGTTCCCAAGTACAAAGACTTCCGGCAGATGCTGGACAAGGAGAATCCCAACATCGACGCCGTCATCGTCTCGATTCCCGACCACATGCACGGCATCGCCGCCCTGTGGGCCATGGAGCGCGGCAAGCACGTCTATGTGCAGAAGCCGCTCGCGCGGACGGTGATGGAGTGCCGCCTGATGCGCGACTTCGCCCGCAAGTTCAAAGTCGCCACCCAGATGGGCAATCAAGGGTATTCGAACGAGGGCACCCGGCAGTGCGCCGAGATGATTTGGGCGGGCGAAATCGGCGCCGTCACCGAGGTGCACGCCTGGACCAACCGCCCCATCTGGCCTCAAGGCTTGCCGGACCTGCCGGGCGAGACGTCGGTTCCCTCCACCTTTGATTGGGACTTGTGGTTGGGAATCGCCCCGATGCGCCCGTATAGCGATAAGTATGCGCCCTTCGCCTGGCGCGGTTTCTATGACTTCGGATGCGGCGCGCTTGGCGATATGGCATGCCATATCCTCGGCGCCCCCAACGTCGCGCTCCGCTTGGGCGCGCCGGTGAGCGTCGAGTGCATCAAGCAGGAAGGCAAGAGCAAGTACTACTATCCGTCGAAGTCCGTCATACGCTTCGATTTTCCGGCGCGCGGTTCGATGCCTCCGGTCAAGATCTTCTGGTACGACGGCATGAAAGGGCAGCCGGACATCCCCGGCGTCCCGGCGGGCGAACGGCTGGGAGATTTCCCGCGGCGCCGGGCGCAGGGCGAGACGCCGCAACAGGAGCCGCTCGTTCAAGGGCAGGTCTTCACCCCCGACTTGTTTGAGGCGATGCAAACGCAGGCGGCGCAAGCCGAAGCCCCGCAAAGACGGAGACAGCAAGCCGAACCCGCCGACCCGAATGCGCGTCTCGACGCTCAGGTGGCCAGACTCGCCGGGCAGGGAAGCAACGGGAGCCTGTTCATCGGCAGCAAAGGCATGCTGACCACCGGCACCTATGGCGAAATGACCCGTCTGGTTCCGATGGAGAAGATGAAGGGCTACAAGTGGCCCCCGCGCTTCCTCACCCGTTCTCCGGGCCACTACCGCGATTGGATCCGCGCTTGCAAAGGCGGCGAACCGGCTTGCTCCAACTTCGAAATCGCCGCGCCGTTTACCGAATGGATCCTGCTTGGCGTGGCGGCGCTCCACTTCGAAGGCAAGCTCGAGTGGGATTCCGAGAAGATGCGCTTCACCAACAACAACGAAGCCAACAAACTTCTCCGCCCCGTAGTCCGCAAAGGCTGGCGCATGCCCGGCCTGACATAAACCGGACCACTTCCCGCCTCCCGGGAAACCAATCCATCCGCGTTCATCTGCGGCTCAATACCCACGAGCCGCGGATGTACGCAGATGAACGCAGATGAAGAACGGCGTCGAATCCGGGGCTGCATAAGCCGGGGGTTACCGGCTGCTTCACCCACCTCTCTCTGGCATATTCCCCCTGCAATATTTCCGGACTAAGAAGACTATCAATACGAACGATAAGCATTTGAGGAGGCGGAAGTGAAACCCGCCTCGGTCAGGAGGATTCTGTCTTGCCGGAAACGGGGAAGCGAGGATTGGGCGTGTGTCCAGGCTGCTGAAACCGCTCTCCGCCGCCAACCTCACGCGGCGGCTGGCCCGTTCGGCGCTCGTCCAAAACATCGGCGCCCTCTACCTCATCCGCTGCGCCGCCTACCTCGCACCGCTCGTCACCCTGCCGTGGCTCGCCCGCGTGCTCGGACCCCACGGCTTGGGTCTCCTCGCCTTCGTCCAAGGCATCGGCGCCTGCGTCATTTTGGTGGTCGAATACGGCTTCAGCTTTTCCGCCACCCAGGAAGTCTCGGTTCACCGCCACGAGCCTGAAAAGCTGTCCGACATCCTCGCCGGGGTGCAGGGCAGCAAGGTGATCCTCGCCGCCGGGTGTGTGGCGTGCGCCTCCGCCGTGCAGCCCTTTATCCCTCTGCTCGACGGGTGCGAACGTCTGCTCGCCGCCGGGCTCTTCGCCGCCACCGGGCAAGCCTTCACCATGACTTGGTACTTCCTTGGCGTCGAGCGCATGGTGGCGCAATCAGTGCTTGAAGCCGTCCTCCGGCTAGCCGCCGCCGCCTCGGTGCTGATATTTGTACGGGAGCCCGCCGATGGTTGGAAAGTGCTGGCGCTGCAAGGGCTGGCCGCATGGCTCACCGCCGGCGCCGGCATGGCCATGGCCTGCCGCCAAGCGCCTTTCCGCTGGCCCACTCTCGAACTCATCAAACGGTCCCTTTCCCGCGGCAGCGGAGCGCTGTTTTTCCGCGTGGCCGAAACTTCCTACACCTCCTGCAACGCTCTCCTGCTCGGTTTCCTCTTCCCGGCGGGCGTGGTTGGCGTCTATGCGAGCGCAGAGCGAATCGCCCGCGCCATCCTCACAGCGCTCCTCGACCCCGTGCAGCGCGCCGTTTACCCGGGCGTCGCCCGCGCCTTGGCCGTCTCTCACGCCGCCGCCGCCCGGCTGGTCCGTCTGAGCGCGCTGGCCACCGTCACCACCGCCGTCGGCATCTCCGCGCTGCTTTTCGCCGCCGCGCCCGCTGTCGTCCGGGTGCTGCTCGGACCGGGCTATGAAGCTTCGGTCCCTGTGCTGCGCGTGCTGCTGGTGGTGCCCGTGGCGGTGGCCTTGAAGTGGGCCGTCGGACTCAACTGGATGATCCCGCTAGGGCACGGGAGGGCGTTCAACGCCGTGATTGCCGGTTCGGCGGTGTTCCACGTGGCTGCTACCTTCACACTCGCCGCGCGGTGGGGCGCCGTGGGCATGGCCGCCACCGTGGCGATAACCGAAGCGGCCATTCCGGCTTGCCTTTATCTGATTCTGCGGCGGAGGGGGCTGGACCCGTTCCTCCCAATCCGCCCCACCGCCCCCACTCCGGAGTTCGAACATGATCCAGAAAGAAAAGTGTCTTGTTGTTGACATAGACGGCACCCTCTGCCCGGTGAAACCGCCGGGCGAGCGCTACGAAGACCTGATCCCTTACGCCGACATGGTCGAGCAGCTCCGGCTGTACCGGCGGCAGGGGTTCTACATCATTTTGTATACCTCCCGCAACATGCGGACTTACGAGGGCAACGTCGGCCAGATCCTGGCCCATACCGCACCCGTTCTGCTCGATTGGCTCAAAAGACACGACATCCCGTTCGATGAGATCCACTTCGGCAAACCGTGGGCGGGGCACGGCGGCTTTTATGTGGACGACCGCGCCGTCCGCCCGTCCGAGTTCCTCAACCTGAGCTTCGAAGAAATTCAAACCTTGCTGGCCAATGAAAAAGCTGCTCTTGTTGCCTAGCGCGCGCCTTGCGCCGCCGGAATTGCAGGTCGACTTCGGACCCATCCCCAGCGGAATGGTGCCCCTGCACTCCCGTCCCGCGCTCCATCACATCGCTGCGCCGTACGCCCGCTCGGGCTTCGAAGTCCTTGTAGCGGCGCATGATGCCGCTGAAACAATCAACCATTACGTGAAACGTTGCCCGGATCTTCATGCTATGGCGGTGGATGTCGGTCCCACTTCATCCCTTGCCGAAACCGTGGCGGTGGCGCTGCGGCTGGCTGGAGATCTCCCGGACCGGTTGGTGGTCAACTTCGCCGATACGCTCATCGGCGACGTGCTAACGGGCGAGGACGAAATCTGTTATCAAGAGCAGGAAGACCTCTTCCGTTGGACGGCGTTCGCCTTCGATGGCGAGCGCGCCATTACCGAGGTCTATCCCAAGAACGAACTGAAGCCTAATGCCGGGGCGCTCCCCGTATTCGTAGGGGTGTTCGGCTTTTCACGCCCGGACCGCTTTTTGGCGCTGCTCGAACAAAGCACAGCGAACAACCCCGGGCGGGACGACCCGTTTTGGGCGGCTCTCGCCGCTTACCATAATGCCTTGCCGCCCGCCGCCCGCCGGCTGCGCAAGGTGGCAGAGTGGCGGGACTTCGGCCACCTCGACACCTATTACGCCACGCAGCGAACCTACTTCCTGAACAAGCGGTTTTTCAACGCCATGTCGGTGGACATGGGTCGCGGCGTCGTACGGAAGACGAGCACTCATGCCGCCAAACTCGCCCGTGAGATCGAGTGGTATCTCTCGCTGCCCCCGGCCATCAAGTACCTCGGTCCACGGGTCTTCGCCTATTCGAGCGGGAAAGGACAAACCTCGGCCGAGATGGAATAC
>FWPV01004958.1_pt1 | contig 27254 bp, 21 predicted proteins | sample 2228371 | NCBI WGS metagenome assembly FWPV01 (sample SAMEA103939776, study PRJEB20133) | metagenome
ATCTGAATGAGTTCTTGCGCCAGAATCCCGAGTATTTGAAGAACCTCAAGGTTTATGGAGTGACCCCAAAAACCGGGCTGGAGGTGCGTCCGGAGGATTTGGTTGTGCTTCGCAACATGACCCTGAGCAACGGATGCGCCTTGGCGCTGGCCAACCTTGGCTCTTTGTTCCGCGAACGCGGGCGCTCATTTGAACTCAAATTCGGCGACGTCGCTCCGGGCGAGGGGGGCGCGCCGCTAGTGGTGCTGGTGGGCGCCTTCAACAACCCTTGGACCATCGCCGCCACTCGAGACCTGCGATATCACTTCATGCGGGACCTCAATGAGAAAGGCGCGGTCTGGGGCATCGAGGACCGGGAATCTGGCAAGTCCTGGAAGCTCTACGACTTGCACCCGGTCCCCAATACCAACATCGACTATGCCTTGATCACCCGCCTGATCGATTCGCGGCGCGGAACCATGACCGTGGCTTTGGGCGGCTTGGCGCAGTTTGGCACAGAGGCGGCAGGACAGATCCTGAGCAGCAGGGAGGGCATGGAGCAGATTGCGCGTCTCGCACCCCCCGGTTGGGAGCGCAAGAACATGCAGGTGGTCATCCAAACAGAAGTCGCCGGGCGGGCGGCGGTGTCCCCCAAGGTGCTGGAAGTTCATGTTTGGTGAGCTGCCTTTTCGGTTGGAAGCGATTCAAGCCTGGCAGGGGAGCGCGTAGCGTCAGTCAATGACGCAGACGAATTCGGCGAGGACGCGGAAATCTCCGGGGCCGAGTTCCCAGCGTTCGAATTCCGGGTTGAGAGGGGCGAGAACGATGCGGGTGTGCTCCCAACCCTCTTCGGTGTAACGCTTTTCGCTGAAATAGCGCTTGACGGTGTACCGGCCTTCATTTTCCGAAAGGCCGAAGTTTTCGATCAGGAAGTCGCGCCCCACGCGCGAGCCGGCGGCGCCCGCCGCGCGGAACAGGCAGCGGCTGCCGTCGGGAATCTTCGGCTCCATCGAGCGTCCCGTCACATAAGCGATAAACATATCGGGCGCGAGCGGGCGGTCGTCGAAGACTTCTTCGAATCTTTCCATTGCGACGTCCAAACCGTCGCCCCACTTGCCCGCCGCCGCCCGGAGGCTATACACGGGCAGGTGCGTACGGAATTCCTGCACGGTGGCATGAACGTACTGCCGGTAGAGCCGGCGCAGAGCCCGCCGGAAGTCTTCCACCATGACGGCGCTGCGCTCTCCAATGCGCAGGACGTTAGAAAGGGAGTCTTCCAGGAATTCGAGGCAGCGCCGTCCGCCCATCTCCCGGGCTTTTAGCTCCAGATCTTCCTGAAGGGCGCTGAAGACTACGGCTTCATCCTGAGGGGCGATGAACTGCCAGTCCCGCCGGAGAAGCACATGCAAGGCGTCGCTTTCAGGGTCGAGCAACAACACGCCGGCGCTTTCCGGCTGCCGCCCGGGCAGCGCCAAATCGAGGATAGAGTATTCGCCTTGCCGGGTGGCTATCAAGTTGGCGGCGGCGTGCATCCTACTGGCTCATCGGCGCGAGGGGAAGCGATTTTAGGGGGTGCTGGGGTAGTAGCCCGCACGCGCCCTGATCTTCACGCCCACGAGCGTAGGCACTTTGACCTCGATGCGGCGGAACTGCCGCCCGGTGTCGGTATTGGAGGGGGCGTAGCGCAGGATGTACTGCGTGGTGACCTCGCCTGAAACGTTGGCAATGGCGCGGAAGATGCCTTTGGCGATCTCCGAAGCGTAGCCTCCCGTACCCACGCGCAGGGCGTAATTGCCTTCGTCGGAGGGCGTGGAGAGATAACCCGAAACGTCCTTGTACAGCCCTTGCAGCGGGTATTCCACGCGCCCGCCCGTGGCTTCAGCCAAGCGGATGAGATTGGCTTCGCCCTCGGCGGTGAACCCCCACGCCACGGTGCTGACGCCGTAAATGGTGACTTGATTCCGCTGGGCGATTTCGAGCACCTCCTCGAGCGTGCGCTTGCTGGCGTTGTCGTGACCGTCGCCGAGGATAACGAGGACGCGGCGCGGCTCAATCGGCTCGCCCTTGATGAGGGCGCGGCTGGTGCAGGCGAGGTAGATGGCGTCAAACAGGGCCGCTCCCCCGCCCGGCTTGAGGGTGCGTGCTTTCTCTAACAGCTTTTCCGGGTCGTGCGTGGTGTTGACCTTGAGTTCGGCTTCCATCCCGTATGTTACGAGGTAGCCGCTGAATCGCGAGCCCTTGTCGCCCGGCAGCAGCGCCAGGATCAACTCCTGGAGCGCTTCCTGGAAGGTTTTCCAATGCAGCCGGCTGGAATTGCTCAGGTCGACCAGAAAGCCTACCACGACCGGCTGGTTGCGCTCGCGTGAAAAGTAAGTGATCTTCTGCTCCTTGCCGTCCTCGAAGATCTTGAAGTCACTTACGTCCAAGTCCGTGACGAACCGTCCTCTTTCATCCGTGACCGTCACCGGGACGATGACCTCGTCCACCTGCACCTTAATCGGACCCGGCATTTGTTGGGCGAGACAAAGCGCGGCGCTAAACAAACCGAGCAGGATTCGACCCAGCATTCCACTTAAATTATAAACCAGCCTTGCCGCCGTTCCGGCGGGCGGACCGGCCTAGTTTAGCGTTGAACGCGCCCGGAGCCTCCGCCCTTGACCAAGGCAAGGACCTCGTCCACGGTGAAGCGGTTGAAGTCGCCGGGGATGGAATGTTTCAGGCAGCTTGCGGCTACGGCGAATTCGAGCGCCTCGCGGCGGGTGGCGAAGTGAAGCAGCCCGTAAATGATGCCCGCGGCGAACGAATCGCCTCCGCCGACGCGATCCACAATGTGGGTGATGTCATAGCGGCGGCTGACCAGGAACTCCTCGCGGTCGTTCAGGCACGCCGACCACGCGTTATGGGAGGCGCTGAAAGACTCGCGCAGGGTGATGGCCAGCATTTTGAGGTTGGGATACGCTTCCAGCACCCTTTCAGTAAGCTTGCGGTATTCGCCCGGATCGAGCTTCCCCGAGTGAACGTCGACATCGGCTTGGATGCCAAGCGCCATCTGACAATCCTCTTCGTTGGCGATGCCGACGTCGGTCAGGCGGAACAATTCGGGCATCACCTCGCAGGCGGGCTTGCCCCATTTCCACAGGTTCTTGCGGTAGTTGAGGTCGCAGGAGACCGTGAGATTGCGTTCGCGGGCGGCAATCATGGCGTGCAGGGCGAGTTCGGCGGCGCCCTCGCTGATGGCGGGGGTGATGCCGGTGATGTGGAGCCAAGCGGCGTCTTCGAGAGCTTTGGCCCAGTCGATATCGCCGGGCTTGGCGATGGCGATGGCGCTGTGCGCCCGGTCGTACACGACCTTGGAGGGGCGTTGATTCGCTCCCGGCTCGACGAAGTAGATGCCCAAACGCCCCGGACCTCGCACGATGGCCGAGGTGTCGACGCCGAACCGGCGGAGCTCGCCCACGAAGGCGTCGGCGATGGGATTCGAAGGGATCACCGTGACGTAGCGGGCGGGGTGGCCGAACTGCGCCAGCGCGACCGCCACGTTGGCTTCGCCGCCTCCCCACGTGGCGACGAATTGTGGGGATTGCAGGAACCGCTCGAAGCCGGGCGGCGCCAGCCGGAGCATAATTTCTCCAAAGGTTACGACGAACTGAGACTGCGGCATACGGGTGCGCTCCTTGCTCTTAGATTCGCAGCTCATAACCGCTTTCGCGCATGCCTTCGATGATGCGGGCGCGAATGGCGGCTACCTCCTCGGATGACAGCGTGCGGTCCGGCGCGGCGACGGTCAGCCGGAAGGAAACGCTCTTTTGCCCTTCGGCGAGCGGCGGACCGGAGTATTGCCGGACAAATTCGATCGACTCCAGCGCATCGCCCGCGAGCGCGCGCAAGCGGTCTTCGATATCGCCCGCCAGCTCCCTCATCCCGGCGACGACGGACAGGTCGAATGCGCTCGATGGGAAGCGGCGCAGCGGCTTGTACTTGGGCGGAGGGGGAGCGAGACGGGCCATCTCGCGCAAGTCTATATCGAGGATGGCGCCCCGCCCGCCTTCTAACATCCTCGGATGCAGCTCGAGCAAGCGGCCCACTTTCGAGCCGCGCCAGAACACCTCAAACGCGCGCGCGGGATGCTCGTAACAACGCGCCGGGGCGGGGCGCACCTGCGCGCCGGGCATCAAGCACTCGGCGAGCCGCTTCAGCTCGAACAGGGCGGCTGCCCCGTCGTCGCGGCTATAGATGGCGGCGCCGAGGTGAGGCGCTTCGTCGGGGAGTCCCTCGGGCTGCTTGTGAATCTCGCGCCCGATTTCGAACAGGCGGAAGGAATCGAAATGCCGGCTGTTGTCGGCCAGATTCTTCCGCAGCCCCGGGATGAGGCTCGGGCGAAGGTGGGTCTGCTCTTCCGAGATCGGGTTGGCCACCCGAAGGAGGCTGTCCGGATCCATGCCGAACTCGCGCGCCACCGGCTCGCTAATGAACGAATAGTTATAGACCTCCGTGAAACCCTGAGCCGACGCCATGGCGCGCACGCGGCGGTGAAAGAGCCGTTCCGGGCTAGGAGGCGGCACGGAGGAGGGGATCAACGGGGGCGCGGGAGTGATGGAGTCGTAGCCGATCATGCGCCCGACTTCCTCCACCAAATCGTCTTTGATGGAGACGTCCTTGGTGGCGCGCCACGAGGGCACGCTGACGGAAAGCACGCCCGGCGACGCCTCCTCCACCCCGAAGGCGAGCGAGCGCAGGATGGCGGCCACTTGCTCCGGCGTGATCGAGCGCCCGAGCTTGCGGATGAGCCACTCCATGGGAAGCAGGATGGGCGCCGGGACGGCAGGCGGTTTCCGCATGTCCGCCAGTCCGCCCACGATGCGGCAGCCGGGCGCTACGATAGCCAGGAGCTCGGCGGCGCGAGCCAAGCCGCGCACGGTGTTTTCGGGATCCTGCGCTTTCTCGAAGCGCATGGAAGCGTCCGTGCGCAGCTTGTGGCGGACGGAAGTCTTGCGGATGGTGGGCGCGTTGAAATTCGCGCTTTCGAGAACCACCCGGGTGGTGAGTTCGGAAATGGCGCTATCCAAACCACCCATGACGCCGGCGAGCGCCACCGGACCGGCGGCGTCGGCGATGACGAGATCGGCAGGGGTGAGTTCGTAAGTTTCGCCGTCCAGCAGCGTGATCCGCTCGCCGGGGCGGGCGGGACGCGTATAGATGGTGTCGCCGTTCAATTTGTCCGCGTCGAAGGCGTGCATCGGCTGCGCCAGTTCCGCCATGACGAAATTCGTCACGTCCACGACATTGTTGATGGGGTTGAGACCGATCGCTTCGAGCCGGTATTGCAGCCACAGCGGCGAGGGCTGCACCTTCACGTTTTCGACCACCAGAGCGCTGTAGCGCGGGGCGAGCTCGAGATCTTCGATCCAGACTTTAACCGGCGCAGGCGAGGAGGGAACCAAGGCGAGATCCACCGGGTCCTTCAGCGGCTTGCCGGTGATGGCGGCGACTTCGCGCGCCATGCCGAAGTGCCCCCACAGGTCCGGGCGGTGGGTGAGCGACTTGTTGTCGACCTCAATGGCGAAGTCGGGGCGGCAGCCGGGGATGGGATCGCCCGGCGCGGCGTCGAGCTCCAGAATGCCGGCGTGATCGCGGTTGACGCCGAGTTCTGCGCCGCTTGCCAGCATGCCGTCGCTTTCCACCCCCTGAATCATCTTCTTGCCCACCGGGACGTAAGCGGCGACGATGCCGGGGCGGCAATTGGGAGCGCCGCATACCACCGTCTTGCGCCCGTAGCGGACGGTCTCCACCTCAGCCCGCAGATTATGCCCGCCGGCGATCGGTTCCGCGGAGAGCACACGCGCCGCGCAGGCGCTTGACAGCCATTCGCCCACCGGCTCCACGCCTTCGCATTCGGCGGTTTTCATGGTAATCAGCCGCTCAAGGGCTTGGGGAGGCGCATCCAAGTCCTCGACCAGCTCGCATAGCCAGTTATATGAGAATTTCATCGTCGCTTCAGAACTGCTGCAAGAATCTCAGGTCGCCGCCTTGCAGGTGGCGGATGTCGTCGATGCCGTAGCGCATCATAGCCAGCCGGGTGAGCCCCAAGCCAAAGGCGAAGCCGTTCCACTCCTCGGGATCGATTCCGCTGGCTCGCAGAACATTGGGGTGCACCAGCCCGCAGCCGAGCTGTTCCAGCCAGCCGCTCTGCTTGCACACCGAACAGCCGGCGCCGCCGCAGATCAGGCACTGCACGTCCAGCTCGAACCCCGGCTCCACGAAAGGGAAGAAGCCGGGGCGCAGGCGGATGTTGACTTCGTGGTGGAAGATCGCGCTGAGCATGGTCTTCATGAAGTAGATCAGGTGCGCGACGGAAACGTCGCGGTCGATCATCATGCCTTCAAGCTGGTAGAACGTGTGCTCGTGCGAGGCGTCCACTTCCTCGTTGCGGAACACGCGCCCGGGAGCGATCATGCGCAGCGGCGGACCGAAGCGCTCCATGCCGCGCACTTGCACCGGCGAGGTGTGCGTGCGCAGGAGGTTGCCATCAGTGAGCCAGAACGTATCTTGAGCGTCCCGCGCCGGGTGGGTGGAAGGAATGTTCAGAGCATCGAAATTGTGATACTCAGTTTCGACCTCCGGACCATCGAGCACCGTAAAGCCCATGGAGGTGAACAGGTCCTCGATTTCATCCTGAATCTTGGTAATCAGGTGCAGGCTGCCCGGACGGACGCCGGGCGCGGGCAGGGTCAGATCGAGCCACTCGCTTTCCAGGCGCCGCGCGAGCGCTTCCTCCTCGAATTGCGCCTTTCGGGCTTCGAGAGCAGCCTCGAGAGCCTGCTTGGCGTCGTTCAACAGCCGCCCGACTTTCGCCCGCTCTTCGGGGGCTAGTTTGCCCAAGCTCTTGCTGATTTCCGCCAGAGCGCCCTTCCTGCCTAGCACCTCGACGCGCACCGCTTCCAGATCTTCGGCGCGGGCGGCGTTCCGGATGCGCGCGAGCGCCGACTCTTTCAGTTCCGACAAGTTGGCTTCGAGCATGGAAATTGTTGAAGTTCCAATTCTACCGCAGGCGCCTGGCGCAGCCCGGCGATTTTCAGTTGACAATCAGTTGCAATTCTCTTATACTGGGCCGTTATGCAAATCACTTGCAATTGTCGGCTGGTCCTGGCGCTGCTGCCGGCGCTCGCCGCGGCAGCGTCGATTGAAGGCGTGGTGGTTGACCCAGCGGGGCGCGCCGTACCCCGCGCCCGGGTAACGGCGGAGCCGGCGGGACAGTGGCTTTTTACTGATTCTAAAGGCACTTTTCGATTTGACAGGCTGCCGGTGGGCGAATACACCGTGCGGGCTCAGAAAGAGGGGTTTGAAGAGGCGGAGGCGCGTGGCGTGGCGGCAGGAGAGGAAAGCCCGACCCGGGTGGAGATTCGTTTTCAGCGTCTTGCAGCAAGTCATGTGCAACTGGATGTGATCGGCGAGAGTCCGGAGGCGGCGTTGCGGGAGACGCCGGGCTCGGCGGCGATGGTGACAAGGGAAGAGCTTGAGGCGCGGGCGCCGGTGGACGCCAACGAAGTGCTGCGGTGCGTGCCCGGGCTGCATGTGCGCGAGGACTCGGGACCGGCGGGCATGCGGCTAAACATCGGCGTCCGCGGTTTGAACCCGGACCGGAGCCGTTCGCTGCTGGTGCTCGAAGACGGGCTGCCGGTGGCGCTCGCGCCCTACGGTGAGCCGGAGATGTACTATAGCCCGCCGGTTGACCGGATGAGCCGCATCGAGGTGCTGAAGGGCAGCGGTTCGATCGTGCATGGACCGCAAACCATCGGCGGGGTGCTGAATTTCATCACGCCGGATCCTCCGCCGCAGGGAGAAGGCGCCATTCGGCTGATGGGCGGCGAATACGGGCAGTTCACGGGACAGGCGTCGTGGGGCGGCACGCGGGAAACGACTGGCTGGTACTTGAGCCTGCTGCGGAAACAAGGCGACGGGTGGCGCAGGTTCTACTACAACATATCGGACCTGACTGCGAAGCTGAACACAGCCGTCACCGAGTGGCAGCGGCTCGGATTCAAGCTGCACGTGTATGATGAGGGGTCGAACTCGACTTACCTCGGTCTTACCGAGGCGCAGTTCCGGAAAGACGCGTCGATCAATGTCGTACCGGACGATTTCCTGAAAGTCCGCCGGTACAGCGCCAGCTTGCAGCACCAATGGATTCTGAGTCCGGACTCGCTGCTGGTCACGAGCGCTTTCGGATACACCACCACGCGGAACTGGAGGCGGCAGGACTTCGACCGGCGTCCGGCGGCGGGCGTTCGATATCTGTCGATCGCCGGGGATCCGCAAATTCCAGGTGGAGCGATTTACTTGCGGAATTCGAGCGGCAACAACAACCGGGAATTCGACGTGGCGGGCTTGGACTCACGGTGGACGAAACATTACCGGATGGGCGGCGGAGGGGCGCGGCTGGAGGCAGGTGTCCGCTACGTCCGCGAGGAACATCGCGACAAGCGCATCGACGGCAGCACGTATACGGCTCTGTCAGGCGTCATCCGGGAAGACGAGACGCGGGGCGGACGGGGGTTGTCGGCCTTCGTGCAAAACAGGCTATTCATCACCCCGCGGCTGAGCGTCACCCCGGGGTTGCGGGTGGAGCGCTACGATTACGAGCGCCATATTCTGCGGCAGCCGGTGAACGGAACGCCCGCGGACGTGGAAGTGCGGCGCGGCGACTCGGTGATGAAGGCGATCCCGGGCGCGGGCGGCGCCTGGCAGGCGCGGGAGAGCCTGACGCTCTTCGCGGGCGTGCACCGCGGCTTTGCTCCGCCGCGGGTGAAGGATGCGATAACCCGGGCGGGAACGTCGCTGGAACTGGACGCCGAGCTAAGTTGGAACTACGAAGCGGGAGCGCGATGGCAGCGGGGAAAAGGCCTGCGCGGAGAGGCAACCTGGTTCCGGACGGCGTTCCAGAACCAGATTATCCCCGCGGCGCAGTCCGGCGGCGCGACCACCACCCTCATCAACGGCGGAGAGACGCTGCATGAGGGAGCGGAATTCGCGGCGGCGGGCGCCTGGCTGCGCGGGTTCCAGAGTGAAGTCCGGTACACTCTGCTTTGGACGGCGCGATTCGAAAACGGCATCTACCGCGGCAACCGCCTGCCGTACGCGCCGCGGCACAGCCTGACGCTGATTCAAAGCTGGCGCCACAAAAGCGGCTTTCATCTGCATCTGGACGGCACGCGGGTGGGCGGGCAGTTCGCCGACAACGCGCAGACGCGCACGGCGTCGCCCGACGGAACCGTGGGGTGGATGCCCGCATATTGGGTGTGGAATGCCGCGGTGGGGCGCGAGTTCCGGCGGGAACGCGTCACCGTGGAGCCGTTTCTTACCGTGAAGAATCTGGCTGACGCCCGCTACATCTCCTCCCGCGCCCCCCAAGGCATCCAACCGGGCATGTTCCGCCAAATCAACGCCGGCGTGCGGTGCACCTTCCGCTAAGCGGGGGGCGGAACGGGGACATGTTAAGATGAGCACGAGTGATTCAGGTCTTTTACTGCTTATTTCTGGCGGCCGTTTTTTTCTGGGCTGCGCAGGTTCCGCTAAGGGCGAGCGATGATGCGAAAGTGGCGGAAATCGGGTTTGAGCAACGGGTGCGGAATGAGAACTGGAACAATATTTTTGATTACAGCGACCGCACCGACGATCAGCGCAACCAGATACGCTACCGTACGCGGCTGTGGACCAATCTGCCGGTCACATCGAAAATCACGCTGGCGGCGGGACTGAATCAGGAAACGTGCCAAATCATCGTGCAGCGGCAGCCGTACCGGTTCGACGAAGTCATCTTTGAGACGGCGTACGTGGATGTCCGGGACCTGTTCTTGAAGGGTCTGTCGCTGCGCGTGGGGCGTCAGAACGTCATGCGCGGCGAGGGGGCGCTGATTTTCGAAGGCACGCCGTGGGACGGTTCGCGAACGATTTACAGCAACGCCGCGGTGTTGAGCTACGCCCGGCAGAAGGCTAAGGTCGAGTTGATCGGCGTTCTGAATCCGGCGAAAGACCGGTTCCTGCCGCGCATCCACGACCGGAGCCGGCTGCTGGTGGAGTGGGATGATCAAGCCCTGGGAACCTACGTCACGCTGAAACCGAACCGGAACACCGAACTCGAATCGTATTACTTCTACAAGAAGGAAGTGAACGACACCCGCGCGCCTTCGAACCCGCAGTTTCAACCCGACCGGCACATCAGCACCGCCGGCGGGCGCTGGGTGCAGAAGATGGCGAACGGCTGGACGGGGACCTCGGAAGCCGCCGGGCAATGGGGCGCGACGCACGCGCATCAGGACATCCGCGCCTGGTACGCCTTCTCGCACCTGAAAAAGCAGTTCTCCACGCGGACGAAACCTTACCTGCTGGGAGGATACTGGGGCTTTTCGGGCGACGATCCGCGGACGCCTGGCAGGATCGAAGGTTGGGATCCGCTTTTCGCCCGCTGGCCGAAGTGGAGCGAGCTATACATCTACAGCCAAGTGCGGGAGAAAGGCGCGGCGTACTGGACCAACACTTCCCTCTGGCAGGCGGAGATGGGTTTTCAACCCTGGAAGCCCGTGCGCTGGCGCTTCACCTTTTACCGCATGGGCGCTTATCACCCCTTCGCCGGCGATCCGAAGATTTTCGGAGAGGGAACCACGCGGGGGAACATGTGGCAAACGCGGTTGGATGTCACGCTGAACAAGAGCTGGAACGGGCATGTTCTCTACGAGGCTCTGACGCCCGGGGATTTCTACCGCGTGGGCAGCCTGACTTATTTCCTGCGCTTCGAGCTGATCTACACCATCAAGAGCCATTTCAAGCTCTGAAGGCGGACCGCGGCGCGCCCGCGCCTCTCCGCCTTCCGCTTGCGGTGGGACAATAATAGAGGCCAGCTCTTTCGCATGGATTTCGTTGAACAGGTCAAATCTAGCGTTGATATTGTGAGCGTGGTCGGGGAGTACGTCCGGCTGCGGCGGCAAGGTTCGAGCGGCCGCTACGTCGGATTGTGTCCATTCCATTCGGAGAAGACGCCCTCGTTCCACGTGGACGGGTCGAAGCAAGCGTTCTACTGCTTCGGCTGCCAGAAAGGCGGGGACGTGTTCAACTTCGTTATGGAGATCGAGGCGCTGACCTTTTTCGAGGCGCTGCGCTCGATCGCCGAGCGGCACGGCATCCCCATGCCAAGACGCGCCTCTTACTCCGATGAGGAGACCAAGCGCAAGTCCTGGCTGTACCAGATGCACGAAATCGCCGCCCGGGTCTTCCGCAATCACCTGCTTTCTGCGGCGGGGGCGGAGGCGCGCGCGTATCTCGAGCGGCGGGGGGTCAGCGCGGAAACGGCGGAGGAATTCGGTTTGGGGCTGTCGGACCGCTCCGGCCAAACGCTGGTCAGGCGGTTCGAACAGGAAGGCATTCCGCTGGAAGTGATGGAAGCCTCCGGGCTCGTGCTCAAGCGGCAGGACGGCAGCGGCTACTACGACCGGTTCCGCGGGCGCCTGATGTTTCCCATCCACAGCGAATCGGGTAAGATCATCGCCTTCGGCGGACGCGCGCTCGCGCCGGAGGATGAGCCGAAGTACCTCAACTCGCCGGAGACGCCGCTCTACCGGAAGAGTTATGTGCTTTATAACTTGAACCGCGCCAAGACGGAGATTCGCAAGCGCGACCGGGCGATCCTGGTAGAGGGCTATATGGACGTGATCGGAGTGTACGCGGCGGGCGTCAAGGAAGTGGTGGCGAGCTGCGGCACGGCGCTGCGCGAAACGCAGGTGCAGGCGCTGCGGAGGCATTCGGATAAGATCGTGGTCAACTTCGATCCCGACGCGGCGGGAGAGAGCGCCGCCGAACGTTCCATCCAAATGCTGCTCGACGAAGGGATGCACGTGAGGGTGTTGCCGCTCGAAGGCGGGCTGGATCCGGACGAGTTCATTCAAAAACACGGACCGGAAAAGTACCGCGAAGCGGCGGACTCGGCGGCAGGTTATTTCTTCTGGCTCGCCGAGCGCATGAGGAAGCGGTTCGGGACGCTGACCGCCGAACAGCGGATGGAGAGCCTCAAAGCCATGCTGCCGGCCATCGACCGCATTCCGAACCGGATCGAGCGGGCGGCGGTGACGAACGAAATCGCCGAGTTTTTGCGTGTGGACCGCGGTCTGGTGGCGCAAGAGTTGAAGCGGCGGCAGGGAATGCGCGCCGCAGAACAGAGAGCCCCCCGCCCGCAGATTCCGCCCCGGGAGAGGATGCTGCTCGCGGCTTTGCTCGAAAGCGAAGAGGCGCGCGCCGAGGCGATTCCGCAACTGCGGGGGCATCCGGCGGTGGGAGGCTTTCTCACGCGGAAGATTTTTGAGACGCTGTGCGGGATGGAGGAGCCGGTAACGTACTCGGCGCTGGCGGCGAGGCTGGACGAGCGGGACCGCGCGCTGCTCGCGGCGGCGTCGTTCAGCGAAGACGGCCAAACCGACTGGGTGGAGCTGGCGCGGCAATGCTTGCGGAGCCTGCGGTTGTCCTCGCTCGAAGCAGAGAAAGACCGCTTGCGGGAAGAAATCCGGGCGGCGGAACGGGCAGGCAACTTGGAAGAGGCTATGCGGTGTTTGCAGGCTTTGAAACAGTTGGACCGGGGCTGATTTTGGGTGTTGTAGAATAGGAAAAATCCGGACAGGGGATTCGGTGGCAAGCGAAGACAAATTCGAACGGCTCAGAAACCTCGTGGACCTCGGGAAAGAGAAGGGATTCGTTCTCTACGACGAGGTCAACGAGCTGTTGCCGGACGAATTGTCGCCCGGCACGGACCTGGATGACATCCTGGCGGACCTGGACAACGCCGGGGTGGAAATCCTCGAGGAGCCGAAGAAGCTCGAAGAGGGCGAGGAGTTTGGCGATTACGATTTTGGCCCGGAAGGCGACAAGACCAACGATCCGGTCCGCATGTACCTGCGTGAAATGGGCACGGTGCCGCTGCTCACGCGGGAAGGCGAAATCGAGCTGGCCAAGCGCATGGAGCGCGGGCAGCACGCCGTGAAGAAGGCGATGGCGCGCAGCCCTCTGGTGATCCGGGAACTGCTGGCGCTGGGCGAGGATGTGAAGCGCGACCCCTCGCTGCTGCGCGAAATTCTGGTGCTGCCCGACATGCTGATCACCGACGAGGCTCTGGCGGAGCAGCAGCGCAAATTCCTCGAAGCGCTTGAAGAAATCGACCGCTTGTACAAAAAAGCGCAAAAGCTGCGCCAGAAGCTGCAAGTGGTTTCGCGGGCTATGAAGCCCAAGCAGCACCGCAGCATCCGCTGGGCTCTGGCGCGCATCACAGTCAAGATTTCGCGCGTCGTGCGCACGATTCCGCTGAGTTCGGTGATACGGAGGCGGCTGTCGGACCGGCTGCGCGCCAAAGTGGAGGAGATGCGGGAGCTCGAGCGCGAAATCGCCCGCGCGCAGCGGATGACGGAAGACAAATCCAACGCCGCGGGCGCCCGCGAGGTGCGGCGCAGCCTGCGCCAGTTGAGCCAGCAGCTCGCCCGCTTGGAGGAAGAATGCGGCGCCACGGCGACCGAACTGCGCCGCACGCTGCAAATCGTGGAACGCGGGGAGGCGGAAACTGAGCAAGCCAAAAAGCAGCTCATCGAAGCCAACCTGCGCCTGGTGGTCTCCATCGCCAAGCGTTACACCAACCGTGGGCTTCAGTTCCTGGACCTGATTCAGGAAGGCAACATCGGGCTGATGAAAGCGGTGGATAAGTTCGACTACCGCCGCGGCTACAAATTCTCCACTTACGCCACCTGGTGGGTCCGGCAAGCGATTACGCGCGCCATCGCCGATCAGGCGCGGACCATACGCATTCCCGTCCACATGATCGAGACGATCAATAAGCTGGTGCGCACGCAGCGGGCGCTGCAGCAGAGGCTGGGACGGGAGCCCACCACGGAGGAACTGAGCCGGGAGCTTGATTTGCCGGTGTCGAAGGTGCGCAAAGTGCTGCGCATCGCGCAGGAGCCGATCTCGCTCGAAACGCCGGTGGGCGAAGAAGAAGAGTCCCACCTCGGCGATTTCATCGTCGACAAGGCGATGGTGTCGCCCTCGGAGGCGGTCATCAACCTAAACCTGCGCGAGCAAACCGCCGAGGTGTTGAAGACGCTCAGCCCGCGGGAGGAAAAGATCATCAAGATGCGTTTCGGCTTGCAGGACGGCAGCGAGCACACCCTGGAAGAAGTGGGGCAACACTTCGCCGTCACGCGGGAGCGCATCCGGCAGATCGAAGCCAAGGCGCTGCGGAAGCTCCGCCACCCGAGCCGCAGCCACCGCCTGCGGGCGTTCCTCGAACCGGGTCCCCGGGATTGAATCTATGGCAGATACTTCTTCAAATCGGGGTTGATCTGCGCCTGCACGTCGGGATCATTGACGTTCTCCCGCGTGACCAGACGCGCGGCGAGGTCCTGAATCTTAGGCGGATTGCCGCCGTTGAGCTTGGTCACCGCAGCCATGACCGACTCATAGCCCATCTTGAAGGGATGCTGAGCCACAAGGGCGTCGATGACGCCGTTGTTCAGATCTTCGATGAGCGTGGGAGAAAAATCGAAGCCCACGAGCTTCACTTTGCTCCTGCGCGCTTTGAGCGCCTGCGCGGCGCCGACCGAACTCGTTTCGTTGGAGGCGAACAGCGCGTCCAAATCCGGGTGGGCGGTGAGCATATTCTCTGCGACGGCCAGAGACTTGGCGAAATCCGACATGCCGAAGCGCTTGTCGACGATCTTAATGCCGGGAAAATCCTGCGCCAGCTTCTGCTCGAATCCGGCTTCCCGGGCGATGGTGGAAGCGGCGCCCGGCTGCGTGGCGACGATAGCCACTTTGCCCTTCCCGTTGAGAATCTTGCCGATGCGCTCGGCGGCCATTTTGCCGGCCCCGAAGTTGTCGGTGGCGATGCGGCAGGTGAACAGGTCCGTCTCAACGCCGGTGTCGAAGATGATCACCGGGATGCCCTGCTTCATGGCCCGCTCGACGACACCGACCATCGACTTGCGGTCGATGGGTGACAGGGCGATGGCGTCGAGGCGCCGGTTGATCATCGACTCGACGATCTGAATCTGCCCGTTGTAGTCGGTTTCGTTCAGCGGAGCGTTCCAGGAGATTTCGACGCCGGTTTCGCGCGACGCGGCGATGGCGCCGGCATGGATGCTCTGCCAGAACAGGTGGGTGCGCCCCTGAGGCACCACCCCGATGACGCGCTTCTTCTCGCGCTTGCAGCCGGCGGCGGCGCCGGCTAGGGCCAAAAACCCGCGGCGGGTGAAAGAATGTCGATGCAGGCTCACGCAGAAGATTCTCTCACGCCGCGGGCGGCTGTGGTAAAAGGGAGGAGATGACCGGGCACAAGCACGGAATCTCGATTTGGTTCTTCATCGGAAGCCTGCTTCTTGTATACGGCTTCCTGATCCTGGGAGCGGATTTTTACTATCAGGATCATCCCGTGCAGCGGCAGGTGGAGCTGAGCCATTTGCGGCCCGGCTTGTGGTGGGGGTTGCTGCTGATCGTGTTGGGGGCGTTTTACGCCTTTCATTTCCGTCCGGGAAAAGAACAATAAAACGCCAAGAAGTCCGTTGGCCGGCCGATAAGACCAAACGATGAGGCTTGCGCCTTCATTCCGGCAGGCGTCCGGGCAAGACGGGAAGCGCCGTTCCGGCGTGGCGTATTTTCTGGCCTGCGCCGTCCCATGGACTGTGCTGCTGATCGCTCTGGTGGTCCTGCACCGTGTGGAGATGGAACAGCACGCCAATGAGGTGTTGCTGGGCGGCGCGCGGGTGTTCTCGCAACAGGTTTCGATCATCCGCGAATGGAGCTGCCGCTACGGGGGCCTATATGTTCCCATCACCCCTGAGACTCCGCCAAACCCTCGGCTCAACGACCCCCACCGCGACGTGGAGGCGCCGCCGGGTCTGCGCCTGACGAAAATCGACTCCACCACCTTGACCCGCCAACTCAGCGAAATGGCGGAACAGCGCGGTGGAGTCACGGCGAGGGTGGTGGCGCTGCGTCCACTGAACCCCGCCAACAGCGCCGGGGGTTGGGAGCGCGAGGCGTTGAGGGCTTTGGCGAACGGCGTGAGCGAGGCGTATGGACTCCACATGGCGAACGGCAAGCCGGTTTTCCGCTACATGTCGCCGCTCCGGGTCGAGGAAAGCTGCTTGCCGTGCCACCGGTTCGAAGGGGCAAAGGCGGGTGAAGTGCGCGGCGGTCTAGTGGTGCAGTTGCCCGCTCACCGTGTTCTTGCCCGGGAAGGCGCCATGCACGCCCGTACCTTGTGGACCTATTTCGCCATCTGGCTTTCCGGGTTGATTGCCTTTGCCGTCTTCACCCGCGAGCTTTTGCGCCGCACGCGCCGCGCGGAGGAGGCGGAGAGGGTCAAGAGCGAATTTCTGGCGAAGATGAGCCACGAGATTCGCACGCCGATGAACGGCATCCTCGGGATGGCAAGCTTGTTAAGCGACGCGCGGCTTTCGCCGGAGCAGCGCGAGTACGTCGAGACCATACGGTCGTCCTCCGAAACGCTGCGCCGTCTGGTCAATCAGATTCTTGACTTCTCGAAAATCGAAGCGGGCAAACTGGACATCCACCCGGTGGAATTCGATCTACGGAAGTGCCTGGAGGAGGTGACCTCTCTGTTTCAGCCCGAAGCTCAATCCAAAGGAATCAGCTTGGAGCTCCGGTTTCCCGCCGGGATTCCAGAAAGGGCGGTGGGGGACCCGGATCGAATCCGGCAGGTGATGCTGAACCTGATCTCAAACGCGGTCAAGTTCACCGACGAAGGGGGCGTTGTGGTGGAGGTGGAAACGGCGGAGGCGCCCGCCGGAGGGGCGCGTATTCTCTACCGGCTGCGGGTAACCGATACCGGCATCGGAATTCCGGAGGATGTCCTCCCGCGCCTGTTCGAAAACTTCACGCAAGCCGGCGCTCCGGCGGCGCGCGAACGGCGCGGCTGCGGGTTGGGACTCGCGATCTCAAAGCAGCTTGCCGCTTTGATGGAAGGCTCGCTGACCGTTACAAGCCGTTTGGGAGAGGGATCGTCGTTCTGCCTGGAGCTTCCGCTTGAGCCTTGCCGCCCTCCTGCCCCGGCGACGCCTGAGGACCCCGGAACCACCGATGCGCCGCTTGCAGGACACCGCATACTGCTGGTGGAAGACAACCCGGTCAATCAGCGGGTGGGCGGCAAGCTGGTGGAAAAACTCGGCGCCGAAGTGCACATCGCCGCCAATGGGGAAGAGGCTCTGGAGTTTCTATCGCAGCAAGACTACTCCGCGGTGCTCATGGATTGCGAGATGCCGGGCATGAATGGTTTCGAAACCGCCCGGCGCATCCGTAAACTAGGCGCTCATGCCGCCCGCACGCCGATCATTGCCGTAACGGCCTATGCTATGGAAGGCGACCGCGAACGCTGTCTTGCCGCGGGCATGGACGACTATCTGACCAAACCCGTTCTCTTCGCAGAATTGCGCGAAACGCTGTTGCGATGGACCGTTAGCCGCGAGACTTCAATAGCCGGTTGAAGCGGTCCGCGACGAAATCCCAATGGATCACGTTGTAAAACGCGCTGACGTAGTCCGCGCGGCGGTTCTGATACTTGAGATAGTAAGCGTGCTCCCACACGTCGATGCCGAACAGCGGCGTTTGTCCCGCCATCCAAGGATTGTCCTGATTGGGCGTCGACGAAATCGAAAGCTTGCCGCCCGGTCCGACATTGACCCACGCCCAGCCGCTGCCGAACACGCCTAGCGCCGCCTTCGTGAACTGATCCTTGAAACTCGCAAAACTGCCGAACGATGCGTTAAAGGCTTTCGCCAGAGCCCCCTTGGGTTCCGCTCCGTTGTTCTTCTTCAAAATCTCCCAGAACAGCGCGTGGTTGACATGTCCCCCGCCGTTGTTCCGGACAGCGGTGCGAATCGCCTCAGGCACCGAGGAGATGTTCTTCATGATGTCTTCAATGCTGCGCTTGGCCCAATCCGGGTGAGACGCCAGAGCGGCGTTCAGATTATTCACATAGGCGGCGTGATGCCGTCCGTGATGAATCTCCATCGTCTTGGCGTCGATATACGGCTCCAAGGCATCCGCGGCGTAAGGCAGCGGCGGTAGGCTGAAAGGACCCTTGGCGGCGGGCGATTGGGCATGCGATCTCTCTGCCGCGGCGCCCAAACCGGCGGCCAAGGCGGAAAACAAGTGACGGCGAGTCAACACAGTATGGTCTCCCAGTGGTCTCGAAATCTCTACAGCGTTGGATGCTCAACCCCTCACGGAAGCTGCGGGGATCTTGCGGAGGAGGTCCTCAAATTCAGCCCGGTTCTCGCTGCCGATGGTGAAGCAGTCCAGGACATCCTGCGAGAGAGCGTATTGCAGGCATTCGTCCGCCCGGTTGCGGAGCCGCCCGGCGCCCAGGATCTTCATGCCGATGACCCCCTTACCGGCGGCTTTCATCTCCTTCAGCACGGAAATCACGGTGGGGACATCGGCATCCATTGCAACCTGCGCCGGATTCAAGCGGGCTAGATCAACCTGCACCCAAGGCTCGCGGGCTGCCGTCTTGAGAGCTTCCAAGGTGTGGCAGGAAACGCCGTGCGTGCGCACAATCTTTCGCTCCCGCGCCTCCGCCAACACGTCCATGGCGCCGCGGCGGCGCTTGTTCCAATCGGCGTCCATCATGCAGTGCAGGAGGACGATATCGAGATAGTCGGTGCCCAGTTCCCTCCGGAAGCGGTCCAAGTCGGCGCGCATCTCCTTGTCAGTGGTGGCGTGAGTCTTGGTTAGAATCACCACTTTGTCACGCGGCACAGACTTCAGCGCCTCTTTGAGATGCGGGTGCGTGCCGTACTGATCCGCCGAGTCCCAGAATGTAACCCCTTGGTCATACGCCGCCTTGAGCAGGTCAGCGAAGCCCTTCAGCCCCAGTTTGCGGGTTTGATTCGAACTGCCGCCCACGCCGTTGGTTCCGGTGCCCATGGCAAGGCGGGTGACCTCCACCTTCATCGGACCCAACTTGACGCGATCGGTGGCGAACTTCTTAGTGGTTCCCGCGTACAGATGGTAGGGGAACGCTGCCCAGCTCACCGCGGCGGCGCCCCTCAGAAAATCCCTTCGGTTCATAACCCTCCCCATAGTTTCCAACTTAACATGAACCCCTCGGTAAATCGGAAATTCATAAAAGGAGCTATAAATCCTGCAAGAACGGGTTGTATTCCTTTTCCCGGCCAACCGTGGTCATATCCCCGTGTCCGGTGATCACGGTGGCGGATTCGGGCAGAACCAGGATTTTCTCCTTGATGGACCGCAAAATCTGGCGGCTGTCGCCGCCCGGCAAGTCCGTGCGCCCGATGCTGTCGAAGAAAAGCGTGTCGCCGGCGACAAGCTTGTTCTCGGCAGGCAGCCACAGCGAGATGCTTCCACGGCTGTGCCCCGGGGTGTGCAGCACGTGAAACTCGGACCCGCCCAATTCGAGCTTGAGCCCCTCCCGGGCATCCACGTCGATGGGCGTCCGCTCAGGCGTCTCCATGGCGAGCCACGCCGCCTGCATGTCGAGGTGGTCGTACAGCAGGCGATCCTCGGCGTTCATCCACACCGGGGCTCCGGTGCGGCGCTTCAACTCCGCGGCGCCCCCGACGTGGTCGATGTGCGCGTGGGTGATGACGATAGCCTTCACCTTGAGCCCGTGCCGCTCGAGCACGGATTCGATGAGGTCGACGTCCGCGCCCGGGTCGATCACAATCGCTTCCCGAGTGGTCTCGTCGCCGAACACCGAGCAATTGCACTGAAGCATACCCACCGGGAGAATCTCGTGGATCATTAAGCCGATTGTATAGTAAGGAGTATGGAGCCGGTTGCGGCGTTTCTGGGGATTTTCATGCGATGGGTGCACATCGCGTCTGCGGTCACGCTGTTGGGCGGAATCGTTTTCGCGCGGTTTGTCGTATTCCCGGCGGGGGCGGACAGCCCCGTGCTATGGCGCCGCTTTGCGCCTTGGCTGACCTTCGCGGTGGCGGGATTGTTGGGTTCCGGGATCTACAACCTGTTGACCAAGGGCGTTTATCCGCCGGGCTACCACATGTGGTTTGGCATCAAATTCTTGCTGGCATTGCACGTCATGGCGATCGGCTTCTTGTTGGCGCGAGCCAGAGGCGAGTCCGAAAAACGCGCCCGCTGGTTGAGCGGCGCGGCGGCGACGGGAGCGGCTGTGCTGGCTATGTCAGCCTATCTGAGGTGGATCAGCGCGCATGTCTGAGGCGTACCGGGCATTAAGGGAGTCCGCCGCGTGGTTCCGTATCCCGGGGCGGGGCCGAATTCGCGCCACCGGCGCTGACCGTGCACGCCTGCTGCACGCGATGTGCACCAATCATGTGCAGCAACTTACGCCCGGAGAGGGCTGTTACGCATTCTTTTTAAACGCTCAGGGACGGATCCAAGCCGACGCGCACATCCTCTGTTTTGAGGATTATCTGCTCATCGACACGGAACCGGAAACGCGGGAGCGGGTCTTCGCCCATCTCGACCGCTATATCATCGCCGATGATGTGACGATTGAGGACCGCAGTGACCGGCTAGCCACGCTCGCGGTGGAGGGTCCGAAGAGCGCAGAACTTCTCGCCCGGACCGGCTGTCCGGTTCCCGACAAGCCTTATGGTTGGGCGCCGTGGGGCGAGCGCGTGACGGCAAGGCTCGACGCCACGGGCGGCGCCGGATTCTGGATTCTCTCGTCGCCGGAAGATTTGGAGAAGCTCGCGGCATCGCTCGACATCCCCGAAGCAACCGCAGGAGACATCCGGACAGTGCGGGTGGAGAACGGCAAGCCGCGCTATGGCGAGGACATCTTCGACACCGTCATCCCCCACGAGACGCGGCAGTTGCACGCCGTTCATTTCAACAAAGGCTGCTACTTGGGGCAGGAGATCGTCGAGCGCGTGCGCTCGCGCGGGCGCGTAAACAAGGAACTCTGGCGGCTGTCGATCGCCACCGAAACCGCCCCAGGGCGCGGGGCGAAAGTGCTTGCGGGCGGTAAGGAAGCCGGAGAAATCACGACGGCAGTGTTTTCTCCTGCTCACTCGGCAGTGCTAGCTTTCGCTTATATGCGCGTCGAGCATCTGCGCCCGAATGCGGAGTTTGAGGTGGATGGCGCAGCGGCGCGGATTTTCGGTCAATAGGGGTCAGTAGGGGACGCGCCGCTCGGAGCGGAGCCAAGCGTCGAAGATCGCCAGAGCCTCATCCCGCAGAAGCCCATGCATGGAAATCCGGCGCTCGCCGATGGGGCGGGTGATCTCGTCGTAAATGAGAGAGTCGTCGAATCCGGCGGTCGCCGCATCGGCCCGGGTAGCAGCGAAGTAGACCCGCGCCGGACGCGCCCAATAAATCGCCCCCAAACACATCGGGCAGGGCTCGCAGGTTGTATAAATCTCGCAGCCGGTGAGTTGAAAGCTGCCCAACTTCCGGCAGGCTTCGCGAATGGCGGTCACCTCGGCGTGCGCCGTAGGGTCATTCGTGGAAGTCACGCGGTTGACGCCGGTGGCCACCACCTCGCCGTCCTTCACCACCACCGCGGCAAAAGGACCGCCCCCGCCTGAGCGGACGTTTTCCAAGGCGAGGTCAATCGCCATGCGCATGAAGCGCGGATCCATATGGCCGCCTTTCTGTCAGCGGGCTAAGTCCTTCTTGCGAAGCCTGAGCTTCTGGAAATCAGCGCCGCTGATCACGTAATACCAATCGGCAAAACGGGCGTTTAACTCGCGGGCTTGGGCTTCACATCCCGCCCCGCCATCGCCGCCGCTGCGGCAGCCCGCCGTGGCGAACAGATAGCGATTGTCGCCCGTAGAGACTTCTCCGAACCGGAGCGTGTGGACCAAGCCGCCGGTGGTCTCCACGGACATCTCGCCTTCGTTGGCTAGAATCCGCCCGTTGGGCGCGAGCACAAATCCCCGCTGCCGCAGCGACAGCGCGGTCTCGAGAGAAAGTTGCAGCTTCCCGTCGCGCAGCCCTTGAGCCAGCGACGGCGGCTTGGGCTTGACGTCCACAATTTTCAGATTCTCGAGCGTGCTCGTCAGCCCGCGAATGGCGTTCGGATTCGCCGCGCCTCCGGCGAGCTTCCATTCCCCGCCCTCCTGCGTCAGCACGACGTTCTCCAGGTTCGTGAGCCCCCCGAGCCGCTCATCCACCGAGTAGCTCAGAATTGAGATCCGGCGAATGGTTGAGGCGGGGATTCGCAAGATGGCGGAATTCACCCAATCGGAGAACTGCGCCGATGGATCCGCGTCGGTGCGCACGGCGTAGACCCGTTTCTGCCCGGGCAGCCTCACATACCGGTAGCCCTCTTTTCCTTCGACTTTTCGTCCCAAGATGAAGTCCGCAACCATCGCCTTGCCCGCATCGCGAAGCGTCACGCGCTTGCCCCGCCCTTGAAGCGAGGCGGACTTGTCGTCCAAGGGGTCGATCACCCCGTAACGGGCGTGGTCCTGAACGGAGTCCGACACCACCTGATCTTTCTTCAGGTTCATCAACCCCGCGGCGACGGCGGCGAGCCGCGCGCCGGCATCCACCGGATACGAGTAGTGCGACGGAATGATCCAGCGTCCCCTCTGCTGCTCGATCTTGAAGGGACGGGCGGTGGCGGTGGACTCGTCGTAATCCACGACTTCGATGGTCCTGACCACTTTGGGGTCTTTGAAGTCGGGATAGAAGGTCTCTCCCTGATCGCTGAGGATGGACGGAGTGCGGCGTTCGGGCTGTAGCCGGGCGGCGGCGAAAGCGAGGACCACAGCCGCTCCGGCGAAACACAAGGTTTTGACCGTTTCGTTCATTGCTTGCGGACCTCCACCAAACGGTCTTCGGATACGCCGATCCGCTCGCGCGCCAGCCGCCGCACCGAAACGATCAGGAACAGCAGGACGGCTGGGACCGGCGGCAGCGTCACGGCAAGCAGCTTGATCGTATTCTGGATGCCGCGGATGGAGTTCTCCATGTCGGCGCGGGCGGCTTCCACTTGCCTCTGCCGCTCGTCTTCGATGTTGGCGCGCGCCACCGACAAGCGGCGGTTCTCCATCGCCTGCACATTGGCGATCATGATGCGCTTGGACTGCTCGTCGATGTCCGTGCGCTTTTCGATCTCGCGGACTTCCCGTTCCAGGCGCGCCTGCGCTTCCTTGAGCCGCTGCTCGGCGATCATCTCGGCTTGTTGGGTTTCTTTCAAACGCTGGACTTCGTACTCCTTGGTTCGGGCTTCGACGGCTTCCAGGGTGCGGTGCCGCGGGCGCCGCTTGCGCAATTCGATAAACGAGGAGTCGCCCGCTAACTGATCCACCGCGTTCAGCAGGAACGTTACGTTGTCAAAAGTCAGATTGGCGATGCCGCGGCGGCGCAGCTCAAAAAACTGCTCGCCCATCAGATCCACGTCGGCGATGACGATGGCGTTGACCGGACCCGAAACCCGCGCCGCGAGCATGTGCTTGGAATCGTCCGGAGTGCGCCGCACGTCGCGGATGAGGTTGACGCCGAAGGGCGTGCGGTCGATCAAGTCCGCGATGCGGACGAGTCCGGAATCCGCGCTCGTCTCCATTAAGGGAGTGATTTTGGCGGCGGCGTCCGAACGCGCGCGCAGCACGCCGGGATAGATCAGCACCGCCTCCTGAAGCCCCGCGCTGACGGGCTCCTTGGCGTTGAACCCCTTGGCGACAAATACGAACTCCTTGGGCAGGCTCTTGAGCTGCGGATGGGGGTTGTAGCTGTCCCACGCCACGCGGTCGATCTGCCATGTCAGCCCGAGGACGTCGAACAGCGGACGGAGGTTGGCGTTCTCAGGCGTAAGGTCGAGGTTGAACGCCGGCAAGGGATCGATCAACAGCAGGAGCGGGCGTCCCTTCTTGGCGTACTCCGTCAACCGGGCGATCTGCGGGGGCGAGAGTTCCGATGGTTGCGCCGCGAGCAGCACGTCGATATCTTCCGGGTATTCGGCGTCGGGTTGGACTTCAGCCACTTCGTACTGCTTGCGCAGTTCCGCCACGATGGACCACTCCTGCGTCTGGCTGCGGCTTTGGAAATCCAACCCGCCAAACAGGCGCACCGGCGTGGCGAGAACACCCACCTTCTTGCGTTTCGCGCGCGAAACGACGCGGATGGAGCGCATGAGTTCGTATTCGGCTGGCAAGCCGCGGTCAAAAAACGGAATGACGAACTCTTCCGCGCCGCAAGTGAACGCCAAACCCATGAAGATCTCATTGGTCGCCCGGGCGCTCTCCTCGGTCACCGGCACGCGATAGGGGCGGATGTTGAACCGCTCCTGCGCCTCCCGCGCTTGCGGGGAATACTTGACCGTTTCCACAATGCGCGCCCGCACCGCCTCGCCTCCGGCGGCTTCAAACTCCCGGATCATGGCGACGAGGTTGTTGCGGGCGTCAACATAGGCGCGCGGAACTTCAGGGCTGATGTATGCCTGGATGAACACCGGCTGCCGCGGGTCGAGGCTGCGCAGCAGCGCTCTCGTTTCCGGCGCAAGTGAATGCAGCTTCTCCGAAGTCAGATCCAACCGTACGCGCGCTGCCGAGGCGATCAGCGTCAGGCTGCCGACAACCACCAGCAGGCTCACCGCGCGGACCGCAATGTGAGGCGCCGGGCTGCGCCATCCGCCGCCCGTCCGCCACCGGCGCTTTCCGAGCAGCGCAGCGTTCAAGTACAGCGCCACCGCCGCCAACCCCAGGAAGTAGGCGAGCGAACTGAGTGTCAAAACGCCCGAGGCAAGATCGCGGAACTGTTGAACCAGCGAGAGGCGTTCCGCCAGCCGCTGCGGCGCTCCGCTCAAGATGGCGCCCGCGCGGTCGAGAAAAACCAGAGCGGAGCAGCACACCGCGCCGAGAATGAACGCCACCGTCAGATTGTCCGTGGCGAGCGACGCCAGCATCGCAACCGCCAGCAAAGCTACGCCCATAAGCCAGTAACCCGCGTAGGTGGCTGCCATCAAACCCGGGTCCGGTTTCCCCAGCCATAGCAGCACCACCACATGGCTGAGGGAGAACATGAGCGCCACGGTGTGAATGGCGACGCCCGCGAGAAACTTTCCGAGCACCACTTCGAAGTCCGTGGCAGGCAGGGTAAGCAGCAGCTCGTCTGTGCCCTGCTTTCTTTCTTCCGCCCACAGGCTCATGCTGATGGCGGGGATGAAGAAGATCATCAGATATGGGATGAACTGGTTGAGCTGGTCGAGATTGGCGAGGTTGTTCAGGAAGAACCGCTCCTGCCAGAACGCCGCCATGGCGCTCAGGAAAACAAAAAGCGAAATGAAGACGTAGCCGGTGGGCGTGCTAAAGTAGCCCGCCAGCTCGCGCTGCAAGATGGCGGTGATTACGCGTCCACGGCTGCGCATGCGCCTCCTTCCGTAAGAGCATAGAAAGCCTCGTCGAGCGTGGCGTACGGTCCCTGCATCTCCGCCGGCGTGCCATCAAACACGATGCGCCCGCGGTTGATCAGGATGACCCTGTCCGCCATGGCTTCCACCTCTTGGAGGATATGGGTGGAGAGCAGCACCGTCTTGTCGGCGGCGAGCTCCCGAATCGTCCGGCGAACTTCGCGGATTTGGTTGGGGTCCAAGCCGCTCGTCGGCTCGTCCATGATCAGGACGTCCGGCTCGTGGAGCAGCACCTGCGCCATCCCGACCCGCTGCCGGTAACCCTTGGAGAGCTTGCGGATGCTCTTTTCGATCACGGCTTCAAGCGCGCAGCGGCGGACCACGTCGTCGATTCGGGCTTTCAAACGCTCGCCGCTCAAGCCTCGAGCCTTGCCGAAGAAGCGCAGCAGCGCGAGCGGCGTCATCTCCGGGTAAAGCGGTCCGTTTTCGGGCAGGTAGCCGAGGCGTTCAGCGGCCCGGATCCTGTCGCGAACCACGTCGATGCCCGCCACCCGCGCCGTGCCCGCGCTAGGCGCGAGGAAGCCGGTGAGGATTTTCATGGTGGTCGACTTCCCGGCGCCGTTGGGACCTAAGAACGCAGCCACTTGGCCCCGCGGAACGGTAAAGCTCACGTCCCGGATAGCGGCGAAATCGCGATAAAACTTGCTGAGGCCGGCCGCCTCGATCATGGGCGCAGAGGTAGTTTCTTCCATGGTCGAACCGGTCGCAGGATGAACTCTAGAAATTAGTTTACAATGCCCGGGCGGCCGGGCTGCCCCTTACGCGCCTTCCACGCGGAAAACCACGGCGTAGTCGCAAGGTTTCTGCTCCGGCATCTGGATGGCTAACCCGCGAGGTTCCTGCCGCCACTTCAGTTTGCCGGCGAATCCCAGCAGGCTGACATTCCGGATCTTGCCAACCTGAAACTCGCCGCCGGGAGCAAGTTCGGGAAAGACCACTTCTTTCTCGCCCCACCCCATGGAAAACGCGTACAGCGTCCTGCCCTTCTGCACGTAGCGTACATCGCGGGGACCAAGCTCCTTGCGGCTGCGCTCATTGAACGCACCGGCGGCGTGGTGGCTGCCGGCGCCTTGCGCGGCGGTGGAAACGCCGGTAGCCGGACCGCTCCCAAAAGTCTTCCAAGGGCGCGTCGCATAGATGGCTTCGCTGTTGACCGCCATCCACCGGGTAATGCCGTCCAAAATCTTGAGCTCTTCGGCGTCGAGCGCGCCGCTTGAAGGGAGCGGGAAGTTGAGCAGCAGGTTGCCGTTCCGGCTGACGATGTCCACGAGCATGTCGATGACGATTTTGGGCGTCTTGTACTTGGCTTCGACGTTGTAATGCCAGGTGCCGATGCAGGTGTCCGTCTGCCAGGGCTCGTCCCAAATTCTGTCCACAACGCCCCGCTCCAGATCCAGCAGGCAGATGCCTTTCACGCAGTCCGTTTTGCCCTTGTTGGCGTACACGGTTTCCACCCGCCCTCCGGTCTTCTGCGCGCTCATGTTGTAGAGATGGGCGGTGAGGCTGAGCCCCCACTCTTCGAAGAAGATGGGTCCGTCGGTGTAGAGCAAATCGGGCTCGTATTGGTCGAGGAGGTCCTTGATGCGTTCGAACCACCGCCTCTTCCACTTCTCGGGGACGTTGGACTGCTCCCACGCGTGTTTTGGCGCTTGGTGGGTTTCGTGGTAGAGGTCGGCGTATGCCGGGTTGGCGCCGTCGTACGGCACGCCCTTGTATGGGCCGTCTTTATCCGCGCCGTGGCTGGTTTGAAACCAGTTGTAACTGACCGCCAGGTGTTCGCTCACGCCAAAACGCAAGCCCTCCCGCCGTGCGGCGGCGCGAAACAGCCCGACAATGTCTTTCTTGGGACCCATATTGACCGAATTCC
>FWPV01003814.1_pt1 | contig 27246 bp, 20 predicted proteins | sample 2228371 | NCBI WGS metagenome assembly FWPV01 (sample SAMEA103939776, study PRJEB20133) | metagenome
TTCCACCTTCTCTATATTCGGCCAAAGTCGCCTCCTTATATAACTTTTTTTTACTCTCGATCGCGTGTCAGTTGCCAGGTGCTAGTATCTCAAGCCACATTAACCGGCGTTGCCTGGACCTCATCCAACCGCACCAGCATGTAGCGCAGCACATCCTCGGACAGCTTCAGGCTGCGCTCCAACTCGGAAATGGTCACACGCTCGAGAGCGGCCTGGATCAACACATAGTGCCCCTCTTTACGCTTGCGGATGGCGTGCGCCAGCCTGCGTCGGCCCATGTGCTCGATCTTGGCCACCTGCCCCCCATGATTGACGATGACTTGCTGCACGCGCTCCACCAGCGCGTTCAGCTTCTCCTCGTCAAGCTCGGGTTGCGCAATAAAGACCAATTCGTATGTACGCAACGTTTTGCCTCCTTCCTTCGGGATTTGCCCCCATCTTTTGGCCCTCAGCGGCATCCTGACGGTCGAGTGGGAGCAGAAAGGTTGTGAGAAATGAAATTCAAAGTGCGGGATAGTATAGCATTGAATCTAAAGGAGGGCAAATAAACCGATGGCCTCGGGGCGCGATTCGCGCGCTAGACACGGCACTGGTTATGACATATACTGTAAAGCATCCGCTCACGGGGGCGAGAGAGATCATTGCCTCGATATTTCCAGAGATATCGGCTATTCCGTCGCCCCGAATCGTAGCGAACATGAGTAAACGCAAACTAAAAAGACAGCTCAGTCTACTACAGGTTCTGATGCTCGGCACGACGGGAACCATCGCTGCCGAAATCTTTGTCCTGACAGGTTACATCGCGGGCATGTCGGGACCTGCGGCGGTATTGGCTTTGCTGATCGCCGGCCTCATGAGTTATAGCCTGGCACTCAACTATTGTGAGTTGGCTACTACTTATCCCACCACAGGCGGGGCGCTGACCTACGTTCGAGAATCCTGGGGACCTCATCTCCTGGCGTTCCTGGTGGGCTCCCTGGATTGTCTATCGAGCACGTTCTATAGCGCTCTATCGGCGGTCGGCTTTGCCTATTCGCTCCGAGTTTTCATCCCTTCTTTGCCGATCATCCCCGTCGCAATCGTAGCCATCGCGGTTTTCACCGTGCTTAATCTGCTCGGTGTGAGTCAAGTCGGCAATCTACAGATCATCTTGGGCGGCGTATTGTTGCTATTACTCTTGTCAAATATTATCTTTGGCTTGATCCTTCCCCAAGGCTTTCATTGGGATGTCTTTATGACCGGTGGCCGATTCTTCATCCATGATGGGGCCCTCAATAATCTCGTGCGCATGCTGGGTACCATAGCCTTGATTTACAACGCATATATCGGCTTCGAGGTCATTGCAGACGATGCGGAAGAGATCAAGAACCCCGAGCGCAACATACCTTTGGCAATTTTGATCAGCCTAACCGTTATCACCTTAATCTACACGCTTATAGCCTTGGTAACATTAGGTGTACTACCCTGGTCGGAGATCGCCGGCTCAGAGACCGCCCTGACCGACGCGGCAAGCCACTTTCTTCCACGCTATGGCGCGCCCCTCATGGCCATTGCTGGCGTGATCGCGACGCTCACCAGCGTCAATACGGCCATGCTCAGCGCGACCCGCGAGGCCTTTACATTGAGCCGCGATGGTCTTTGGCCGCGCTTCATGTCGCGTTTGGGACGCTTCAGGACCCCTTATGTAGCTATTCTGATCATCGGCGCCATCGTTGCCCTCGTCGCGGCCATCGGCTTGGTTGATTTTCTCAGTTATATCTCAAGCTCAGGCTATCTTTTCGTGCTTTTCTGGTCTAGTCTGGCGATGATCCGCTTGCGCAAGCTCCATGCCACGCTCAAGCGACCCTTCAAAACGCCCTTTTTCCCTCTGACTGCCTATGCCGCCGCAGCGATGTGCTTCTTGGTCGTGGCTTTTGTGGATTGGCACGCATTATTATTTGGCGCCGCGCTCCTCGTCAGCCTGATCGCGTTCTACTATGTCTATCGGCCCATGGCTAGGGCCGTTGCCAAAAGTATCAAAGCTGCGGATATGGCAAAAGACCGCATCCTCGTGCCTGTGGCCAACCCACGCACCGCCGAAAGCCTGGTGCATTTGGCCGCCATCCTGGCGCGGGCCAGCGAAGATACCAACATCTGCCTGTTCACTGTGGTGCCCTATGCGCAGCGCGTACCCTCGGCAGCGTTCGAGCGTTTGCTCCCACAGTTGGCCAGAAAACAGAACGCCTTGCTCAGCCGCGCGGCCCAAATGGCCCAGGCCCGCAACGCGCCTTGCTACACCAAACTCGCGGCAGCACAGACGGTTGCGCGCGGAGTGCTCGACGAGGTCGCCAACCACGGTCACGATAAGCTCATCCTCATGGGCTGGCCGGGGCCGTTGAGCGCGCAGGACTTGCCCTATCACCTAGTAAACGTCGTGTTGCGCGAGGCTCACACGAATGTCGCCGTATTACTAGATCGGGGCCTCCAGTCCGTGCGCCGCATTTTGGTGCCCATTGGGGGCGGGCCGCACTCTCGCTTGGCGCTACGCCTGGCCTACGAGATCGCCGAGCAGGAGGGAGCGCAAGTCACAGCGCTATATTGCTTCTGTCGGTCGGGCGAGATCGAGGAGATGGAAGATAGCCTCAACTCCTTGCACGATATCATCGAGGAAGAACTCGGCAATGTGCCGCCGCGCATTGCCATGCGCGTTGCACAGGCCCCGTCGGTCATTCGGGGCGTTCTTTCAGAGACTGATCGCCAGCACTACGACCTGCTGGTCATGGGGGCGTCTGAAGAGTGGGCAATGAAAATGACCCTTTTCGGCACGATCGATGACCAGCTCGCCGTGCAGGTGAAATGTTCGGTACTGCTGGTGCGCCAATACGAGCCTACGCCTATCGCTTGGATCAGACGCCAAACCAAACGCATCGAGAAGGACTGAAAGGAGATCATCATGCCAGGACTCAAGGATGGCCCTTGTTCACCGTATTTTACGCCGCTCCCGATTGCCGGACAGGCAACCATAGCCGATCTGGGCAATTTCAACATCTCTGAGGAGATGCGCGCCGCCCTAAAGTACGCTCCCTGTGGCGTGTGCGTGTCGTGGGGCATACCGTTCGAGATCGGCAAGGTGCTCGTCCTCGCCGATCAGCCCGTCGAGCTGGAGCTGAACCCCACTCAGACAGAATGGCTTGTGTTCCTGCATACCTCCGACCTGCGGCCCATGCAACCCAACGCGGACGGCTTTTATTCCCCCATGCGCGGCCAGGGCCAGCTCAACGAGCGCGCCGCCGAGTATGTGGTCAAGTACGCCGATGGAAGCGCGGAGCGTGTGCCCATTCGTCGGCGCCACCAGATCGGCGCCTTTCAGCGCATGTGGGGGGAGAATTGCTTCGAGGCCGTACCCGACCGCAAACCTTTTCCCCAGCGCGCACATCACGAGCAGATGGCCCCCAGCTGGGGCCGTAGCCAGATGCGCGCCGACTCGGCGGACGGCGGCCCGTGGGTCAACTGGCTGTACGCCTGGCGCAACCCGCACCCTGAAAAGACCATCGTCGGGCTGCGCTGCGAGCCGGTCTCGGGCACGGTGATCCTTTCGGCGTTGGCTTGCGGGCGGGCAAGGTCGTTGCCGTTGCGCTGGGAGCCGCGTCGCAAAGCCGTGCTCAGGTTGCCCGATGGCGAAAGCTTTCGCCCCGCCCTGACCGAAAACGGCTTGTTGGAACAGGTTCAGCTCGATTTAGGACAGGTGATCTCGGCCACGCCGCGCCCGCTCTACCCCGACGAGACCTGGGACGACTCGTACAATAATCAGATTCCGACGATCTCGTCCAACGAGGTGATCCTCGAATATACCGCCCACCCGGACGCTTGCTTTCACCTCTGGCACGGGCGCCTGGTGCCCGTAGAGGAGGTTGTGCGCGCTTCCGAGATGGCGCCCATCCGCCCCGTCGCGCCCGCCACGCAGCGCGTAACGTTACGGGTGGTGGAAAAAGGGTCGAACAAGCCTGTGGCCGTCAAACTACACGTGCACGGCCAAGCAGGGGAATACCTTGCACCGTTGGATCGCCATCGCATCCCCAACCCGGCCTGGTTCGAGGACTATAGCGTGGACTTTAGCCATCGCGGACTGCATTATTGCACCTATATTCCGGGCGAGACACAGATCATGCTGCCCCCGGGGCGCATTTACATCGAGCTTTCCAAAGGCTTTGAGATCAGGCCGGTTCGCAAGTCCATCGAAGTGCGCGCCGATACTGAGGAGATCGTCATCCCCATCGAGCGCGTGCTCCCCTGGCGCGAGCGAGGCTGGGTCACGGCGGATACGCACGTGCATTTCCTTTCCCCCATGTCGGCTTTGCTAGAAGGGGCCGGCGAAGGGGTGAACGTGGTCAACTTGCTCGCTAGCCAGTGGGGCGAGCTGATGACCAACGTGGGCGATTTCGACGGCAAAACCACCTGGGGATCCAAAGAGGCGGGCGGTGACGGCGAATACTTTGTGCGCGTGGGCACCGAGAACCGTCAGCATGTGCTGGGACACATTTCGCTCCTGGGCTACGAAGGAAGCATCATCGTCCCCATGACTACCGGCGGGCCTAACGAATCGGCCATCGGCGATGCGATCGAAGTGCTGCTCACCGAGTGGGCGCGTCAGTGCAAAAAGCAGAACGGCGTGGTGATCTTGCCGCACTTTCCCAACCCGCGCGCCGAACATGCCGCCTCGATCGTCGAGGGTGTTATAGACGGCGTAGAAATGACCTCCTGGGGAGATTTGTATAGCGGCATCAACCCCTATTCGTTGGCCGACTGGTATCGCTACCTCAACTGTGGCTACCTGGTCGCCGCTGTCGGGGGCACGGACAAGATGACCGCGGCCACTGCTGTGGGCACCGTGCGCACCTATGCACACCTCGACCCAAGGCACGAGTTCTCTTATGCCGCATGGAAAGAAGCTGTGCGCCGCGCCGAGACCTTCGTGACCTACGGGCCGCTGATCGAATTTGCCGTAGAGGGCAAGCCGATGGGCAGCCGTATCAAGTTGCCGGCGTCCGGCGGCACGCTAGATGTGACCTGGGAGGTGGCCAGCGTGACGGTGCCCATGTCGCGCGTGGAACTGATCGTCAACGGAGAGATCCGCGAGAGCGTTGCCGTGAATCCCGATCACGACGCGGGGCATTGGCCGGTGAAGGTGGATCGTAGCTACTGGCTCGCGCTCTTGGTGCGCGGGCACTATGCCGACAAGCCGGAAATCGTCGCCGCGCACTCTTCGCCGGTGATGGCCGAGGTGGAAGGCTCCGAGTTCTTTGCCGCAGCCGACGCCGTGACCATCCTAGAACAAATCGAGGGCGCACTGGCCTACCTAGATACGGTGGGCACGCGCGCCGAAGATCGCGTTTATAAACGGATGCGTCTTGTGCTAGAGGGGGCGCATCGCAAGTTGCATAACCGCATGCACCGCATGGGCTATTTCCACGAACACACGCCGACTGAGGACCACAGGGAGCATCATTGATCCCAGGCCACCACGGCGCACGAGCATCTCGTCTTGCCCTGCATGTAAAGCAACGACGCTCGAAACAGGATGCCTCGGCTACCATGAAGGACAAGCTCCTTGCGTAGCCGGGGCATCCTGCCCGCATCGCCTGTTTGGGGTGCTGCCGTCAGGCGGTTTCCCGTTTCTACGGCCCCTTGCCGAACACCTCGTCCGCCAACGCCCTGATCTGCGCCTCCTCCGCCGGAAACGTGTCCACATAAGCCTCAATGAAGCTCCGGATGGACATCCCTTCACGGCGGGGCATGCGCGCCAGTGCCAGGAGCAGTTTGCCATAGGGCTTGGTCTGGTCATCGTAAGAGACCATCCAGATGATATAGCGCTGTGGATAGAAGCTGCCCGTGCGACGGAGAAGCTGGTAGAGGAACGCTCCCACCACCCCCGGCGTGCGCGCGGCCTCATCGCGGGGGCGGAGCGTGGCGGTGGGCCGATTGCCCTCGAAGCGGTAGCGTAGCCCGTTAGCCGGCACCCATACATAGCGATAAAGGAGATCGAGCTCCTCGTCCGTCAACGTCTCTTTTTCATAGAGCTCGCCCACAACCTGCGGCCATTCCTGGGCGTAAACGGCGTCCAGCGCGACCCCGAAGCCCAACTCAAAGGCCAAGGAGGGTGTCGTCGGCTCATACACGCGGGGCAGGGTGGCCGGATCGCCCTGGAACGTATCCAGCTCCATGAGGGCCAGCAACCAGGACGCCATCAGGCTCGGAAACCTCTGGCGCAAGAGGGGCAAGTCGAGCTGCCCATCCTGGCCGATGCCGAGCGCCAACTCGATGCGCAACGTCTCGCCCTCATGCTGAATCTCGACGTTGCGCAACACGCCTATGCGAGGGCTATCCACCACCATTATCGGCTTGCTGCGCAGGGCGCCGGACATGGAGTTAGGCAAGTTGGTAGAAAGGAAGGCATCGGCGGTCTGATCGTATAGCGTCAGCCAGCGCGCAAAGGTCGGGTCAGCCAAAAAGACGTTTTCCAGCGTATCGTACAGGGCGTCCTGGCTATCCACGATCACGCGTCGGCCGTCCTCGGCGCGCAGCAGCACGATCTTGCGCTCCAAGCGCACCGCCGAGGCCGCACAGCCGGAAAGGACCAGCGCCAACGCGACATACGTCCCGATCAGCGTCAGAAGCTTCCGCCGCATGGATCAGCCTTGCAGGATCGCCTCCGCAAAGCGCTGCCCAAACGCCTCGCCCTTGCGCAAATCCTCTTTGGTGGGCGCGCCGTTGAACTCGAACGTCTCGATCCACTGCCATTTGAGCGGCTCGACGATCTGTTCGCACGCGCGCTGCGCCCCGCCGGACCAGCCGTAGCTCCCAAAGCGCGCCACCTTGCGGTTGAGCACGCGCTTGTGCGCAGCCATTTGGAGCATCTGCTCCACCGGCGGGAAGAGCGCTCCCTCGTAGGTGGGCGCCCCGATCATTACGCCCGCTCGCGTCCAAAGATAAGGCAAGACATAGCTGGAGTGTATGCGCGCGCAATCAAAGATGGCGAGGGGGATGTCTTTCTTGGAGATGCCCTCCGCTACGGCGTTCATCATCGTCTCGGTGTTGCCGTACATCGAACCGTAAATGAGCGTCACGGCGCGCTCACCCGGGCCGGTAGCATGCTCTGCCCATCGTTTGTAGAGTTGCACAATCTGAGCGGGGTCTTTGCGCCACACCAGCCCGTGCGAGGGAGCAATGACGTCGATCGCCAGCCCGCCGAGCTTTTCGATGGCCCTCAGCACGGGGCCGCTGAACTTGGCAACGATGTTTACATAGTAACGCAAGGCTTCGGCGATGTAGAACTCGTGATCGGTGCACTCGTCGTCGAAAATCGCGCCGCGCAGCGCCCCATAGCCGCCAAACGCATCACACGAAAAAACCACATGCTGCGTCTTCTCATAAGTGACCATCGTCTCGGGCCAATGCACAAAAGGCACGCTAAAGAACTGCAGCGTTTTTTGCCCGATTGGCAATTCTTCACCGTCGGCCACCACGCGCACATTCTCGGTAATGCCACAGAATGCCTCCAGCATCGGCTTGGCTTTGGCAGTGCACAGAAAAACCGCTTGGGGCGCAAGATGGCGAAAGATGCGAATGGCCCCCGTATGATCGGGTTCCATATGATTAACGACGATATAATCCAGCTCGGACGGATTGATCAGGTCGCCAACTTGCCCCAACAACGCCCCCTCCTGAGTGGAGCGCGTCAAGTCAATCAATACTTTTTTCTCATCGAGCACGAGGTAACTGTTATAGGAAACGCCCGTGTTGCTGATCGGCCACACCCCCTCGAACAGGTCGGTCGTGCGGTCGTTGACGCCGATCCAATAAATGCCCTGTTTGATCTCGATAGCTGGCATAGGATTCTGCTCCTTGCGAGATATGATATCACGAGCATATCATAGAAAGCTTCTCTCGCCAAAGTCGGGAACACTCGCGGCCCGAAGACTGGCTGCCATACCCTGCAAGGCGCCGTAAAGCGCAACGGCAGAATTCACAGGGCTTGACGTAAATCCCACGATCGATCTATTTCAGAGAGCGCATGAGCTCCAGCGTAGCGCGGACTATCTGCGCCTGCTGCTGCTCGCGGCTGATCGTCGCCGGATTATCTCCCGATTGAGAGCCGTAATAGCCGAACTGAGCGTGGTTGCCCCCTTCGATCGCCACCCAGGCCGTCTCGGCGGGCAGCAAAGCCCGCGAGCTTTCGATTTTGTCGAGCGTAGCCAGGCCATCGCGCGTACCGTAAATCGAGACAACCTTCAGGGCGCGGCGCGACAGGTTCGCGCTCCCCGCCGGGTAGGAGGCCCAAAGTACCAGCCCTGCTACCTGGTCGGGATGCTGATAAGCAAACTGCGCCGCCATCGCCCCGCCCAACGAATGTCCCCCGATCGCCCAACGGCGCACCTGTGGGTACGCCGCGATCACTTGGGCTGCGCGCCCCGGCGCAAAGACCGCCAGGTTGAGGGGCATGGGCGTGATCACGACGAGGAACCCCTCATTCGCCAGCGCGCGAGCGGTGGGAGCGTAGGCGCGCGCGTCCACCCGTCCGCCCGGATAGAGGATAAGGCCCGCCACAGGTTCTCGGTCCGCGGGCCGAAAAGCAAACCACGCACCAAGTTCGACTCGTACTTGCCCGTCCGATTGCAACGCCGCTAAAGCCTCAGACATGGGCGCAGGGATGATGGTCGCCCAGGCCATGAACCCCGCCAACGTCAGAACGAGCAAAAGCGGAAACAGCAGCCACCAACGATGCCGCAATGTTCGCTTCATTTGATGAGACCCTCTTATCAAACCGTTTCGTCCAACGGCAACCCCACACGATGATACAATTGCCGCCGCGCGGCCTTGTCGCCTTTGGCGACCTCCCAGGCATGTTTGGCCACATCCTTGGCTACCTCGATGGGCACAACGACCACTCCATCGCCATCCGCCACGACCAGATCGCCGGGGCGCACCATCACACCGCCCACCGTAACAACGACCTGCTCGCCCAAGAACTCCAGGCGGCCGGGGCGAATCGTCTTGCAGATCAACCGCGAATAGACCGGCACGTGCTGCTTGATCAACTCATCCGTGTCGCGGCAACCGCCGTTCGTCACGGCCCCCACGGCTCCCGCGGCGATCCAGCCCAGGGCGTTATTCGAGCCGATGTAGCCTACGTCCAGGTCATGCCCATCAATCACGATCACGTCGCCCTCCTCGATTGTCTCAGCATGTGGACCGGGAGCGTATTCGCGATACCAGTGGCGGATGAACTCGTTAGCCTCCTCCGGCGTTCGCGAAGTGATCGGCCGATTGGTGGGGCCAAAGCGCACCGTATGGGCAAAACCGTAAATACGGTGTTTGAAGGTCTCGACGTCGCGCCACAAAGGCCGAATGTCGGGCGACATATTGCCGCGATCCCATAGATTCATGCGGTCCATCCCATCCGATACATCGGTCACGCGCAGACCGCGATAGAGATCGATCAGCTCCTTGCGTTCAGCTTTCATCCCCATTCTCCTTCCATGTGATTTGCCCGCACCCACCCCGCCGAGGGAGCGTATGCGAACATTCTAATGTCCTCGGCCTCGCCGTCAATCTCCAAGTCTTGACTCTTTCTCAAAAGCGCGTTAACTTTAGGATGCTCGCGACCGGATCAGATTCCAAGTGTTGGGTAGATATATTTTTTGTGAGGAGCAAGCCATGAGCGAACAGTTTCCCCCGACGGTCTTTATCTTGGGCACCAGCCGCGACGTAGGTAAGACGGTAACCTGCATCGGCATCATCGCCAAATTGCTATCCCCCGAGCACGGCTACTCCGTCTCGGATATCGGCTATATCAAGCCCGTCGGGCAAGAGACGTTGACCGTCATGGATGGCAGGGGCGTCCCAATCCAGGCCGATAAAGATGCCGTCCTGGTGACCGCGCTATTGGGTATCGAATGTCGCGGCTTTGACAAAATGAGCCCCGTCGTATGGCGAGACGGGCTAACTGCCGAATACATTGATCAGGCGGCCAAAGGAGATCCCCTCAAAGGGCGCGACGCTTTCCTGGAGACGATTCGCGAATCCTATCGGCATGTGGCCAAAGGCAAAAAGATCGTCATCGTCGAGGGCACGGGGCAACCCGGCGTCGGCTCCGTAGCGGGCATCTCCAACGGCGACGTGATCAATGCTTTGCGCGAGATGGGCGTCCAGGTCTATGTGATCATGGTGACCAGAGGCGGCATAGGGAGCACCATTGACCAGGTGTTTCCCTATCTGATGGCGCTCGAACACCTCGGCACGCGCGTCAACGGCCTGATCATCAACGGCGTGCTGAAGGACAAGATGGCCAAGGTGCGCCATTACTTGGAAACTTATTATAATCACGCCTTTATGCCTTTGTATCGCCACCGCTTGACATCCCAACCCATGCCCGCCATCCTGGGATTTGTGCCCGAGCTGCCGGAGCTGCGCCTGCCCACCATGCGCCTTATCGCCGAGCATTTCGGTCGCGAACCGGATAGTGCGCTGGAGATCATCGCCCCGGCGGATTTCGAAACGGGCGCCTGCGGCCTGGTTCAGGATGTCAAGGTTATCAGCCTCGACTTTGGATACGAGTCCCTGCTCCAACCCGGCGATGCAGTAGTCGTGGGGGTCAACGCCAATGACGTCATCCTGGCCATGCTGTTGCTGCACGAACGCCTGGTGCGCAAGCACGGCAAGGGCCTCTCGGGGCTGATCCTCTCGTGCAAATTCGTGGGCGGCTTGGCGCCGCAAATCCGAGAACTGATCCAATCGGGCGACTTGCCCACCATCACGCTGGACTATGACACGGCGGGCATTGTGCAGCATATTCACAACATGGTCATCAAGATCCAACCTTACGACGAGGGCAAACGCGAACTTATTGCCCAAGCGTATGAGGAATACCTTACATTGTGGCCAGAACTCAAGAACGCGCACCAATCCTAAAGGATGTGTGACATGCCGAAACCGTTTTTCGTCAAGTCGGTTCTTTTTGAGGCCGGCCAGGGCGGCTATACGCTCTATCGCATCCCCTGCATCGTGGCAACCCGGCGCGACACGCTGCTCGCCTTTTGCGAGGCGCGCAAGAGCGCGCGCGGCGATTGGGGACAGATAGACATCCTTATGCGTCGTTCGACCGACGGTGGCCGCACATGGGACGCGCCGCGCCAGGTCACGCGCTTGGAGCAGCCCATTCCCAAGAACCCCCTTGCCCTGGAGAAGGGCCTCGCCGCAGCTGGCGAGCAATGCATCAACAACCCCGTCGCCATCGTCGCGCGCGATGGCGCGATCCATTTCTTACATTGCGTCGAATACGCGCGCTGTTTCTACCTGCGCAGCACCGATGACGGCCTCACCTGGAGCGCGCCCAAGGACATCACGGCCACCTTTGAAGCCTTTCGCCCCGAATATGACTGGAAGGTGCTTGCCACGGGGCCTGGCCACAGCATCCAGTTGCGCAATGGGCGGCTCATCGTGCCGGTGTGGCTCTCGACGGGCGCGGGCGGGCACGCCCACCGCCCCTCGTGCGTCTCTGTGATTTATTCGGACGACCAAGGCGAAACCTGGCAGCGTGGCGAGATCGTGGTCAGGGACGGCGACCTGATCCGCAATCCCAGCGAGACGGTCGCCCTGGAGCTGCTCGACGGGCGTGTGATGCTCAACATCCGCAGCGAATCGCGCATCCATCGCCGTTTTATTTCCTTCAGCGCCGATGGCGCGACCGGCTGGAGCGAGCCAACCTACGACGATGCGCTCTGGGAGCCGGTCTGTTGCGCCAGCCTCATCCGCTTGAGCGCAAATCCCTCGCGTGTCCTTTTCGTCAACCCCGACAGCCGCCACCTGCCTCCCGCATCGCTGGATTGGGGCGCCTGGCCGCGCGAGAACCTCACGGCGCGCCTGAGCCTGGACGAAGCCAAGACCTGGCCCATCAGCAGGATCATTGACCCGGGCGTCAGCGGCTACTCGGACCTGGCCGTAGGCTCCGACGGCACGATCTACTGCCTGTACGAGGGCGGGAGCGTGGGGAGCAACATGTTTCACGTTGGCAACCTGACGCTGGCGCGCTTTAACCTGGAATGGCTTACCGAATGAAGATGGAACGATGGAATCAAGCCCATCGCGCAAATCTCCTATTCCTCAACGAGGACTAATATGCCGCCCAATATCCTCTTCATCACCTGCGACCAACTGCGCAAAGACGCGCTGGGTTGTTACGATAACCCGATCGTCCGCACGCCCAACATAGACCGTCTGGCCGCGCGCGGCGTGCGCTTTGAGCGCGTCTATACCGCCTACCCGATCTGCGCGCCGAACCGCGCCACGCTGGCCACGGGGCGCTATCCCTCGGTGCACGGCGTCAAGACCAACGGCGTCTTCCTGCCCCAACAAGAAGTGACCATGATGGAGGTTCTGCGCCAGCGCGGGTATGCCACCTACGGCGTGGGCAAGATGCACTTTGGCCCCCAATGGAGGTTTCCGGAGGACGGCAGTCCCCTGACCGACCCCGAGCCGCACCTGGCGATCAACCCCCAACCGGAGGCTTGGGAGCTGCCCTGGTACGGTTTCGAGCAGGTCATGCTTACGGAGGATCACCGCGTTGGGCCGTACGGCGATTATCTGAAGCGCCACGGCTATGATGTGTGGGCCGACCCGCACAGCTTTACCTCGCCGCAGCATATCTCGGTGCGCTCGATCTATCCCGAAGAGCACCATCAGACGACGTGGGTGGGCGACCGTTCTATCGAGTTCCTGGATGCACACCCTCCGGATCGCCCCTTTTTCATGTGGACCAGCTTTGTGCATCCGCACCATCCGTTCACGCCGCCCGCGCCCTACGACACGCTTTACGATATCGCAAAGATGCCCCTGCCCGTGTGGGACCCCGCCGAGGTGCAAGGCTGGCCGGAAGCCTATCGCAAAACCTATTTCCGATACGGCGGCAGTTACGACGCCATCGGCATGTTCCAGGTGACCGACGCCGAATGGCAGCGCATCAAGGCCTTCTACTATGGCATGGTCAGCCTGATCGACAAGCAGGTGGGGCGCATCGTGGAGACGCTCGCGCGGCGCGGCCTGCTCGAAAATACGCTCATCGTGTTCACCAGCGATCACGGCGAGATGTTGGGCGACCATCACATGGTCTTCAAGGGCACAACCTACGACTGTATCACCAACATGCCGTTGATCATCGCGCGCCCGAATGAGCCATCACCGGGCGCGGTGCGCGAGACGCTGGCCTGCAGCACCGAGGTGATGCCCACAATCCTTGATCTAGCGGGCGTCCCAATACCCGCCGGATTACAGGGGAAATCGCTGGTGCCCGCGCTGGGCGACCCGACCCTCCGCCTGCGCGACGCCGTACTGATCGAAAGCGGCGGTCTGCGCCGCTCGGTGCGCACGCGGGATGCGCTCCTCACCTGGCATGGCGAGGGCCAGCGGGGCGAGCTTTACGACACGAACGCCGATCCGCATTGCCTGCATAACCTGTGGGATCGGCCTCAAGCCGCCAGCCTGCAACGCCAACTGATGGAGCGTCTCATCCGCCTCATGGCCGAGAACGTGGACCCGCTTCCGCGCCGCGCGGGGGCATGCTAAAACGAGGATGAAGGCAGAAGGGCGAACTCCGCTTAGCCAAATGCGCCTTGCGCCTTAAACTCGGCGATTTGCTCTTCCGAATAACCCAGTTCGAGAAGTATCTCGCGCGTGTGTTGCCCCAAGTCGGGCGGCGGAATGCGCAACGAAGCCGGTGTGCCATATAGCCGCACGGGCGTGCCGAACAGGCGCAGCTTGCCCACGCGCGGGTGTTCCATCTCCACGATCATCTCGTTGGCCAATACCTGAGGATCCTTGGCCGCCTCGGCAAAGGTCTTGATCTCGGCGCAAAGCACGCCCTGCGGCTCCAGGATCGCGATCCATTCCTGAGTAGTCTTCTCCAGGAAGCGCGCGCCCAGGATGGCATTGATCTCGTCGGCGTGCGCGGGACGTTCGGCCTTGTCGGCAAAGCGCGGGTCTTGCGAGAGATCCCCGATCCCCAGCGCCACCGAAATGTCGCGCAAAGCATCCTCAGAGAAGACGGGCGAAATCTCGATGTAGCCATCCTTGGTCTTGAAAGAGCGCTGGATGGCTTTTTCCGAAGCGCCCACCCCGCCCGCGCTTTCGATGCGCTCCTGATTCAAAACGTCCGCCCCTTCCCACGTGTTCGAGTGGAAAGCGGCGCTCAACAAATCCGTAGAAACAAGCTGGCCGCGACCTGTCTTCTCTCTGGCAAGGAGCGCGATCAGGATGCCTATAGCCAAAAGCAGCCCCGCCGGATAATCGATGGAGACGCCCGCGGGCACGGGCAGGCCGTCGGCCCCCAGCGGAGCAAACAGCCCCGCCGTAGCGCGCGCCATCATGTCGTGGCCGCCGCGGCCACGCTCCGCATAGGGGCCTTTATCCCCCCAACCGCTGGAGCGCGCATAGATGAGTCTGGGGTTCACGACCTGTAAATCCTCATAGCTAAAACCGAGCTTCTCCATCACGCCGGGCCGAAAATTGTGCACAAGCACATCGGAGGTCTTGACCAGCTCTAGCAGGATCCTGCGCGCCGCCTCGGTCTTTAGATCGAGCACCAGGCTGCGCTTGTTGCGGTTCAGGCTGACAAAGGGCATGCTCACGTCGCCGATAAACGGCCCCCAGCGCCTGCTCCAATCTCCCGCGCTGGGGCGCTCGATTTTGATCACATCCGCGCCAAAATCGCCGAGCAACTGCATCCCCACCGGCCCCTGAAACACGTGCGAGAAATCCAGGATGCGAACCCCCTGGAGCGCAGCGACAGCTTGATTCATCGTCCATATCCCTCATACGCGAATGCGAAGAGCCATAAATCGCCGATATTTCATCAGCAATATACCATATGCCCTCATGCCGATCAAAAGCCCAACTGCTTGTGTGGCGCGCGCCCGCGGCATACAATACACATCATCAATTCAGCTGTTGCCGGAGGCCACATGAGCACGAACAACGCACAGCCGCTCCCGCCGAACGAGTCGGGCGCGCGCAAGCGCCCCAACATTGTCTTCTTTTTCACCGATGATCAACGGTTCGATACGATCCATGCCCTGGGCAACTCGCAGATCCATACGCCGAATATGGATAGCTGGGTGCGCCAGGGAGTTGCTTTCACCCACGCGCACATCATGGGGGGCACATCCCAAGCCGTGTGCATGCCCAGCCGCGCCATGCTGATGACCGGGCGAACCCTGTTCCATATCGAAAGGCAAGGGCAAGATATCCCCCAGGAGCATGTGCTCCTCGGCGAGCATTTGCAACGGCATGGCTATACCACCTGGGGCACGGGCAAATGGCACAACGGCCCGGCATCCTATGCGCGCAGCTTTACGAGCGGTGCCGAGATCTTTTTCGGCGGCATGGAAGACCACTGGAACGTCCCCGCTTGCCATTTTGATCATCTCGGGCGCTATGACGTGAAAAAGCCTTTCGTTCCCAATCCCCAACGTTCCAACGAGGTAATTTACCGGTACTGCGATCACATCACGCCCGGCAAGCATTCCAGCGAATTGTTCTGTGACGCGGCGATCGAGTTCCTCAAGGGATATCGCGATGAGGCCCCCTTCTTCATGTATATATCTTTCATGGCGCCTCACGACCCGCGCACCATGCCCCAAGAGTACCTGCGGATGTACGATCCGGCGCAGATCGCCCTGCCCCCCAACTTTATGCCACAGCATCCTTTTGATAACGGCGAGCTCCAAGTTCGAGACGAGCTGCTTGCCGCCTTTCCGCGCAGACCGGAGGAGATTCGGCGGCACCTTGCCGAGTACTATGCCATGATCACCCACGCCGATGCGCAAATGGGCCGCGTGTTGCAGGCGTTGCAAGAGGCAGGCCATGCCGACGACACGATTATCGTCTTTGCGGGCGATAACGGCCTGGCCCTAGGCCAACACGGCCTGATGGGCAAGCAAAACCTTTATGATCACAGCGTGCGCGTCCCCCTGGTGATGTGTGGGCCGGGCATTCCTCAAGGCGTGCGCAGCGACGCCCATTGCTATCTCTTGGATATCTATCCCACTTTGTGCGATCTCATCGGCATTCCCGTGCCCGAAACGGTCGAGGGCGTCAGCCTCGTGCCCGCCATGCACAGCGCACATGAAAAACTGCGCGACACGCTGTATTGTGCTTATAAAGAATTCCAGCGTTCCGTGCGCGACCGCCGCTTCAAACTCATCGAATACGTGGTCAACCGTGCGCGCACCACGCAGCTTTTCGATCTCGAGGACGATCCGGCAGAAACGCGCAATTTGGCCCACGACCCGCGCTACAGCGCGCACATCGAACACCTGCGCGCCGAACTGATCCGTTGGCGCGACCGGCTGGACGACGCCGAGGATGAATTCGGGCGGATCTTCTGGCGCGACTATAGGCCGTAAAGGCCGCCTCACGGGAAGCCTAATACCCCAGCGTCTTGTCCACGACGTTGGCGAGGGGCGCCCCTTTGAGATAACGCGCCAGGTTGTCGAGGAAGATGGTGGTGATGCGCTCCGCGTTGTAGGGGCTGCTGCCGCTCGTGTGCTGGCTCAAGATGACGTTGGGCATATCCCACAGGGGCGAATCATCCGGCAGAGGCTCCGGATCGCTGACGTCCAGCCCCGCGCCGGCGATCCAGCTCTCGCGCAAAGCCTGTAGCAGCGCACTGGCCTCGATGGAGGCTCCCCGACCGACGTTGTAGATATAGGCCGTCGGCTTCATGGCGCGCAGCTCCCGCGCCGCGACGATGGCGCGCGTCTCGCCGGTCAAGGGCAGGCACAGGGCCACATGATCGGCCTGGGGTAGCGCCTGAAGCAGTTGCCCCGGCAAATATTGCGCGTCCACGCAAGGGTGCCTCTCGGCGCTGCGTCGCACGCCCAATACGCGCATGCCCAAAGCTTTGGCCTTGCAGGCCAGCGTCCCGCCGATATCTCCCAGGCCCAGCACGCACAACGTCTGTCCCTCAAGCTCGAACTTGGTCTTGATAACCCGATCGCGCAACCGCTGGCGCTGCTTTTGGCCTCGAATCAAGAGATGCAAGCCCGTGGCGAAGGAGAGCATCATCCCCAGGATGATCTCCGACATCGGCACGCCATGCGCGCCCGTCGCATTCGTAAGCACGACATCGCGTTCGGCCAATCCCGTATTGAGCATTCGTTCGACGCCGGCGGTGCCCGCCTGAACCCAGCGCAGGCGCATGGCAATCTTGGCCGTCTCGGCGGGCCAACGCTTGGTAAAGATAATGTCGGCCTCGGGCGCGGCTGCAAGGAATTCCTCATCCGTGAACCCCAGCCGCAGCTCAATCTCCGGATGCGCTTGGCGAATGCGCTCCAAGTTCGCCTCGCCCACATTTTCGCCCACCAGGATGGTCAGTTTGGGCACAGCTCTTCCTCCATCATCATGTGACCGACGCTCTCGGCTTGGCGATTATAGCATATGCCGCTTACAACGCCATGTCAGGCCACGTGACAGCTCAGATTTCGCTCTTTTCACGCCTCTATGTTATGATCAGGCCATGATATCGCTTACCAGCTCTAATAATCCCAAGATCAAACAGATTCGTGCGCTTCGCCAAAGAAAGGCCCGTGAGGAGAGCGGGCTATTCCTCGTGGAAGGCATCCGTCCGGTGGGCGAGGCCTGCGAGGCGGGGGCGCTACTGGCTTATTTGTGCTATTCGCCCGATCGGCTGACCAGCGATTATGCCCGTGAACTGATTCGCGCCCAAGAAGCGCGCGGGGTGCCCGTCTATGCCGTGGCGGAGACCGTCTTTGAGACCCTGGCGGATAAAGAAAATCCCCAGGGCATCCTCGCCGTCGTTCACCGCCCGCGGCTAACCCTCGAGGATTTGACGCCGGACAACTTTTCGTGGGGCGTAGCGCTCGTCTCTCCACAAGACCCCGGCAATATCGGCACGATCTCGCGCACGATCGACGCCGTCGGGGCGAGTGGGCTGCTGTTGCTTGAGGCCAGCGCCGATCCTTACCATCCAACGGCGGTGCGCGCCAGCATGGGAACGCTGTTCTGGCACCCCGTGGTTAGGGCGACTTTTGCCGAGTTCCTCGCTTGGGCGCGGCGGCACGGCTATCACATCTACGGCACATCGGCGCACGGCAGCACCCCTTATCAGCAAATAGCCCATTACGAGCGCCCCGCCATTTTGCTGATGGGCAGCGAACGCCAAGGCTTGACGCCCGAACAGGCCGCTTCCTGTCACCAGCTGATCCGCATCCCCATGCATGGCCACGCTACCTCCCTTAACTTGGCCGTTGCGGCCGGAGTTATGCTATACGCCATGCTAGAAAGGCTAAAAAAGAGCTCTTAGGTTGGGTGGCTAATAAACGCTTTTACGCTTCCCGAGCCCCGAATGGGGGCGCCGATCTCAACGGCTTATCGGCGATACAAACGCCATGGACCGGACGGAATGAAGCATCCCGCTTATGCGGGGATCTCAAGCGATTTAACGTCCCATACAATCACCGAACGGGGTATTGCATATCGCGGCATAAAGTGCTACAATAGTATTGGCTTGACGTATTACCGCCGATTTTGGGAGCACGATTCATGGGGGCAACGCAAAAGCCGTATCGCGTTTTTCTGGCGACGCTGTTAGCTCTGGCCGGCGTGTGGATCGCGGGCTGTGGCACCTCCATGCCGGACGCAGGAGGGTCAGCGTCGCGTCTCCGGCCCTCGCCTATCCTGAGCGCGCAACCCAAGACTGCTACGGCACCCGCTACAGCCTCGCTCACGAAAGAGGATCGGTACAAGATGGAAAGGCAACAAATGGTCAAGTTGCAAATTGCGGATCGCGGCGTGAAAGACGAGGACGTGCTGCGCGTCATGGAAAAGCTGCCCCGGCACGAGTTCGTGCCCCCCGAATACCTTGACCAGGCCTATGAGGATCATCCGCTGCCCATAGGCTATGGGCAGACGATCTCTCAGCCCTATATGGTCGCGGTCATGACCGAGCTATTGCGCGTCAATCGCGATTCCAAAGTGCTGGAGATCGGCACGGGCTCGGGCTATCAAGCTGCTATCCTCGCCGAATTGGTGCGCGAGGTGTACACGATCGAGATCGTAGAGCCGCTTTGCAAGCAGGCGCGCGAGCGATTGGAGCGGATGGGCTACAAAAATGTTCATGTCAAATGCGGCGATGGCTACTATGGTTGGGAGGAATATGCCCCTTACGACGCCATCATCGTGACGTGTGCGCCGGATCACGTGCCGCAGCCCCTCGTGAACCAATTGGCCGACGGCGGGCGCATGGTAATCCCGGTAGGGCCGCCGGGAGGCTATCAAGTTTTGTGGCTCATCGAGCGACACGGCGCTGAGATCGAATCCGAGCGGCTGATGGGGGTCGCGTTCGTGCCCCTCACGGGCGGGCACTAGACCTATAGCCTGACGAACCGTCCCGAGCTCGTTGCGTTACCCATATCCAAGGCCTAAAAGCCAGCATCGCCACGCCATAGCAAGCGGTGGCAAGCCCTATGACCAGCCCATACCCCCCCGATAAAGCGATCACCGCAGCCAAGATAGAGCTGACCACAGATGCGCTGCCGTTGATGGCCCAAATCCATGGGATCAAGCCGGGCACGACTTGTTCAACCTTGGAGATTCCGCCCGCGAACGGTATCCCCATGAGCAGTCCCAAAGGCAGCAAGCACGCGATAGCGATGACCATCCTGGCGACAAGAGGTAGGCCCAAAGTCATCGCAAAAAGCCCTCGCAGCGCCCACGGATAAACGATCAACAGACCCAAAAGCAAACACAGAGCAACCCGAAGGTCGGCGCGCCGAGCCATCATGCTGCCCAAGCCGGAGGATAGCAGCAAAGCCGATAAAACCAGGATAAAAGCAAAGGTCGGCTGGCCCAAATAAAGGATGAACTGCTGCATCAGAGGTATCTCGACCAAAAGATACCCCAGCCCCAGCGCGGCGAAATAAACCAGAATGCGCCCCAAGTGCGACGCCCGCCGAAAGCCACGACGCAAATAAAGAGGAGCCATCACCAATCCGATCGCCGCCAGTATCGCAATGCCCAGCAATGCCAACACCAAAAGAAAACCGCTTCCCCCAAACGGTTGCCATGTTTTGCCCAACTGGGCGATGATTTGAGGGATTTGCCGCCAGCGGAAATAATGGCCGAAGAAAGGGCGGTTATCGGTGGGAGGCGTAATATCGTGGAACTGGGCGCGATAGAACGTCGCTCGATCGTCGGGCGAGAGCAAACTTTGGAAAGCGTCATAGTATTGCGGTCGGGGCAATAGGTTATACCGATTCGCCTCCTCTCGTCTCATGCCTGCATAGTAAACCATATCGTATCCCAAATCATCGCATATGCGCCTAACGAGGGCGATCTCCTCCGGCGTGAAAGGCGATGGGCTGGCCAAAATGGTCAAGGTGGACCAGCTTCGGAACGCGATAAGGCGCTCGCTCGGGGGCATTCCTAGACGCTCCAACGCCGTAATCACCAGGGCGATGGCGCGCTCCGGCTCGCTGGGCAGATCCTGCAGCCAGCGCGTGATAACCAGTAGGCCCCGCGCGTTGGTTCGCCTCAAGGCTTGCATCACCGCCTCGACCGTGTACAGATGATTCTCCGCGAGGCTGTACGAACCCGAAAATATGGGATGATAGCCCTCCGTCAACGCAAAGTGCACGATATCGAACTGCTCCTGGCCGCGCTGCAAGGCGCTACGCCCATCCTCAACCCGCAGAGCAACCCGCGGATCCTGATAGAGCTGTCCCGTAAAGGAGCCGTAGAGATCGCGCACCACATGCACGATGAGCGGGTTATCTTCGATGACGACGACGCGCGCGGCATCCAACTGCAAAGCCGCGGCGACATCCATCCCCCCGCGAGGATGGAGGATCATCGCGGAGGCCTGCGAACGCAGCCTGTACGGCACGCTGGCAGGCAAATAGGCCAGAAAGGCGCGATCCTCGTCGGTGATGCGCTGCGACAGCGGGCTCAAGTCGCCGCCGTCCACCGTCAGGCCATATTGCAGGGGGAATTTGCCCTTGTACTTCAGGCTGAGCCCTGGGGCGGAGTGGATTTGTCGGCTTTCCACGACGTCCACACGCGAGAAGACGTTCCACTTGCGATAAGCCAGGCGCGCGCCCGGCGCCTGCAAGGCGTAACTGAGGCTCTTATAGGGAGAGAGACGCAAGGCCAGCCATCTGGGCTGGATGGCAATCAGCAAGAGGCCGACGATGGCCAATGAGACAGCACCGACTGCAGCGATCTGTTCGTGACGCGACTCGTGCGGACTGTTATTCAGCATCAGTGCGCCGCCTACGGCGCTCAGGCAGGCTGCGGCCACGACAGAGCCTTCGCCGCCCAGCCCCGGCAGCGTTCCCAAGAGCAACAGGCCACCCAAAGCAGAGCCTACCAGGTTGGCCGCATACACCGCGTTGCTCGCCCGGGGCATCCACGCCAACCAATGCGCGACGATCAGCCCGCCGACGACAAAAGGGACGATCAAGCTCAAATAGTAAATGATCAAGTAGGCGATTTGTCGTCTATCCCATGCCAATTGATAGGAGTCAAACGGCACCTTGTTCACCATCCAGTAGGCGCCCAGCAAACTCACGGGTAGCCCCACGCCCAAGATGGGAATCAACCGAGGGCGAATGTCCAAAGGGATCAACGAAAGGATCGTCCCGCTGAAAGCATACCCCAACAAAGCCACGCTGACGCTCAAAAACGCAAAATGATACCATTCCGCCACGGCAAAAAGCCTGGTCAACAGCAATTCGAACATCAGTATAGCCGCGGAGAGTAACGCGATCCCGCAGTAAAAGCGAGCTTTGTTCGGCACGCTTCTCCTTTAACAAACCCTGAACGTCGCCTAGCTCCAGCTTACTTTGGAGTTGCCGAGTCGTCAATCATGTTTTGCCGGTCGGCCCATCCCTTTCCGACGAGTTCATCCCCTGCTAAACGCGCATATTCGGCCAGTCGGCCTTGCCATATGATTGAGCGACAGCAAATCAACGAAAACGCCGAATTGCATTATAATGAGTTCGTCACTGAACCAAGCGGCGGCGACGGGCATACTGCGGCCCCGTGTCGAGGAGGATGTGTATGGACGAAAAACGTGCACAGCCGCGCGTGACCGTGCACATGATCGGCAATGCGCATATTGACCCGGTTTGGCTTTGGACGCTTAGCGAAGGGCGAGCGGAGGTGCTTTCCACATATCGCACCGCCATCGCGCTCATCGAAGCGTATGACGGCTATATCTTTACCAGCGGCGGGGCGGTCACTTATCTTTGGGCTGCCGAGGATGACCCGGTGCTGTTCGAAGCGATCCGCCAAGCCGTGGCGCGGGGCCGATGGGCGCTGGTCAACGGATGGTGGCTGCAGCCCGATTGCAACATCCCGAGCGGCGAGTCTTTTGCGCGGCACGCCTTGTACGGTCAACGCTACCTGCAGAGCCGCTTCGGCCGACGAGCGCGCGTGGGCTATAACGTGGACTCCTTCGGGCATGCCGGCACGCTGCCTCAACTGCTCAAACTGGCAGGGCTGGACTATTACGTCTTCTTCCGCCCTGACCCGCGCGAAAAAGAGCTACCCAAAGGCCCGTTCTGGTGGGAGGCGCCGGACGGCACCCGCGTGCTGGCCTGTCGCCCGCCGCTACATTATGGCAGCCCAGGCGACGTGGACATGGCCCAACGCATCCAGGCCGCCGCCCAGGGCGCGCCCGATGGATTCCCGGTGGTCATGTGTTTTTACGGCGTCGGCAATCATGGAGGTGGCCCGACCCGTCGCTCGATCCAGGCCATCTTGGATGCGATGCATTCCGACATTGCCGCGCGCCCGATCTTTTCCTCGCCACAACACTTCTTTGAGCAAGCCGCGCAACATACCCCAACATGGCCGGTAGTTCGAGACGAGCTACAGCATCATTCGCGGGGCTGCTACACGGCTTTATCGCGCGTCAAACGCGAAAACCGTCTTGCCGAACACGCCCTTGCGCGCGCCGAGCGTTTCGCAGCATTAGCCCATGTGTTGTGCGGCACGCCGAACCAACAGGAAGCATTGCGCGAGGCCTGGCAGGGCGTGCTATTCAACCAGTTCCACGATATCCTGGCCGGAACCTGCATCCGAGACGGCTACAAAGAGGTATGGAGCGCCTACGAAGCCGCCCAATGCGCCGCAACCCGCGTACAGGAAGTTGCCCTGCAAGCGCTGGGCGCGCGCATCAACGTCGCAGATCGGGCATCAGCGTCGCTGATCTGGAACCCCTCTCCTTGGGAACGCACGGACAACGTGCGGCTCTCCATGCGCTTGGGGGGCTGGCGGCACGACTTTGAAGGGCGGCGCTACCCCGGCCAGCCCGTGGTCGTGGATAATGATGGGCAACCCATCGCTTGCCAGCTCGTCGGCGTAGAATTGGACTATAACACCTATATCGCGCACCTCGAGGCCAGGCTAACGGTGCCTGCCCTGGGCGCGCGGGTGCTCTATGTTACGCTGCCCGAAACTGCCCCCCCTTCCAGGGATCCTCAACCCGTTTATGCCGATACGCTGGAAAATGGCATCTATCGCGTGCGGATTGATCCGGACTCCGGTTGGCTAACCGGCATTCGCGATCTGGAGCATGACTGTGAATTTTTGGCCGGCCCGGCCAACGTGCCCCTGATCCTAGATGACCCGAGCGATACGTGGAGTCACGATGTATCCTCCTTCCGCGACGTGGTTGGGCGCTTTGTGGCGCTCGGCCCGGCCGAACTCGTGCATCAGGGCCCTGTGTGTCGAACGCTGCGTGTGCGTATGGGATGGGGTGACTCGCGCATCGTTCAGGATATCACATTGTACCCGGGCGCGCGTGCTATTGACGTGACGATGACCGTTGATTGGCACGAGCAACACAAAATGCTGAAAATTGCGTTCCCGTTGGCCCTGCAAAATGCCCACGTGACCGCTTCGGCCCCTTATGGCCACATCGCGCGCCGGGCCAACGGCGAGGAGGAGCCTTGCCAGGCGTGGGTGGATCTCGGTGGCCAAATGCGGGCGGGACAAGGCGGCCTATGTCTGGTGAACGATTCGAAATACGGTTACGATGCGCTCGACAACGAGCTACGCCTGAGCATCCTGCGCAGCCCGATTTATGCCTTTCACCGACCCAGACGAGTATTCCTCGGCGTGACCTATCATTACACAGACCAAGGCGCGCAAGTGGTGCGTTATCGCTTGTTGCCTCATCTAGGCCCCTGGCAAACGGTCAACCCGGCGCGCCATGATCAGGAATTGCACGAACCGCTCATCGCCCAACCCGTGAATCCTCACCGAGGAACCTGGCAAGAGGGCAGTTTATTACGTGTGGCGCCGGAAGGCGTCGTCCTCACCACCCTCAAAGTGGGCGAGGATGGCGAACGCCTGATCGCGCGCGGCTATGAGACGATCGGGGAAGCGGCGCAGATTAACATCACATCCGACATCCTAGGCTGCAGATGGTCATACAACTGTCGTCCCCACGAGATATGGACGCTGGCGCTGCCCCTGCAAGGAGGTGATGCTATCCCTTTGAACTTGTTGGAGGAGCCTCTTGGCTAGAAAAATTTGCAACCCTTCAAGAGCTTTCAGTGTCAAATTATCTGCATAAAGCATAGCAGGCCGTGTCTCCGGCGCCTGCTGAGGAGGTCTTTATGACGCTTGGCTTGGTGGTCATCCTGGTGATCCCATTGATATTGCTGGTCATCCTGCTGGGCTTTGTAACGCTCAATCGCTACATCACCTACAAGGAACGCATCGCCCTGGCGCAGATGGGGTTCTCAATTGAGGACTTGAACCACGCTACCACCCGAAAGCACGGAAACCGAGGAGTGCTTTGGGGAGGCGTGATCACTGCGATGAGCGGGCTGGCGCTATTGTTGGGCCTTGCGACCTTGGGAACGGGTGCTTGGTTGCTTGGGGGGTTACTGCCGCTGTTTGTGGGATTGGGAATGGTGCTGATTTACTTTATGACGTTAGGCTCAATTCCAAGCAACGCGCAACAGGAAACTCCCGGCCAGGCACCAGGCAGCGGATCCATCCAGGGCACAGAACCAAGCTTGGCACTGGATGATACGCCCAAGAAAGAAACTCCTTTTGCCCCTGCCGCGGGGGAGCAACGCGGCCGAACCAAAGAGATGCGAGAGGATTAGACCATCCTACCTCCAGACTGCGCCGGCCACTCAGCGAGAGCGGAGGTTTGCATCGTGAGCGATTCGCTTTCCGAATTGATCGCACTTTGTCAGGTTGGCGATACGGCTGCCTTCGGCCAGCTTGTGGCGCAAACCCAGACAAGTGTATATAACTTGGCCTACAGCATATTGCACAACCATGAAGAAACTCAAGACATCGCTCAAGAGATTTATTTGCGTGTGTGGCGTGCGTTGCCCAATTTCAGGGGCGACGCCAAATTCAGCACTTGGCTGTATCGCGTGGTGATTAATACATGCCTCAACCGGCGGCGGCAGTTGCGCGCGCAATTGAGGATGATTGACTCTGAGGAGACCCTGCAAAGGCTCTCAGCGCCGGATACAGACCCGCTGGCGACCGCGTTGGATCAGGAGCGAAACGAGTTTCTGTGGGCTCTGGTGGATCGGCTACCGGAGAAATACCGTTTGGTGATCAGTCTCTTCTATCAACAACAGCTCTCGTATCAAGAGATCGCCGACCTGCTCTCCTTGCCGCTGGGAACGATCAAAGCTCATCTGAACCGCGCGCGGGAGGCGCTGGCCAGGAGTCTCAACGTAGAATTGGAAAACAAGTATGTCACCCTGCCAACAATTTCGTGAACAGCTTGCCCAATACGTCGCGGACGGCGAACCCGCCTCCACAACCTATGATGGACTGCGGGCACACTTGGCCACTTGCCCCACATGCGGCGTGGAACTTTATCGGCTGCGCCTCGTGGAACAGGCCTTGCGCACCCGCCCGCTCGTTGTGCCCAAAACAGACGTGACCCCCCATGTTTTGCGCGCCATTGCCGCCCAACAAGTAAAACAAGAAGCGTGGCATCCGCTGCCCTGGGATGTATGGGTGCCTGCTGCGGCCTTTGCGGTGGCCATTATCATTGCGATGATGTCGCTCCCGTCCCAGCCGACGACGACCGTCGCTCTCCAAGAGCTGGCCGCGTCTCCTATCGCGTGGCCCAGCCCGATTGACGGTTGGATTACGACAGCGCAAAGAATAACGGCAGAAAGCTCCTTTTGGGCCGTCTGGATTGGCCTCTTCGCAGCGACCGCAGGGCTCGGCCTCGGCCTCAGCCTGGCTAACTGGGATAAGCGAAACAGCGAAAGCCTGGACCGCCTCGAGACGGAAATATCCCACACGGCCAGCCGCCTGTGGGATCAAGCCCGTCGCGCTCATTAGCCCCAAGCAATTTGCCTCTTATGCCTAGATTGGGCATAATACGTGCGCTCGCACCGCGGGCGTGCGATCGTATTCTTCAGTTGTAGAGTTCCCCGTCTCTTACATCACGAGGGAAACCCCTACATAGCTTTTCCTTCGCGACGCAAGGCGAGTCCATCACAGAGAATGTTTGAAGGAGCTTTTATTTTATGGCAAGATCGAGTCTGACGCACAAGATCATCCGAGCTCATCTCGTCTCGGGCGAAATGGTCCCCGGTAGCGAGATTGGCCTGCGCATTGACCAAACCTTGACCCAAGATGCCACGGGCACGATGACCTACTTGCAATTCGAGGCGATGGGCTTGCCCCGCGTCAAAACCGAGCTTTCGGTCAGCTATGCCGATCACAACATGCTCCAAACCGACTTTCGCAATGCCGACGATCAACGTTATCTCCAGACCGTGGCCGCCAAATACGGCCTGTACTTCTCGCGGCCCGGCAACGGCATTTGCCACCAAGTTCATCTGGAGCGGTTCGGCATCCCGGGCAAAACCCTGCTTGGCGCAGACAGCCACACGCCCACGGCGGGCGGCCTGGGGATGCTTGCCCTGGGCGCGGGTGGGCTAGACGTTGCCGCAGCCATGGCCGGAGCACCCTTTTACGTGCCTATGCCGGAAGTCATCCTGGTACGGCTGGTAGGAGAGCTGCGCCCCTGGGTTGCGGCCAAAGATGTGATCCTAGAACTCTTGCGCAGGCTCTCGGTCAAAGGGGGAATAGGCCGGGTCATCGAGTACGGTGGGCCGGGCGTGTCATCGTTGAACGTCCCGCAGCGCGCCGCCATCACCAACATGGGCGCCGAATTAGGCGCGACGAGCTCGATCT